>Ga0302271_10001795_pt1 | contig 20204 bp, 10 predicted proteins | sample III_Bog_N1_1_FD_198767 | JGI IMG/M metagenome (GOLD analysis project Ga0302271, IMG submission 198767) | Peat permafrost microbial communities from Stordalen Mire near Abisko, Sweden - III_Bog_N1_1 | ecosystem: Environmental > Terrestrial > Soil > Wetlands > Peat | place: Sweden: Abisko... | reverse complement strand
AAAAATCAATATGAAATAAAGAATGATGCTTTTCAAGATAATCCACCATTATTCTATTAATCTGTTTGATAAGCGCAGTTAAGCTCAAATTCATAAGTACTGAGAGGTCTCAAAAGTGAAGTTCTTCTCTAAGGAGATCTCTTTCTTTCCTCTCCCCAAGTATGATTCATTGTATTAAGTAAATAATTAGATACACGGTTAAAATAATTTACTGGTTTTTATTAATAGTAAAGCTACTCAAAGAATCTACACACGCACGAAATGACTGATAAATCAAAATATTAATATCTTTTTAAAGAAAGGGAATATCAAATACAAAAAATTACAGGAATTAATTTTCCTTTCATCATTACGATATTAACTAAAGTATTTGGATTGATATTCTATTTTTTGGTTTTACAATGACATTATGTTTTTTTCTCAGCTCAATTAGTTTGTAGCTCTTTTGGTATTAGGCTATTGTAAAATATGATCGCTGCTATTCGAGAGGAGAACCCTTTCTTTCTGAAGTTTCTCGATCTTATTGAGTTTAAATTTTTTCTATAAAGAAAGAGGAAACCGATTGATTTCGTTATGAATCAAGTCATAAGAATTGCAGTTTAGCAACGGTAACTACTCAGGAGGAGTTTTGTCAGTCTTTTCGAAGCTGTCCATTTCTTGTTTTGCTTGGATTTAAAATGAAGATGGAAAGTATTGTGAAAGTAAATTCGAAGTTGTTTTTTAATTGGTTTTATTGCTATTCTCGATGGCTTTGCTAAATGAAGAGTTCTTTCTATTTAATTTCTTGTCACCTTAGCACTAAGAAGTTGATCCACCTGAGCCTGATCCCGTTGACATCGGTGTATTCGAACCAGGTGATCCAATATTAAAAGATTTTTCTGCTGCTAAACCTGTTTAGAAAGGTACAAGACCATATGAAGTCGAGTGATAATTTCTGTTTCGATTAGCTGGAGATTCATGAGGATTCTAAGGGTTAAGAGATGACTACTAGCCAGGTTCTTTTTCAATAATTCTAAAACTGTTAATCAACAAATTTTATTGTGATTTATCTTGAAGAATATCGATGGAAGTGTCTCTTCTTAAATGAAAATGAGCTTTCTAATTCTTATTAGAGGAAGCAGAGGAAATAGCATTTGCTGAATATGTTTGGATATTGATATTATTATAGCTACTGCTATTATTGTTGTTGTTTCTAAGAGAAGCGCTATTCATATAAAGAGAATTAGAACTATCCAAAGCAGCATCTTTCCGACTCCAGATATCTCCTTGATTTATACCTAGAAGATGCCTTCTACTTAGATTTCTATGCTGCGAGCTAGCTGTTAAGATCTCTCTTCTTCCTTTATTATTAGCTTCTTCGTTTCTGTCAATTACACCATCAATTATCCCACTGGTTTTAACCTCCCTTAAATCTTCCTTTTCGATTGAGTTTTCATCTAATTGTATGATATCTTCTTTATTTCCTTTCTTATTTTACCTTTCTTTTCCCATTAATCTTTCTTCGAGCCTTGTACCTAGTTTTTTCCCTAAATTATTGATATTTATATCATTCTTTTAGAAGAATTCTCTAATTGGATTGACTAAACCCATTACTTCAGTAGATAACGGATTATTCTATATGCTCTACTTAATCTAAGAAAATGAGTTTGTAGTTTTATTTGTTAATCGCCTTGATTGTTTTATTGGGTTTTCAGCTAATACTGATGATCGTCCACTTGATTTTCTGGAAGACTCCAATTCTTTTTAAGAAAAGGGATCGGTAGCGTTGTTTACATTGTTGTAGCTGCTGCTGCTAGGCTATGGACTTCTCTGCTTAGCTTAGCTGACATAATAAGATTAGCCAAATAGCAGGTCTCTTTAGGTATCAAATATCAAATGTTAATTATTTTTATTCTGCTAATTCTATCCTAAAACTGCTATTGATGGATGCTAAACTGAAGAGGATTCTTCCCATTAACTTACAAATCGTTGCTTAGAATGATTAGCCTTGGTTGAATAGCGATTTAGATTATTCTAGCTGCTGTTATTCTCTTATCGTTGTTTATCTAGCATTGTAAATATTTCTTCCCTTGCATTGACAATCTTCCCAACCGTTTCAAATTTTCTTAAATCCTTCATTTCTTCTTCTCTCTACTGCGCATCCAACTTCGGAGCTAGTTTCCTACTTGCTTCTATGTGTTTTCTTATTTCCTTGTCGTATTCGGCTTGTTTCTTAAACGATTACTCTGAATCACTTTAAAATTAATTCTATGTTTATATGATTTTCTCAGCAATTTCTTTTCTAAATTGAGCTTTCATTTTCGCATCGACCATGAATCTATCCAGTTACTTGTGATAACTGAGGAATTTCTGTAGTTTGTGAAGAGGAAAAACAATTGCTGAGAGATTATTAGAGTTTGATTATGCACGGTAAGATCGAATAGATGATTAATCAGATGATTCGTCAGTGCCAAAATATGCATTTGCACCGAGAATTTATAGATTAATTCTGCGATCTTCTCTGACTAGAGAAAGACTTACCTCTCCGCTTGTAATAAAGTAGATATTCTCAATTTCATCGCCTTCTGTGTAGATAATCTATTTATTGGAGAATTTTACTGTTTTTCCTGAATCCATTAGAGTCAACAGTCGAGAAACTGGAATCTCTTAGAAAAACGAAAATTACCTAACAAAATTAATGTTTTCCTCAACTTGCTGCTTGCGAAATTTAGATAAAACAAGCTCGAAGCCTTCTTTGCTGATCATAATTAAATGAGTGTCTTCCAGAGAGACTGTCGTTGTTGATCTGTTTTAGTTACATAAATGGCAATAAATTAGTTTTTCATTGCTTTTCTTGGATGAATAAAGCAAACCTTGTTTGGTTAGTTAGAATCTCTACGTCACCAAAACTCTACCCTTCTTTGAAGATCTTTTCATATTATACTTCGTTTGGTTCTGGTGAAAGCAATTATTCTGTTTCTAGCTTGCCCCATGCGAATTTGATATTTTTCTTATTAGCTGAGGTGTTTTTAGGACTTGCGCATTGAAATTCTGGTATTTTTGGTTTATTTAAAGCTGTGAAAGTCATTGCCTTGAAATCATCTTCGGAAATTTAGCCTACTGAACCTTTAGATGGAAAGAATTAAAATAAATTATTCTTTCATTTTGGAGAAAAGTTAATTTATTACCTTTGACGACTGTGTAGCAATGGAGAGCAAATTGACCTGTTTTTAAACAAATTTAACCCCAAATTACTCAGATTTTCAATTAAGGAATATCGAAATAGTAATTCAACCTGCTGTGTAAATTTTAGAATCCTTTGGAGCGAAGTAATAACTCACAAAGGGGTAAATCTAAGCTGCCAAATCTGAAACAGAGAGAGTTCCATTGGGATCGAGTTGCATAACACTAGAGTTGGTGAGGAATAACTGAATTAGACTGATTTCTTCTTTATTTCGAATAGCTTTCTTCAGCACATCCAGCATAATCTAAAAAGTAACAAAGAAAATAAGGGTTTATTCATCATTTTTTGTTAGTAAAAAGATTAAAAATAATCTAAAACTGTAGATATCCAAACCTGAATCACAAAAATACTTGTCAGATTTGTAAACTTACAAACTAATAATAAAAAAAACGTTCTAATCAAAAGAAAACTAACTCCTTCCAATATTCGTTTGTTAGCTTTAAAAATGAACTATGAACTGCCCTTTGAGAATCCATTTCGTATTATAAAGAAATCAAAACCAAATCAATTTACTTCGCTATGTTGTGGGTTTAATAAATCTATTGGCTTGTTGTCTGAAAGAATTTATTTGATTGTATGCTGCCTCTGAAGATTATGCGTTTGGACATATGAGACTTTTCGAGGAGGAGGCTAAGACTACGATAATGGTTTAAACTGCTCCCTGTCCATTTACTCAGAGAATCTTTGCTGCAATTTCCCTCGATTCAGCACTAATCTTCTTAGATCTGCTATTCTTCGATTAACTCCATCACCTGATGGTGTTTCTACTTACTAATCAGTTTCTTTCTATGTACTACCTACTATCTCAACGTTTCCAACAAGTTTTTCATCCAGACTTAGCCTGAAACTAGAATATTTCGTCTCCTTCATTTACTCCTAGGACACTAAAAGCTCTTTAAATGTCGGTATTCTTTCTTTCTTTAGTTACTACCAACAACAAATTATGTACTAATTTCTTTGTTGAAAGAGACTCTATTATTTGCGTGTTCTTATTTTCTTGTGAAACTAACTTTTCTTGTTCATAAAAGTTCGATCTCGTAGATGAATTAAAAACTTCAATTTTCAGGCAATTTCAATCAAAAACTATTCAGCAACTTTTCTTCATTGGGAAGTGAATAATTTTCATTTTCTTTAAATTAATTTGTAACCTTGCTGCTGGTATTGAGGAGGTTGACTTAGGAGAATTCGGAATTCTTTGTGATCTAAAACTTTATCATAATTTTAAGTGAAGAATTAGGACACTTTACAATTTTTAATCACAAACTAAGAGCAATATTTACTATCCATATGGAAAATTTAATTGGGATCTACTTGCTATGTTCATGATTTCTTTAACCTCTCCTTTTTTCTTAGCAAAATAGGAATAGGTGTCTGCCATACCAATCTAAACTAAATTATTCAATTTAAAATACAAATATTCTTCAACAAATGGTTCTTTCTTTTGAGTTTTAAACTATTTTCTTAAATTATGCGTATTTTGCTTTCAAAACTAAAAATAATGTATTAAATATTCTTTTTCATAACGACATTTTAAATGAACAAATGAGAGTACTTGCTTCTTTTGATTTTCCATGAAGAATAACAGCAATTTCACTAAGGAGAAGTGATGAATCAGTATAAGTTAATGATATGCCAGATCCTTCGCTGAAAATAATTAATTTTTTAGAACAAAAAAACAAGAAAAATCATTGCGAAAAAAAAATCCAATAATTTTTTTTGATTTAAAAATGAAGAATCAAGTCTTTATCGTATGTGCTCTATTACTCACCTTGAGCAATGCTTTCTCAGCAAGACCTGAACACATAGAAACATTGAGCCAAGAAATCGGGCAGATCATCGAGGAGCACGCCCCTGTTGATCTGAAATTCTCCTCATGTGCGTCTTGCATCACTGTTTTCAATCTTCTCGATCTGACTAAAGTCAAGCCTTTGGAAGAAAAACTTAGAGCCGTTGCTTTGAAACTCTGCAACACATTCATGGATGCTGATGTAAATTTCAAAATAATTTCACAATTTCTATAAACATACTAACATAATGCTCCTAGAAAGTAGTTTTTCCTTATTCCAAATGAGTATTGATTGGGTTGAGGTACAATTGTCCAAGAGGGAAGAATCCGATTTTTATAAAAGAATTTTACTTAATTTTTCTCTTATCAATTACAATTAAACTAAATGGCCTTGAAGTTGGAATTTACCAATGAATGAAAATGAAATCTTATCATTATTTATAATAGGGAAAGTCAAAAATTTATTCTAATTTAGTAAATGGAAGCTTTTATTTTATATTTGATTCCTTGGCTGTACGTACCTTAGGAGCAAGGCAATCAACTCAAAAAGTTAAAAGATGCCATTTAGGGTATTGTTTATCAAGATAGGGTGGATTTTATTAAGTCGTTCATCAGCAGCAGATTTTGCGTCATTTGATTTTAGCTTACTTACCTTAATACCAATTACTTACTAATCTTAACATCAATTACTTACTTACTTATAATCTGATTAATTAATTCTCTCTCTGACGTGGTTTCATTCATTTTTCACGTGTCTCTCTCTGTATTTTCATCGTACCCCCTTTCTTTTTTACCTTACTACACTTTTATAAATTTAGCTTTTTAAGTTTATATTTTCTTTTCTTAAAAAAACTTCATTCTTTGCTATGCAACTCAACTAATAATCCTAATTTCTCTTCATTGTTATCAGGTCTGCTAAGGTGTTATGGTTGATTATTTCGATGCCTTTGTCAACAACTTCTTCTCCAGGTATTTATCCAGTGGTCATGCTTGCATCTTCTTGAAAGCTTGTGAGAATAAAACTGAGAAATTAGATTTCGAATCTTGGAAATAATCTATCTTAGCTGATAAGCCTACTGCTGTCTCTTCAGCAAACACTGATGCTCTCACCAAGAATGCCACAACCTTCAGAATACTTCATTTAACTGATTTACACACAGATTTAGAATATTCCGAAGGATCTTTAGCCGATTGTGATCAACCCTTCTGTTGCCGTCCTGAAAGTGGCCCCTAACCTACTGATCCCTTAAAAGCTGCGTAATACTGGGGTAGCATTGCAAAATGTGATATTCCCTTACGTACAGTTGACGCTCTCTTAGCTGATTCCAAGACCAAAGGTGGAGACATTGACATGATCATTTGGACTGGTGACAACACAAGCCATGATGTCTGGCATCAAACTAAATCCAACTAGACTTTACCTTAGAGAAAGATTTCTGAGCTCATCGAACAGCGTTTCCCACATGTTCCTAAGTACCCAATCTTCGGAAATCACGAATGCTTCCCTGCTGATCAATACGATTTCTCGGTAAAAGACAGAACTTTCTGGATGAGAAAGCAATCCGCTGCTATGTGGAGTAAATGGCTGCAGCCTGAAGCATTGGTGTCCTTGCTTTTACATGGACAATACGCTGAATACAATGCTAAGACTAACACCAGAGTTATTGCATTGAATACCCAAGCATGCGACATGCTTAACTTTAATCTCATCGCGAATGTCACAGATCCTAGTGGAGAGATTGAGTTCCTTTAAACATAACTCTCAATCGCCGAAAAGTCTGGATAAAAGGCATTCCTTATGGGCCACATCCCTCCTGGTGATAATACTTGCTCATCCCAATGGGCAGAAAGATACCAAGTCCTCGTAGATAGATATGAAAATACCATCATCGGACAATTCTATGGTAAATTATCTTTATCAAAATACTATTTTACTAATATTTATCCTCATTCCATGTTAGGCCATACTCATAACGATCACATTGAAGCCGTTCAAAGTGTCCAAGGAGAAACCCGAGGTGTTGGATCTATTTTCATTGCACCCAGTGGCACAACTTACTCATATCAAAACCCTTCTTATCGTATCTTCACACTCACCGACCACTAGATCACAAACTACTACCAATACAGGTTAGATCTGAACAAAGCTAACTTAAACAAGAATGTGACTCCTACATGGGATTTAGCTTATGATTTCAAGACGGAATACAATCTAACTGATTTATCTCATTAATCGATCTACAATTTCGCTTATTCAACTCTTCCTTCAGACAAGTCAGCGCTTAAAAAGTATGTTTCCAACTACTGGACAGGAAGCGCAATTAAAATACCTAAGGCTATCACAAAAGGAACTAAAGTTGAATACACTTGTATGGCATAGAATGTTGTTTTCAATGAAAGATTTGCATGCTTTGGAATCTACGCGTTCGTGAAGTATCCATCTGAGCTGCTCTACCAAGCTATCCAGAAGATTCAAGGTCCCTGGATGATTAAAGTTGGAAAGAGTGATGCAGCCATGAAGACTGTTGCTACTGATTTCTTTGAAGATCACTAAAATGATGTGTTCATTGATACCTCCAACAATCAAGACAATGAGTAGATCCTCGAAGCTTTAAAGGGAACTTACTCTGAAGCAACAGTTCAATCATTCCTTAACAATGAAGAGCAGTGAAAGTGAAGTAGAATCGTTTTCTTGTTGTTGAAATTTATTAATAAAAACAAAATAATAAAAATATCTCTTTGATTTTTTACAAATTAAATAAATTTCTAGAATTGAATTGAATTAATTTATTGTACATAAGTTTTTATGATTTTTAATTGATTCATGTAATTTTTTTAATTGCTAGTATTTGATTGGAAAGTCAAGTGCTTATTAGTAACTCAAAGCTGGTTATTGAATGGAAATAAGTGAAAAGATAATTAAATAAACACAAAAAACAAAAGCATAAGTTTCTTCTTTCTTTGTGTGTTTTACTTTTTTAATCACATTATTGGTGCTGAAAAAAATCCGCAAGAAATAATTAAAAACCAAGTAATGCTCGCGGAAGCTATTCAAAGAATAAATGATGAGGAGATTGCTCAAGAGAAAGCAAAGCAACTCAAAGAGCAGACGAATAACAATGCTTATGTCGAAAGAAAATCATTAGGTTTTTTGTTTTCTTTAATTGTTTAAAACCATTTTTTCATATGATTTTTTTCCCTTATTTTTATGTAAAAATACCATTAGTTTTAAGCAACAACAGCAATAATGACAGCAATGATTACAGCAGTGATGAGAAGGCAAAAGGAAGCAGATTACGGTTGTTTAAGTTGATGCTTGGAAGGACAGTGCTGAGTGTGCTGAAGGATGAGAAATACACTTAACTATTTGAGCAGTAAATCTAGCGAGAAAGTCTGATGAGTAAAATAGCACACAAGAAGATCATCTCACTCAAAGTTGACGAAGATTAAGATGTAAGAATAAATTGCATACGTTCATTAGAGGATGCTTTCAAGTTTTTGAAGAATCCCATTTTTAATCTTAAAAAAGAGTTTTTAACTTCCAAAATAGCAAGCATCCATTCCATTAAAAATGATTTCCAGCTGTAAATGCTTAATTACTTGTGTGTTATTGGGCATGATTAGAGTTCTAAACCCAGAAAAATCAAGGCCTTTAAGAGAATACATCATTCATCTGATTACAGTTGATTTCTTTGATTTTCACCAAATTTTTAAATATTCTCTCCCTCTCTCTCTTTTCTCAGAATTATCAAGAACTAACATGAATAAAGTCTAATTCCCCTTTGGTTGTTTATCTTCTTTTTCTTCAGATGGTGCTTGCAATAGCGAAGAGAAGTTACAAGAACAAATTAGAAATGCAATTTCTGATCAATGCTCTATCTAATATCAATTTCTTCGATACCAACAGCTATCTCCTGGAATAATCTCATAAGCTATGCAGTGCATTAACTACATTATATTCACCGAAAGGAACGACTTTGTTTAATTATGGAGATATCTGCACTACATTCTACATTCTAATCAAAGGTATGAATCAGTTTCTAGATTCTTTTAATGTCATTAACTTTATTTTTTTGTTTTAAAAAAGGATAAGTAATTGGATTGGTCCCAAAACAAAGACAAAGAGGACAAACTAGAAAAAATAGCTATGCCTTGAATAGCCCGAAGTTGTCAAGCTACGCAAACAACAACAATAACAACAACACAAATAATAATATTTAAGATAATTCTGAAGGAATGACCTTTAATAGAGAGTCAACTTTAGTTATGAATTAATAGAATTCAACATTCTCTCCTTCCCATGCAGCTACTCCAAAATCCAATGCAAACAATTCACCAAGAAACCTATCAACGAGTGCAATTAACTCGTAGATTTTAGTTGGAACTCCAAGTAATTTTAGCACTCCCAAAAAGCTCTTTAATAAGGAGACTTCCAAATTACTATGGTAAGCTCACACACTCACACCATTTGATGCAATTTAAGCTCTTCTTTTCTGCAAAGAAACAGCTTTAGAACCTTCAAATAATAATCTGAAGTCATTTATTTATCTGTTTTTTGTTTTTTTGCAGGGATGATTTGACTCGTCCAGTGATCTAGCAGCATCCTAATTTTGAGCTGGTGCATACATTTAATCCTGGGGAATCATTCGGCTAAGGGTTCTTGCTCAACAACAACTGCATGGCGTAAGAAATGAAAAAATAAATAATAAGAATTTAACCAATTTAACACATCAAAAGCAAACTATTTTTGGTTGTTTTCTTTGGATTTACTCTATTTTTCACCAAACGTAAAAGCGAAATGAAGCTGGTCTGCAATCAGAACTCTGAGTTCATAACCTTGAAGAAGAATGATTTCGAAGAATTACTTGGTATCCAAAAAGAACTCCTAGAGCGACAGAAAATCGAATTCCTTGAATAATTTGAAATTTTTCAGAACTTCTCAACATTAATGCTCTAGCATATCCTTGAGCTCATAACCATCGAGAAATACTAAAAAGATCAAATCATCTGCAAAGAAGGTGAAGAAAGTAAATTCATTTATTTTATACGTTCAGGTGAAGTCAAAATATCATTCACATACGAAGGAGGGGATACCAAGCGAGACGATCTAACTTAACTCAACTTGAAATTAAAGGAATAAGAACAATATCAATAATAGCAATTATCTCCATCTGCTAACCATCAATCTTAATCTCATCATCACAGCAGTCACAGTCCCATGAACTCCTTCGATGCGTAGAATTTCTCAATTAGAAAACCTTTATCAAAAAATAGCAAAGAAGACAATTCACCTAAGAAAAAAAAAGATGAAGACGAAAGCACTTTAAATGGTCTTTTCAGTTAGATTCGAGAAAGCCGATCGAGATAATCAATTACTGCTCGTGGGAAATCATCTCGAAGAATGCTGGATATAATTATTCTCTAGACTAATACATATTTCGGTGAGGAAGATATCATCAGCTTAAAATCTACTCGAAATTTCACAGCAACAGCTTCCGCTGTTAGCACGATTCTTTTCATAATCGATGCTTAGAAGCTCATGAAAGTGCTGAAAGCGCAGAATAATTTTGATAAAATGGTAGCAGTCTATAAGATGAAACTCAGCTGGTATGTTTGGAGAAGAAATGAACTCATCGAATTCACATAAAAATAAGATGAAATTAAAGCAGCAATTTAATCTAATAATAACACACTTTCACCATACAAAAACGTACCCAGAGAAATGCTTCATTCACAGATGGGATCATCGTTTCATAGGCTATCAGCGTCAGTATCTCGGTCACCAGGAAGAACAACGCAATCACCGAATTCTTCACTTCTAAGAATACCCTCTAACTCAGAATCAATAAATAATAACATTTCTAGTACTCCCAATGAGCTAAAAGTCAATGCAGTCTTCTCAGAAAGAACCAAAATAACGATGAACACTCTTTCTGCAGTGAACGATCCATTGTTTTCAACTTCTTTCTTCCTTTCACCAATAACCAAAATGATGTAATCTCAAATTAATAGAAAAATATCTTCCCAATTATCGAAAAGCAGCAACACTTCCCCTATGAAGAGGGATAGCGTCGCAGCTGGAAATAGCGATAAAATGTACACGAGCGGTATTTCAAGCAATCATGGTAATAGACTCTCAGTGAATATTACACTCAATACAAAAAATTAAAAATCTTTAAGTTCTATGAGTTCGTTATCGAAACTACTCAAAGATAGCAAGCATTTAAGCTCAAATTAGGATAATAATCAAAACAAGAATAGCCCTGAAGAGAACCCTAGAGATGTTCTAGACCAAGGTAACATGTTATCTGTGAGAGTGAACAGCCCAGATGAAAATCTACAATAAGATCATCTTGAAGTTGAAGGAGGTGATCCTACTACAATTTCCTTGAAAAACATCAATGAGGATCTACAATCTGCTAACCAACTCAATGACTCAGTGTAATCACCCCTTGGAAATGTCAGAAAGTCCATTATTGCTCTGTATAAAACAACCACCATCACTAGCAGAATAAATAAAAATAGTGAAAATAACAATACTAATAATACCAGTAAAAATATGAACTCAAGTAACAGCTGCATTGATCTTTCTAAAGCGAATACTAATCCGTAATACGATAACAAAAATAAGAAGGAAAGTACACCTTCAAACATTACTAACACGAACCCTAACAATTCTAGTTTCTTCCTGAATATCAACCCTCCAGCTGTGCTTAACACAACTGAGATCTTCAGCTAAACGATAAAGCAAAAGAACATACGATTACATCCCTTAGATGGAAGCAAACACTACCCTCTAGCAACGAATTCCCCATCAGATCAGCCTTCATTTGAAGCTCTTCTCTCTCGCTAGCACAAATCCTAAAACAGTTTAACAGATAATTTTGCTACAACATCAGCAGCGTTGTCTTCACACTCGAAGACATAATCCTAACTATTTGATCCCTTGAAAGAACAAGATTTCTTCAAGCAATCATACAGCCAGCTCGAGTAGCAATCTTTAATCTCACCTTACTTTTAATATTCCTCGCCCTAGATGCCACATCAAAACAGAAAACTGTTTTAAATCTAAAATATCTGCAATTCTTCAATTTCTTCAGTAAAATAAACAAATGGAGGAAATATATTCTCAACAGGAGGAAAATAAGGTTTTAAACTAACTACCACACCCAGCTTCTTGAGTGTGGCGACATAATCGCAGGCTATCCCTGGTAGTAGCTTTCAAAACAATGAAGAACTCAATGAATTATCCGTTTAACTTGGAAAAATAGGTAAACCGAAACAGCAACGATTGTCTTTGTAGCTTTTTCATGGAAACAACACAAACATTAAAGGTAGTAATCTAGTTACAGACACATCAATGCAATGTAATGATATGACTATTGGTTATATGCAGTCATCTGCTGATAAAGCGAATATTAATCAAGATCAAATACAAGTCAGCAAACTTCAAGTCAGGGATAATCAAACCAACAATAATCTTATGACCAAATCTGTTTAAGACAACAACAGAACATACATAAATAATCATAACAACAGCTGTAATTTCCTTTCTTCTTCATCATCTTTGAACCCATAAGCTACTGGAATACTATTCAACAGCTTACCTCTTCAGACAAATTAGAATTTCAAATAATTCGATTCATTAGATACTTACAATAAATCATTTACTTAGCTGTAATCAGCTTCTTCTCTGTTCAATTCAACTAATAATCAACTAAATATTAACAAATCGGAGTCTTTATCGCATTTACCACCCATTTCCCATAGAAAGAATCTAGCTGTTTCAACAAGAAACCTTCCTTAAACAAAATCTGCAATCAACAGTCCGGAGTTAAAACCACAAGCTAAATTGTTCAAATAAACTGAAATAAAGTAACTTTCCTCTCCAACTTCCAAGAAAATTGCCTAGTTTAACTAAGAAAAATTCGGAAAGAGAATCACGAGTGTGCTAAAACTGAACAAGTGCGTTGCGAATGCCAAAAAAGATAAAATAATTGACTTGCTTTCTGCCAGCAACAAAAATGACCCATTGTTCTTTTGATAATAATGGAAAATATCAAGAAAAAGAGTGTTTCTTATCAATTTAACTTCTGTGTTATTCTACTATTTTTGAAAATCAAAAGAGATTTTACTTTTTATTCCATCAAGTTTGACACATTTGTTTCCTCCGTTAACTTGATGCGTAAGATTCTCTTATTCATTCTGTAATTTTTTGTTCATTTTATGAAGTGATTTAAAGTGTATTTGTGTGTTCTTGATGTCGTCCAGTTTCGATTAAACATTTACAGATATTTATTACTTTTCAATTTATCCCTAAGATGAGTAGATTAAACCTAAAGAAAAAAGAATTCAGCATTACTGTTGAGAATTGTGTAATAAGTATTTGATTTGAATTCCCTATCTTCTTCTTTTTTTAAGAAAGGACTCATTTATTCCCGAAGAAGCCTTTTAAAATGAACATTTTAGTAATAAATCAGGTTATCAGTGAAACAAAATTGTATTTTCTTGGGTAAAAATCAATTTTTCATAAAAAGCGGAGGATTACAAAGGAAAAGGGAGTAACATTTCCTTACAATACTTTTCTATCAGTTCGAAGCTGAAGATATTATTGTTTTTAAAATTAAAAATTAATATGCTTTCCCCAACCTTCAAGGAATTTGCTTGTATCCAAAACAGTCTTTCAAGGCGTTTCAATTAGAAGAAAAAAGTACAATCATATCATCTTTCACTGATTTTAAACTATCCAAAGATCAAGGTGGTGAAGTATTATTTGTAATATTAATACCTTTTCTTAGCACGAGAAACTATTTCGGTAGAATCATCTAAAATATAAATTAGATATTGCTTGAGGAGTGAATAATTCATAAATTCATAAGGATTTGTGAGAGCCCAATGAGTAGACTCAACGAAAGCGATAGGCTAGAAGAGCCAAACTAAACTGAAGCAGCAACTAGTGATGCTGCAGTTGACAAAACTGTTCTTACGACTAGCAATGTTTCAACTACGAAAGAACTTGGAGGTCTTAATAAATTAATTTCTGTTGTTGAGAAGATCACTGAAACTCACAGAGAAAAAGAAGATGATGAGCAGAAAACAATCTTAACAACTCGAACTCTCAAATTCATGACTGATAAGAAGGTCATTGCTGCACGCTCGAAGATGTTTCAATCGAAGTTAGAGTCCTTAGAAGAATGCAAGCTACTTGATCTGTAAGACTCCTAAACGTGCGAAGTATGATGTGCAAGTTCGTTTTTGGTTTATTTCCTATCTTTTGACTCTCAAATATTTCTTTCATTTTCCTACAAACTCATTCTTGCTGCTTTTGTTACGAATTATTTCCTCCTTAGCTGGTGATATTTCTCTTGTAGAAGCCAATCAAAACAGCACAGGAAGTGTCTTTCTTAGGCAAATTTATGAGAGGCCTGTCATTATTCAGCCAGCGCGAAGAGTTATTCTAGACTTAACAACTTTCAAGCAAAATGATCTAAAATCTTAGGTGTGTGTTTGTTCAAAAACAAAACTCACTGTTTAGATATGGTAATAGATCACTGATTCAAATACTAAGCATTTTTTGAGGTAACTTTCCCTACATAGTAATCTTATTTTCTTTCGAATATAATTAGGGGATAGAGGGCATGAATATTTCATTCTTTTGAAAGGGAAAGCATATTGCCTTGTGCCATACTCTAACATGATCCCTATGGATTAAATCAAAACATAGACTAAGAATAATAGGTAACAAATGCATATGAATTGTATTTTAAAACTCTATTTCTATCTCTAAAATATCGTATTTTAAATGGTAATCATATCTATTGCTGGCAAGTCAGGCTGTTGAATTAAGTCACTGAAGATGAAGCAGATGAAGATTATCTCTTTGAATATTATCCTCGACATTAATGTGTCAAGATATACCATCCAGGCGAAGCGTTTGGAGAAATAGCTTTACTCACATCAGAATCCAGAAGGTAAACTAAAAATATCCTCAGTTTCACATTCTTAACCTCGATAATTTCAACAGGATGGCTAGTATCGTATGCAAGGAAGACAGTTGGTTTATGTCATTAGACCGTGAAGGTTTTAAACAAATCTAAGGTTCATACTAGTAGCACTTATTAAATGAGCGCGTGTATTTCCTGAAGTAATTCGAGATCTTTGCGAGCGTTGCTGTGAATAAAATTCTCTCGTTTCTGCACGAAATCAGCGAATCTTCTTTTACGTTAGGCTAGAGTATCTACTCACAGAATGATAAGCTCTCGAATGTGTATTTTATCATGGAAGGGGAGGTCGAACTGATCCACAGAATCAGTCAACAATTTCCATCTCGACTGGATAAATAAAAATACGAAAAGTATTTCCACAACACCAAAACATGCAATCTTACGAAACAAGTTGTGCTGCTTTCCAGAGGGAATTACTTTGGAGATGAAGATCTGCTGTCTCCTGGGTTGAGGAGAACCTTCTCAGCTATAGTTAAATCTCCGCTATGTAAGCTCATGGTTATCGAATCCAGATAATTAGTGCAGTTCTTGAAGGTTTACGAGTGCTTTTCAATATTGAAAACAACTGCAGGAACGAAAAGAGAGAGATACATGGAAATTATCGATTAATTTAAGAAAGAACATTATGTTTAAGACACCCCTAACAAAGATGAAAACACAGGAACTAAGCAAAAGACAACTCCCAGCGTACTCTCAAAAAGTAGTAGCAACATCATGGGAAGCTTGTTAGGTACCTAAACTAAAATTGAAAGCTCCAAAATCGATGAAGAACTACTTGCGATGCTTAACGAATCTAAAAACAATGAGAAACGAAATGAAGGGATGAGTAAATACCATAATCTGTATTCTCAAGAAGGGAACGCAAATATGCGAGCTAAAAATTATATGTCCTTGCATTCTGCGCATAACAACACGTGTAAGTTCACAATCAATGATGTCCCAATGACAACAACAATGAACCAAAACCCAAATGACTTGAGAAGAATCTAGTTTCGCTTGAAGAACAAATAGATTTCAGTGCTAGGTCCTGAACAATCAGAAGCCCCACATTCTTTACAATAGGAATCTAAATTGAAAATTGCTGATAATCTCGTTAAACATTCTCTAGTTCAACCTGAATCAGATTCCATTCATTTCCCGCAGGGGTATTCTATCTTAACTAGGTAGAAATGGCAGAAGGACACGCAGATAAACCAAAACTAACAATCGTCCATCGAACAAAGTGTAAACCATCGAAATTCATTCTTTTAAGATTCGTTTACATTGACTCCTCAAAATGAACTTTCCATTAAAGTCCCTCGCGTTGATCTCTCCCCTCAGTTCACTTTCAAAGCTGAAGAATCATTAAATCACAGAAAAAAATAATTTATGTCATAGCAATAAACCAATCAGCAAGGTTCGATTCTTGATTCTAAACAACCTAATCATCATAGTTCCTCTCATATTCTAGCTTCACTCACAAATTAGATTCTGAAGAGCACAATAACTCTTTCTAAACCCTTCGATCAATCGGCTTTAAATCAAACTTCAACTACCAACAAGCACAGCTAAATCTTTTTATCCTCTTCAATGTCCAATCTAATGACAAAACCCCACTTTAACAGCACGCATAACTTCCAAAGCATCGGAAATCTACATGGATAGATATAATAATCATAATAGCAATCTTCCCTTCCTTTGATCTCATCTGAACTCAATTCCCAAGCAGCATTAGGGAAACGATCAAGTCTACAGTTAAACCGGACTCATTATACACTTGGAAGCTAGCATTCTAAAAATTAAGAGACTAATATGACTTCTTCGATCGAAGTACACAAGAATAAGCATTCCTAAGTACTAAAAACAGAAGAACATCGAAAAACTTCTCCTGCTAGCTTGAATTAGATTACTTACGCTTCTGGTTTCCCTAAAAAAATAAGACAATCGAAGAAAGAGAGTGTATCTCCTGAGATGTTTGCTATGAGATATTCGATATCTACTAACAGTAATGATTATCAGTAAAAACTGCTATTCAAAAAGCATCTTCCACTGATAGAAACTAATGAATCATGATACAAAAGAGCGCTTGCTTCTCTTTCATATATCTATTTTGCTCTAAAAATGTGTTCTTTCTTGGCTTTTCAAAATGAAATGAAAAACATATTTGGAATTTGTTTTGGGAAAGGCAATAATAATTAATTTTCTTTAAATGAATACACGCGTTAGTGGTTAGATTACTCTGTTTATTATAGTAATAATCGATCAGTTTGATTGTTTGACTCTCTTGGTAAGGATGATCTTGTTTTTTTCTCCTTCAAGATTAACATATTCTTTAATATCCAAAAGCGAATTATTTAATCCCACAACAATCAGAATGGAAGCAAAATTGAAAGATTGGATGCAGGATAACTCTGCGCTCGAAGTGTTTGACTAATATTATCAAACCATCTTGGTTTATCTGCAAGATCAGAGACTTTAATATCCTGTTGTTATTGTGATTGTCCTGTTGAGCTGGTGGATATCATATAAACTAGGTGGGAAGAGAGAGAGTCATGGAGTACTCAGTGAAGATGTCAAAAGATAACTGGAAGGATTTGAGTAAGATGTTATGATCTTAGCCATTTCAGTGGAGAAGGCATCCAGAAGAGTTAAAGATATGAAATATTTTAGATTACTCACAGCTGGAATAGCTGTTGCATTGCTAGCGTATTAGTCGTTGATATATGGAGTGAAATCTAGCTCTACGATAATGGTAGCTGCTGGTGTTTCTGTAGTGATAGTATCAGCGGAGTTATATCGGATTTATCTCATAAGATACATATCCAAGATGAACTTCAAGATAAAACAAGAGTAGAATGAGCTATCACAAGTGATCTAATCGATTCTCAATGAAATGAATGATCAAATGAAGAATTCGTTAAGTAAAAAAGACAAACAAATAATCAAACTGTTAATAACAGATATTTGTTAAAATATTATGAAACTTTAATGATTTTGTTTAAATCTTGAAAATAACTAGGATAATTGGTTTTGAGCAATGCTGTTAGAGCCAGTGAAACAGAACGGGAATCGTTTAGAGCTCAATGTGAAGCAAGCTTACAGCTCAACATGACCTAAAATGAGAATGATCTCTATGCTCTAAAACGAGAATTCGATGCAAAAATATCTGGAATTCTCAGCATGAGCAAATCACAGCAGCAATCGAACTCACAATTAACTAAACAGTTCTTGGAAAGTTAGATGTTTTAGAAGCGCTAGATTCATTGTGCGAATAGCATTTGCAAGAAAAAAAGAAAACTGCTTAAAGAAAAAATTAAAAGAAATGATTGGTTCATCAGGAATCTTTCGGAGTTTGCTTGGTGCTAGATATGTGCAGCTCACTTAAACAACCCAGAACCATAAAAGACAGGATCGTAAACACCAACTCCGATTCACAGCAGATAAGATTCGCTAAATGTGAGTTTCCAAGCAGATCCTTCTATGATTACTCTGGATGATTCGCTGATGAATAACAGTACGAACACACTGAACACTCTCCCTGATGAGAAAAAAACAGATAATATTGCTAGCCCTTTTTAGCATTTATAAGAATAAGCCCAGATGATTATGGACATGCATGAAGAAAAAGAAGATTGCTAGAGTGGATGCTTAACGAAATACTTCTTTTTATGCAGGAAAGTAGGTGAAAAATATAACGAATGGACTGACCTTATTAACACCTTCGAAAGTAAATACAAACATGAAAGAGAAAAGCTCAAACGCTTAAGTTAACCTTCATCTCAGCAGAAAGATTAGGAAGCTTAAGGTTCTTAGACTTAAGAGTCTTCTTCAAAGAATCTGAAATGACAAAATGGTTTGTTTTCCATGTGGTGAGTGATTATTACAAGCAATGTTATGTTTATTAGGAGATTACGAGGATTGTTTAGGTGATGGTCTTGAATTTTTCTCAATATTTGGTTGAATTGTTGAATGATTGTAAATTTTTCTTAGACATTTTGGTTGATTATTGTTATCAAGATATTAGACATTTTGAAAGAAAAACATTTTTTTGTAGTTCCTGTTATGTTGGAAAGATCTTTTTCCATGTTTTCATATTTTAATAGTAAAAATTATTTAATGAAGTTATGATTAATCTAGTATTTAAGAGGATAATAAAGTTTTTTCAAGAATTAGAAGACAATCCATTTTAGCATTTTTTTGAATTGGCTTGAATCCATTATGAAAATAATGAAATTGGATATCACTAGTTACTTTAATCTTCTATGAAACTGATTTTCTTATTAGCATCAAAAGGGGGCAAATTAAGACGAGGTAAAATAGAGGAATTCCAAGGGAAGCAGAATGTGTTTTTTCATGTGAGCTGCGATGTGGCACAAACGAAAGCGGAAGTGGCACAATGCAAAAAGAAAATAAAATTAAGATAAGGACAAAAATCAATAAATCATCAAAGAGAAAAGAATCATCAGAAAGAAAATGTTCGATAAAGTTGTTGTCATCGATGCTAAGGCACACATGTTCGGAAGATTAGCTTCCTACGTTGCCAAGGAACTCCTCAGCGGTTAGAAGGTTGTTGTTGTCAGAACTGAAGGCATCAACATCTCTGGCTCTCTCTTCAGAAACAGAGTCAAGTTCCAAGAATTCCTCAACAAGAAGATGAGTCACAACCCAAGAAGAGGTGTTCAACACTTCAGAGCTCCTTCCCGCATGTTCTGGAAGGCCGTCAGAGGAATGATTCCTCACTTAACCCCCAAGGGAAATGCTGCTCTTGGTAAATAGATTAGTTTAGATTTTTCAATTTACATCTAATAGATATCTTCCAGCGAAAAATGATGATTTCCAGAGATGATTTTCATGAGCTAGAAATCTACTTTCTCCCAAGGGGAATAATTAGGATAAAAAGCAACACAAAGCTGGGAAAATAAGCACAAAATCTGAATGAATAGAACATATTTTCAAGGGATGAACAACGAATAGCTGCTGCCTATGATTTATGCGATTCCCCTGCTCTATGATGTGAATTTTGCTATTAAAAGTGGGCTATTTTTCTCTGGGTTTCAAGAGAAATTATTTATTCTTTGGGTAGCAATTTAGTTATCATTGAGCTTATTTGAAAGCGTTGATAGAAGCATGTTCCAACAAAAACAACTTTTTAAATAAATCCCAATTTTTTAACTAAATTTCTAACTTGACTTTTGACTTAATAGAGAGACTA
>Ga0302271_10001794_pt1 | contig 20207 bp, 9 predicted proteins | sample III_Bog_N1_1_FD_198767 | JGI IMG/M metagenome (GOLD analysis project Ga0302271, IMG submission 198767) | Peat permafrost microbial communities from Stordalen Mire near Abisko, Sweden - III_Bog_N1_1 | ecosystem: Environmental > Terrestrial > Soil > Wetlands > Peat | place: Sweden: Abisko... | reverse complement strand
GAATGCACTATTATTGAAGCTGCTGTTGAACTGGGTGACATTCAAGAATGAAAGGGGGGAAGTTCCATTTTCGCTTGAATTTCTTTGTGCGAATCCAGTGAAGTTGAAGTGGGTGCTGTTGAAGATAGTGCTGTTGAAGATAGTACTGTTGGAGAATGTACTGTTGGAGAATGTACTGTTGGAGAATGTACTGTTGGGGAATGCACTATTATTGAAGCTGCTGTTGAACTGGGTGACATTCAAGAATGAAAGGGGGGAAGTTCCATTTTCGCTTGAATTTCTTTGTGCGAATCCAGTAAAGTTGAAGTGGGTGCTGTTGAAGATAGTACTGTTGAGGAATGTTCCATTAGTGAAGAGAGTGCCATTCAGGAATTTGTGAATGAAATTGTCATTGGAAGAGTTAGTTTTGGTAATGTTAGGGAGACTAAAGAACTCACTGACATTTTTGAAATTATTGACAATTCTCTGTGTCATATTTGTAAAGTTAAAATAAGCATCACTAACTCTCGTATTGTTAGCTTAAGCTAGTAAATTAGAACTAGAACCACTAGATCTCGGATCCACATTGAAATCGAAGAATTGATCAGGATAAGGTTAAGGTACTAAAGTAAAGTGCCACCATTCATTCACATAATTCACGAATCCAAACTATTCCATTCTATCCCTCAAGAACTATCTATTGATCCTCTACACCGCAGTAATATTCTTGTTGTCTGTGTTAGCCTGTGAAAGACATCAATAAACAGTTATATTTTAAAAAATATTTCTTTGATTTAAACAACCCATTTGAAACGCAATTCCTTTATTTTTACCATAGTATCCAAACAATCGAATCCAGTACCAAAGTCAAGGATATTATCATCGAATCTAGTGGTACTATCCGCAAAGCATGATGTGAGTTTCTATCCAGGAATATAATTAGCAGGTTATCCAGCTGGGAGTTGTACTAATGCCAAGTCAATTGTAGATCCCTAGAATGATTCAAAGTTTAATTAAAAAAAGAGCCCCCTCCCCACAACAACTTAAGTTCTATTAAATCCAAATAAAAAATTCTTTTACAAAATCTAGATTAACCCCCTGATCAGCTAAGGAGGACACTGATAAGTTATAATTCTTTCATTAAAAATTAGTTAATTACCTGATCAGAAAAAAAAACTCCAATTTTATAAAAGACTACCCCCCGATCTGTTCATATTTCGATTCCAATTTGTATTGGAATATCAATTAAAAATCCTTATTAGAAATGTTAAAATAAACCTATTAGTAGTAGATTTCATCTTTTTTGGAAGTCAAATATCCAGTTCTGGCAAAATTTTTTTCTTTTTTTTCTAGGAATAAAAATTACCTTTAAATACTTTATTGCTATCTCTTATAAAGCCCCTATCCCTCCCCCATTGACAAACTTACCAGTCACTGCTTGTAGTTTGAAATGGTAAATTGTTAAAAAATATTGATCTCCACATTTGCTCTTTGATAATAACCAATAATGAATTGTGTACCTTGGTATGATTAGATTTTTGAGCGATATAACCTGAAAACAGCTATGATTTATTCAGTCTAGGGTAGAATTCTTCTTTCATTGAATCATCGGCTGAGTTCTGAGACCAGGCATAGAAGTCATCAACAGCCTTTTAAGGTCTGTAACAATCGTACACTTTGATAGAATATCCTAAGGATACGAAGTAGCTCTAAGCTTGAGAGAGATTTTTAGCAGCTTACTCAGTGAGAATGCACTCTGGAGCATTGTACCCAGTGATAGGGCGACCAACGAAATTGTGATAGCTGTGATATCGGATTTCTTATATGATAGAAGGATCATATTCCGATAAGTAAACAAATCCTGCAGGGAGACAGGTGACAACTGAGAGTAATGTCAGAACTGCAAGAGTAGCCTGATAGGATTTTCTCATTTTTAATATTACTTTTTTTATTTCTTTCTAGATTTATTTATTATATTATTTTTCTGATTAGGTGGCTGACCTGGCTTTAATGCCTTTAAATTCGCTCTCTTTAAATTATGGATCCAAAAAGTAAACTCATAACCTTTTTATTTCAAGATTATATTGGGTATTATTAAATTTAACCTTAATTATTAAAAAAAGATATTTTTTTATAAAAGAAATACTAATAATGTCAAAATAAAATTCGAAAGATAAGAGAACTGCTTTAATTGGGATCATGGAAGATTAGAACTTATATTCATTTAAATAAGTTAAAAATTGAATAGGATATTAAATAAATACCCAACATTAATGGCTAAAAAAGAATAATCAAAATAAATATTTACTTTATTAATTTAAGACCAATTCCATTTCTTGGATACCTTAAGGAAAACTATATTAACAGTTCATTTAAAATTTAGAACACTAAACAGTACGATTCACTAAGAATATTTTGTTAGAAATCATAGAAATATCCTGATCAATAAAAGATTTTGCTATTAATCATATAATTCTTGATTAGGAAATTCATTCTAAGATAGGTTTATCTCAAAGAATATTCTTTGAGAATGAACATCTTTGAAAATAAGAAAACAGAGAAGTTTAGCTGAAAATGAAAGGAAACAAGAGCACTTTTCTGAATTCTGAAAGCTGAGATCATCCAATCAAGGTAATTAAACATTAGGTATTTTGGTTTTTGGCAAATTCTTGTTAAAAATTATTAGAAAACACTTTGGTTTTTTTTTCCAATGTTATTGCATGATTTTAAAAATCCCTCCATTTCTATCATTTTTAATATTCAAACTGCTCTATTTGAAATATTATTTTGAAAAGATTTAGCATGGAGTGAAATAATTACTCTTTTAATTTATCAACTTTCGAAATTATTTTTTTAAATACTCATTTTATTCCAAAAAAAAGGGCACAGTATTAATTAAAATTAACAAACCACTACAATTTGGTAAATAATTCCCCAAATTAAGAACCTACTCATCCTTGGTTGTATGGGCTAATCTCTATCACTCAAAGAGAAAATATTTCTGCCAAATGAAATAATAAATTTGAGTTAAAGAAAAGCAATTTTTATAGAAAGCTAAAAACAAAGACAATAGAAAGCTAAACTATGCAGTATTATCGCGGACAATCTGGTAATAAGACCACTTACAGCAATGTTCCAACAGATGGCTATGAAGACATTGAAACCTTATTTGGACTCAAAGTTAGAGTAAAAAAAGGCACTATTTAAGACCAAGAAATATAAATGCTTTCTAACCTCAATCGCTGCCTTTTCGCAGTTGGATATGAAAAAGTGCTTTAAGTGCCTTCAAATTTTGAAATCTTGACCTTTTTGAGAAATTCTTAGAAAAAAGATTATTACACTAATTAGAAAAATGAAGGACAGAAGGACTAATCAGCGTCTAAAATGATGTAAGTAGAAAAGAAAGAACTCTATTAAAATGAATCTACCGTCTATGTACGAAAGACGAATCAAAACAATAATAACAATAGAGGTAATTTAGAAGAACAAAAATATGAATGGCCTAGTAAAACAGCAAGCAAGTAAGGAGAGTCAAGGACAAGAGGGTACGAAAGAAAAGAAGAAAGTGTCAAATAATAAGACACTTTTCATAAACAATAATAATAATAATAATAATAATAATAATAATAATAATAATAATAATAATAATAATAATAATAATTATCATAGCCTTAATAATAGTAAAAAAGCAAGTAGTAATAGTAGGTTCCATCTTAGTTTCAGCATTAGCAAAATAAGCCTCTCTAACCGCCTTCATAACATATCCTGTCACCTTAACAAAAATAATAAGAGTACTCAAAACAAGATGTCTCTTCATACGCTAAGCCTTAACCTTAGTAATTCTCTCCTAGGGAGCATCTTAAACCTGCAATTATCCCTTCATAACTTGACTAGAAGTATTCTCGATTAGCAGGTTGGTTTTTCGTCGATCGCAAGGAGGAGATATCTAGTGCCCACTCCTTGCAGAATAACTAGTTTGAAAAAAAATATTGGAATATTTTAAGCAGCATTTGGGATCAGATTTCTGTGATTAAAAACAAAAGTTCTTTAGAAGACCTTAACCTAACTTAAGAAGCAATGAACTTAGAGCAGCATTAATTGAAATCCACCTAAGCATGTCTAAGCAAGTGTAATTTCTGGATGAGCAAAACACCATTTATCCTTTCTTCTACACCGTTAGAATTGATTGATTTTTCGACGATCTCATCTTAGAAAGACATCTATCGGTCATTTGATCTTCGAGTTATCTTTACAGAAAGTGATAACACTAACTGCCTCAGATCTTTGATTTTTGGAATACTCTATTATACCCTAGCATTCGGAAAATCATACACTACTATCTCAGAAATAATAAAAACTATTGAATCCGTAACCATAAAACTAGTGATATTACACATTCTTGTAATGTAGGCTCAACAGAAGATATCAGTTATGTAACTAGCTGTAAATCTCTCTCTTTTGTTTAGATTCAACTAATTCAGTAATTCACTTTTGAGGTTCTTCATTAAATAATTGCCTAAAGGATGTGATCTCTCGGATTCGGAGACAGTCATCCAGCATTTTGCTGCAAAGTTCAATTGTAATGTGATATTTTAGAATATATCCCCATTTGGATCAATGACTAAAATAACTAACCCTGGTTAGTAGAAAGATAATGTCATCTTTCTCGATATCACTCAGAAGGGATGTGCTTTGAATCTTTTTTTCTAGGAAGAAAAGCTGAATTCTTGCGTAAATATTTACAAAGAAAAACTAGGTTAGAAGTTTATTCTACCTTCTATTTGAAGAAAAAAGAAGATACACAAATCGATGGAAAGTTGTTTCAGATTAGATAAAAATGAGTGTCTGTTTTGGAAATATTTATTCTCAAGTGTATTGTTAGATTACTTGAATTAATAAAGACTAACTTTTAGATAATTTAATAAATAATCAAAGAAAAATAGGGGGGAATCACTGAATATTTACCTTTTATTTTTATTAGATTGGTTTAATTTTCTTTTTAAGAAAACTGAGTTATTTTTCAGCTTTTATTTTTATGAAAAAGAAAGATAAAAAATTCTTTCGTTATTTAATAATATGTCCTGTATTTTTTAGGGAGAAATCATTTTTCTAATTTTTGTGCTGAAAGGAAAGCTAAGAAATAATAAAAGAATATTATTTTTCAAATTCATGATTTTAGGTGTAATTAATACTGCTTTCTATTTTGATTGTTTAGATTTTACAATATTGGTCTATTTATCCAGATTTTAGAATATTTTTCTTATGTTTTATCTAGCATCGATTTAACTCTTGCTATAATAGCAGGATTCCAAAGTCATTATCTCAATTGATTTGATGTATTTAGTTTCTCCTCATCAGTCAAAAAATCCAGTACCTTAAAACTGCTTAATATTGTGGGAGTGTCTATCAAAATTAAGAATTGTAATTGAGCAAGCTTCTTCTATTAGACACTTTTTTTAATTGGAGTGAGTAAGTTTTTCTATTTCCTTTTAACTATGGATTGTCTATCAAATTAAGAATTCTAATTAAATAAGAGTTAAGTCTCAATATTAAGTAAAAATCTAGCAAATAGATAAATAATCCCCAATTTAACATTTAACCTGAAGCCTGTGGATGTGGTTCTGTGAGTTAATCTCTCTTTAAAAAATGAACTATTCAACTATTTGAAAGAATTAATTAAATTAAAAGAAAAATACTTTCTGCAAATTAAAAAAAAAACAGACAAATTTCATTAACAACCAAGCAATGCAGCATTATCCCAAACAATCTGGTAATTTCAAGACCACTTACAGCAATGTCCCCACAGACGGCTATGAAGACATCGAAGCCTTGTTTGGACTTAAAGTCAGAGTTAAAAAAGGCACTATTTAAGACAACGAAATTTAGATGCTTTAGACCCTCAATCGCTGCCTCTTTGCAGTTGGATTTTAGAAAGTTCTTTAAGTGCCTTCAAACTTCGAAATCTTAACCACTTTGAGAAATTCTTAGAAAAAACTTCATGAAGCTAATTAGAAAAATGAAACATAGAAGGACCAATCAGTATTCTTGAAAAAGTCGGAAAAAAAGAAAGGAAACTAATAGAAAGAAACAGTCATCTTTGAGCGAAAGTCTGAACAAAACGATAATCACAACAAAGAGAATTGTGCTGATCCACTATAATCTGTTTCTGGAAAAAAACTAAAGGAATAAGTAGAATTGAAAACATTAGAGTGCTAAATGAAGAGTGACTAACTAGCATAAGAAGAAATAATAAATTTACACTCCTAAGAATCTACTGCTTACTACAATGTAAATAGTTTGAGGTAGCAACTTTAGTTTCCTGTTCACCAGCAAGAACACCTCTAAGTACCTTAACAAGAACAGTAGGAATATGCAAAATATGATTTATCTTCTTCTTTGAGACCTCAGCAGAAGTAACACTCTCCTTGTGAGCTTCTTAAATCTACAAGTATCGCTCCAACTCACGATAGGAAGTATTCTAAATTAAAGGGATGGTTTTTCGTTGATCAGAGTGAAGAGATATCTCGTGACCACTCTTTGCAGAATAATGTGTCGTAAAAGCAATATTGGAATATCTTAAGCAGCATTTGGGATCAGATTTCTGTGATTAAAAACAAAGAATTTTGTAAACAGTACAACATAACTGAAACTGCAAGAAATCAAGAGCAATGCATGTTGAAATCTACTCTGGCATATCTTAGTAAATGCAATTTTTGGATGAGCGAGACACCATATTTCCTTTCTACTACATTGTCAGAAACTATTAACCTTTCGACCATCAAATCATAGGAATCAATCTATCAGTCATTTGATCTTCGAGTCATCTTTACAGAGGACGCTAACACAAATTGCCTTAGATCGCTAATTTTCGGACTACTCTTTAATTCTCTAGCTTTCCAAAAATCTAATGAAGTCATCACATAGTTAGTTTCTAGCGATGTATCTATTAGCATAAAACTCGTACTGTTCCACATTATCGAAAAGAGTCATTAAATGAAGCTAACACAAAAGGAACTCGCCGTGAATCTTTCACTTTTATTTAGATTCAACCATTTCAGTAACGATCTTTTGAGTTTCTTCTCTAATTATTTGCCTAGAAATTGTGAGTTTTGGAATTCGGAAAAACTCATCCAGGATTTTGCTACTAATTTCAATTGCCCTGTGGTATTTTAAAATGTATCCCCTTTTGGTTCAACGACTACAATTGCTAATCCTGGTTAGTAGACAGATAATGTCATCTTTCTCGATATCACTTAGAAGGGATGCGCCTTGAATCTTTATTACTAGGAAGAAAAGCTAAACTCCTGCATGAATATTTACAAAGAAAAACTAGGCTCGAAATTTATTCTACCCTCTATTTGAAGAAGAAGGCAATTTTTAAGTGTATTTTATAATTATTTGTTCATATGCAGTGTTATTAGTGATATATTAAATTAATTCATTTTATCTTAAACTAATATTTTGGTCAAATAACGAATAAAAAATAGGTAAAATAACCTTTTCTTTATTAGGTTGGTTTCCTTATCTATTTAATGTGAAAACATGATTTTAAGTTTTTTTAACTATTTTTAATAATAATACCTTAGCGAACTTAATGACTGAGTTATCAATCAATATTTTTGTTTTCATTGAATTATCTTGATTATTGAATTTATGTAAAGATATATTTTAATTATTTCCCAGAATAGTCTTTGAGAATGAACCTAAAAAAACTAATAAGTTTAGGTTGAAAAATTAAAGATGGAAAATCATAAAGTTCTATTCTGGAGTAAAAAAAATGCTCAAAAGCAATTTTTTTACAGATCCATTAAATAATGAGAAATTCACTTGTTTTAACAATCATAGATGATATTTCATTTTGCTTTTATGTCACTTATTTTTTTGGTTTATTTCTTAGTAATCTCTCCATATTTAAACTACTTCAATTGTTCATCTGGTCTGAATGTAATAAATATTTCAGTCTATCTCTATTTTACAAGAAAACATTTTTATTTTATTCGAATAATTTTCGTTCTATTTGTTGGTAAGTCTATTAAAGAAAAACCCTTTCTTTTCTTTTTTTTTCCATTTATAACTTTTTGTGTCTAAATTGTAAAGCTCTTTCTATTCTTAAAAATGTCTCAATTTTAAGTAAAAAATAATAAAATATCACAGTTTGAAATATAATTTCACCCCAATTCACTAATTAACCAAGATATGAATCAATGAACTAATCTCTCTCTCTCTCTCAAAACCGAAATATTCAGATGAATAAAAAGAAGAAATTTTATTAATCGAAAACATTTTATGTAAAAAGGAAAATAAATTAATTTAGAAAATAGACAGGCTATGGAGAATCAGTTCAAACAATATGGTAGCAAGGCTACTGAAGCGAAGGCCACCACAAATGGCTACGAAGAGATTGAAACCTTATTTGGGCTCAAAGTTAGAGTTAAAAAAGGCACTATTCAAGACCAAGAAATTTTGATGCTTTCGAATCTCAATCGCTGCCTCTTCGCAGTTGGATATTAGAAAGTGCTTTAAGTACCTTCAAACTTCGAAATCTTAACAGCTTTGAGAAATTCTTAGAAAAAAGATCATTTCTCGAATTATAAAAATGAAGGACAAAAGAACTAATCAGCGCCCATGAAAGACAATAAACAGAAGTAAGAAAACTAATAGAAAGCTAATGTTGCCTTTGAACAAAGGTAAGAAATAAAACAAAGTAGCATTAGAGATAATTTGGAAGAACCAAAGTCAGCTGCTTCTGAGAAAAAAGTGAGGAATAAGGGAAAAGGATAGAAAGAAGAGAACGAAAGGGAATAGTATAAAAAAAAACTACAGATAACTTAGAACTCTGAAGAATTTAAGCCTTAAGAATAAGTAAAAAATGTGTAGTTGCAGTAGTAGTGGCAGTGGCAGCAGTAGTAACAGCTACAACAGTAGTAGCAGCAGCAGTAGCAGCAGCAGCAGCAGTAGCAGCAGCAGTAGCAGCAGCAGCAGTAGTAGCAGCAGTAGTAGCAGCAGTAGTAGCAGCAGTAGTAGCAGCAGTAGTAGCAGCAGTAGTAGCAGCAGTAGTTGCAGCAGCAGTAGTAGTAGTAGTAGCACCAGTAGTAGCAGTAGCCTCAGTCTCCACATCAAAAACAAGATGAACTTCTCCAAACATCTTAAAAGCAATAGTAAGATGGATAAAAATCAGATTTTTCTTCCCCCATGAAGCCTTAGTCAAAATAACCTTCTCCTGAGAAGAATCTCAAACTTGAAGATATTCCCCCTACACAGAGCTAGAAGCCTACTAAATTGAAGGGCTGGTTTTTCATCGATCTCAACAAGAAAATATGGAGTGCTCACAGTTTACAGAATCCCTTTTCAGAAAAGAGATATTGGAGTTTCTTAAAAAATGTTTGGAATGAGATTTCTATTCTTAAAGACTAAAATATTTTATAGAAGTACAACATAACTGAAGCAGGGATAAATGAGGATAAGCTTACATTGAGAACAACATATGCACAACAAAGAAAATGCTGTTTTTATATGAGTGAGGCACCATATTTCCTTTCTACTACACTTTAGGAAACAATATAATTGTCAACGATCGAATCTTAGACAGCAATCTATCAGCCATTTGATCTTCGAGTCATCTTTACAGAGGACAATGACACTAATTGTCTTAGATCGTTGATTTTTGGACTGCTCTTTAATGCTCTAGCTTTCCAAAAATGTAATGATTTCATCGATTACTTAGTTTCTAGTGATTTATCGATTTCAGTAAAACTTGTGCTGTTCCACATTGTCTTTATGAAGCTTTCCAATAAAATAACAAATTATGGACTCGCAGTGAATCTCTCTCTTCTATTTAGATTTCACTGTTTCAGTGATTAGCTTTTGAATTTCTTCTCGCAATAATTGCCCAAGAAATGTGATTTTTCGAATTCTGATAAAGTCTCACAGGATTTTGCTGCAAAATTCGATTGTATTGTAGTTTCTTAGATTATTTCCCCATTCGGATCAACGATTAAGACAGCTAATTCTAGTCAGTAGACTGATAATGTCATCTTTCTTGATATCACTCCGAAGGGATGCGCCTTGAATCTTTATTACTAAGAAACAAAACAAAACTCTTGTATGGATGCCTACAAAGAGAAGCTCGGTGAGAAATTTCATCTGCCTTCGATTTGAAATCAAAAGAAGAAACACGATTACCTGAAGCAATTGTTTCATACAAATGAGTGTCAGTTTTTAAAACAACATATTTCATGTATTTACTTGTATTATTTAATTAAATGAGTTTAATACAGATCAAAACTGATATTTTAGACAAATAATTTTATGATATGATATGAAGGTCGAATTTCACGATCCTTCTAGAATATTAACATGAAGCATGTAAAAGTTGTTCATTTAAAGTGCATTTTTATAATTTATGTTATTTCTATTTGTATGGAAATTAATGTTGCACGTTAATGGACAAGCTAATTAAAATAAGCAGGTAATTGTTTTCTTTCTTTTTATATTATTATTATTATTATTACTGATAAAAAAGTAACAATATTAAAATATCACAATAATGAAAATATTCCCTCCTATTGTCCCTAATTTACAATTGAACCCATTTTTTGTTTTATGGGGTAATCTTTCTTTCAAATGGAAAATGGGAAGTAATTCAACTGATTGAAAGATTAATTTGATCAAAAAGAAAAATGATTTTCTTTCAAAAAGCATCATAATCAAACATTTCAAGATAATTTCCAAAGATAGTTAAGCTATGATGCATCAAGAGCATCATGAATCTTTAGTTTTAGGAAACAAAGATGAACTGATGCATGAATGCAAAAAAAGGAAACTTTATTAGAATAAGTCTTTGTCTTCAATTTGAACGAAAAGGGAAGAAACAAGAGCTTAAGAAAAGATGTTTCAAAGAAAATATTTCTTCTAAAAGAATCTGTTCGAAATATTGTTAAATTAACTTAATAAAAATAATCCTCAAACTGAACTTTTTATCTCAAATAATGACATGAAAACAGGGAATCCCACTAAAAATAACATTTTGTTAACGAAAATTATTTTCTTTATCTTTTGAAGATTTGGAAAAATGATTGTTCAGTCAGATATTGTGAACGTTCGATTATTTAGATGGTTTTATTTTGTATCTATTTGATGAAAAAAGAGATGAAAGGAAAGATAGAATCGTGAATTCAAGAAAAAAACAAGGGGAGAGGAGAAAAAAAGAAAATAAAAAACTAATCTTCTAGGCATAATTTTGTGCCTAGGAGCCAAAGTGTAGTGAGTGTTCTGGGCTTTTATATGAATAATAATAAAAAATTAAAGGTTTTTTTACAGAAGATTTTAATATCAGAACAAAGCTGATGATGCTACAACAAAGAACAGCTGCGACTGTGTCCCGCAATCTCAGACTTAGCAATCTGAGTGCTAGCAGTCTTGTTGCGAAAACTCAGTTCAACTAAATTGCTTACTAAAGTGCTAATCCATACAACAAACGTTGGGAGTTCAAGTTTAAGCACTCTTACTACACTTATCCCAGAGATTATGAACATACTGAAGTTAAAAAACCTCAAGACTCTAAGGACTCTGTGCCCTTGTATTTCGCTTACTACAAGGACTTCATCGACAGATGGCTTCCAGGTTTGAATACTTGGTGGGTGAGAAGAAACAGAATATCTGATCCATTCAATGTGTACGCTCTCCCAGCAACATCATTATTTTTCTACCAATTCGCTGATCTCGCAGCAGGATTCTAAGTCATGGCTGCTTTTCCTCTTTTGCTCGCGTACACTAGAATCAGAGACAAGACTCTTGATCCTGATTTCAAAGAAACCTATCTTAGAGATATGCTCTACTAAAACAAAGAAATCACTCAATATTTCAACGATGAAACTATGCACGTTCTTGATTATGATTTCGAATATCTCCCTGGATATCTTGATGCAGTGAAATTCCCTGAATACACCAACAAGGTAAGATATTGAATGAAAATGAACGTTTACCCACAGGATAAATGCATAAAAAACAGATAATAAATGGAATTACAACTCTCTTGACATTGTTTAATATTTATTTTTATCTTTGTATTGAAAAGGTGTGGAGATTCTTTAACTCTGATACTGCCTAAGCTGAAGGTTTCTTTAAGTTCGGAGATGTTGAAAGTGGTGCAACTATGTTGCTTAAATTCAAGACCATGCCTATCCCTGGTAAATTCAGATATCAAGTTGGTGAACCCTTCTATTTCTACGACCTTAGAGGTAAACTGACATAAAAATTGATAATATCATGAGATTTCAATCTTGATTTATCAATTGATTTATATAAATTTTACTCAAACAAAAAACAGCTGAAATCAAGGCAAACGGTGTTTTCAAGGAAGTTGTTCTTGTCGATGAGGCAGTCACTCTCAAGAAAATTCGTCCTTTCTTGTTCTTGATTTGATTCTAAAATTGGAATCTAAGGAGATTACATTCTGCTCATTGTACATTTTTATATGGTACGTAGGTAGGTTAACAAACAAAGGGATTGTTGAAAACTTTTATTAATTTTGTTACAAAAATATTAGATCTATTTAGCAGTTTATTATGATAGAACATATGCTAATTTGGATTGGTGTATATTTTCTTTACTGAAATAGTATTATCAGAGCTTATTAGGCTTGTAAAATTTTACTGTTTAAATGCTGTATGTATTAAGAATCTAGATTTATTATTGTTTCTTTAGAAATGTTCTCGCATTGCGGTTGTGTATCGGAAATAATTGTTTGTTTACATAATAAATGAAGTGAACAACACAGGACAAGAAGATGCTGAAGAAAACATAAAATTAATCTTATTTATCTGCTTTTTAAGCACCAGATACCATTTCTTTTTTTCCCTTCTTTGACTGGATTTGTTTGAGAAGATCTCTTTTTAGTTCTCTCTCCCTTCTCTACGCTATCCTTATCGTTCTCTCATAACTTGAAGTTGATCTGCTTAGGAAGGAGATTCTTTCTGATTCTGATTTTATCCTTACCGGATCCAGGGAATCTAGGCACAGGTAGCACGAAATTATCTTTCTCAGCTGCTTCTTTTTCTTCCTTGGTAATTTTAGCTTCTTCACTGAGAACCTTCTGCTACCAATTAGGAATTGTGTAGACGACATCAGCACCTCTGTCACGAATCGCTTCCATTCTCTTGACAACACGTTTGGGTGGAACGGTAGTGTTCAGATTGATAGGATATTTCTCAGGGAAAATATGCTCACGTTGCTGCAACGCTGTTCTGTACACACACTTGACACTGCCTCCTTTGGATTTAATAGCTGCAATGACAGACTCAGAGGCATCACTGACTTCAAAATGAAGTGGTCTATCGATAGTTTCAAGTCCTCTTCCGATGAGCTTCACTCCATATTTAGCAGTACCGAAAACTCCTGCATCATGGAGAGCCTTAATCGTAATAGGCTTGGATACATCCAAACGACCTTTATGGATGAAGTACATGATGTGATTCATGTTGATAGTTTTAGGTCTTTCTCGATTTATCCTGTTAATTCCCAGCTTTGGTAATCTTCTGAACCAAGGTGTTTAACCACCTTCTTATCTTGGTGAAACACCACCACCTGATCTACTATTATGACCATTTGTACCTTTGCCTGCAGTTTTACCTTTCCCAGAGCCTATACCTCTACCAACTCTCTTTGCGGTACGACGATAACCTTAAAAAATATTTAAAATTATTAGTTAAAACAAGCATAAACTTTAGTGAATACATTCATCAAGTTAAAACAGATAAATTGATCAGGCAAAGTATCCCTCATACTAATTCTCTAGCATATTTATTATTTTAAATCACAAAGAATTGTTGATTTTTTTCATACCTGGATTGTTCCAGATGTTGTTCAGAGTGAATGGAAGCAACTCTCCTCTATGAGTTGGCACATCATTAGATCTTTGTTTGATGCAACTGGAGAGAAATAGAACTTAGTTACTTAAGCATCCACTTGAAGTTCTAGGGAATCCGCTTATGAAAGGACTAAAGCGCTTGAACAAGAGATTGGCCATCATCATCATTATCGCTGTTTTCTAATCTTATAAAAATATTAATTCAAGGAATAGATCTATCTTTCAAATCAATCTTTCTGGTTAGTGTATTTTATTTATTTCCAGAATGTCCTCGCTTTTTCGTTCTTTTTAGATTTTCCAATAACCACACAACAGGAAATTATTTTGAGTTTTTCTTGTTAATTATAATAACATTTTTGATATCTTTTAATGCTATTAATTGAGGGGTTTCTATTCATTTAAAAAACATTTTGAATGTCAATTCATTTTATTAATAAGCTAAGACAAAATTATTATGAAAATAAACGAAATAGTTAATGTTCTTGCTCTTTGTATTATGAAAATAGTGTCTTTTATATTTTTAAGCAAGACAAATACCAACTTTATTATCATCTTCAATTATTCCATTAATATAATTACATAGGCTGAATTTAGACTAATGCCAAAAACTTTCATTTAATATTTAGGAAGGAAAAGCAACCAAGCTATTATTTTTCTCAACTCAGGACAACTTAATTTGAGTGAAAGATTAGTTATTTCTAAATTATTTATAGATTTTCTCATTTTTTCAAATGAGCGTTCATGTTGATATTTAAAATTCCAATTTAAGTTGTGTTTATTTGCTTTCCTTAAAAGAAATTCCTTTATCCTTTTGGAAGTTTATTTGTATTTGATATAATGTTGTTTGTATTTAAACTTTTTTTTTCATTTTATATTTATTGGTTGAGAAGTAGCAAATACAGCAGCAGTTTTGAAATTGTGATTGTTGCAACAAAAAAAGAACAATATTTTAAGAGCAAAATCATCATCGTTAGTTACATTTCATATCAGAAGATAGCAAGCAGGATATTTTGACAGAGAAAATAAGAGATTCATAAGGTTATATGGTTGATTTAGGCGATATAACTTGTCATTCATTTTTAATAGCAAGTGTTATCATATTGGGCCATTTGCTTGCATTTTGTTTTGATCATTATTGATATGCTTTGTAGTAAGCACACTAGTGATCTTAAACTTAGTTGTGAAATGACTTGGAGTTCATTGTGTAAATGTTAAAAACTTATCAGGGGGATATCCTATCGATTCATTTTTGAGTTTCCGTAAAAAACTTTAATGAACTGCGCATATGTTATTTCACTTTTGAGATATTTAAAGCTGTGCAGATTGACTCCAGTGGATCATAAGAGGAAATCCACCAGTCTTCCTGAGTATGCACTTTGCTTTTTTTTCTTATGTTTTTCTTCTTCTTTTGGATTGATTTGGTTTATTCAGCAAGAATAACAGACAAGGTGAATGAAGAGTGTGTTGATTTAATTTTTGATTTATTACCCAGTTTGAAGCTGGCAGTTAGGATCTTAAATTAAATTATTTTTCAAAAAAGATACAAGCATGTAGTTTTGATTAATCATCTAATTCTTCATTATCGTTCATTTTTGTTGAGATAGCTCATATTTTTTGAATCGAAAAGTCCTGTGTAAGTTAGTATCTAACAATTTTTCATGAAATTCGCATTAAAACTTAAACTAGGACACAATTTTATCCGAATTTTCCATCTTTAAGCAAATGAATGATGAAAATAAAGTTAAGATTATTATTGCCTTTTTCTGTTAGTATTCAAAAACCAAACAGAAAAAAAAAATATTGCAAGAAGTGGGGTGAAATTCACTAACAAATATGCATTCTTTATCAAAAATTTTAGAAAAACAATTTGTTAATTCAATTCAGTATTCATTTAAATTCAAATTTCAAAGAGGGACGCATTGATTGAATTGTAGTTGCTGTTGCTGAAGATTAATAGATTGCTTTAATCTTTTGATTAATCATAATAACATTTTCTGTGTATCTCCTTGCTTCATCCATTTTTCTATCAATCCCAAAAGGGGTCACAATTAATCATGTGTTGTCAAGCCATAACTGTCCATTTCCAATCTAAACATTATAAATCTCATCCATTACAGTGAGAGAAAAATACATTTTTTCCTACTCCATTGTTAGATGTTTGCCATATTTTTCATTTTACAGACTATCTTTCAACTTTTCTTCCAATACAAAAAACCTTCATTTTTCTTCACAACATCTGTGGATTTTTCATTTTATTTCTCATTTTTTTTGTGTGTAAATTTGAATTTTAAAATTTTATTCTTTTTTATTTATTAATTTATTCCTTTTTAATTTGATATTTTTGTTGCTTTAAAATAGCAATAACATACAATTTCTTACAAATAATATTGTTAAATCTCTCATATTAAAGGAAAAAGAAGAAGAAAAAATAGGTTTTTCGATAATAATGTTTATGGATATATTGCTGATATGGATGTCAAGCTTAAAGATAAGAAGATATATAAATATACATAGTGGTGGTACGGCTTTGCTTTGAGTGGTTACTGACGGTCTAGCTGATGGGAAGACTATTATTTCAAGTCTCAGAGGTGCTGTCGATCAATCTTTGTGGGATTGGGTAAGCAAATGAACTTTTATGCTTTTATATGTGTTTTCTGATAATCGTAACATTACGCTGAGAAAAACTAAATAATTTTCGCGGGAGTTGATGGTGCGAGCGTTGCGTTAAGTTAAGGTTCGTAGCTGATAACAAAGTATGCAGCTTGCAACAGCATCGACAGTTTTTCTTCGAATAAACGAATAAAACGGCTCAACAGGAAGAACGGGAGGGTGTTGACCACACATACTGGCCTAACAAGTTCATATATATTTATTGTAATTTAAAAAAAATCTTTGTTTCCTCTTTGTTCAAAAACTTAATTTAATTTCAAGAGGCAAAAGGATTGGGAGATATTGGCTCCAACTCCCCATATAGATTATAAGATTGGGAGGGTTTTTAGTTTTATTGGGGGAATATTAAGAAAAGAGAATGAGAGTGAAATCGATATGACATTAATTATTTAATAAATAACCTAGAAAATAAGATTAAAAAGGGATTGAATTGAATTAAGTGACTAAAAGAAGGAAAAGAGAGATTTTGAAAGGGAGATTGTGTTTATTTGTTTTTTTAAAACAAAACAAAACAAAAAGTCAAATAACAAGAAAGAAGAGAAAAAGGAATAAGTTCTGCTGCCTTTTGTTTTTAATTAGATCATGCGTTGCTTTAAGCAAAGGAATTTTTCAATAAAATAATAATTTAATCTTCAAAAATAATTCCAATATCTTCTCTGAATTTCACAACAAAAGAAAAAAGGGAACACCCAAACACAGGATGAAGTTGATTTATCGATTTGAAATCATTTATCACATCCTATAAAGGAACTTAAGCTACCATCAAGCAACACAACGTCAACAATAAAAACCAATGCAACTATTGCCAAATATGTTTTTTACGCACCCTTCAGGAATAGTTACTTACCATAAACCCTCGTTAACTTGTTTTTAAAGTAGTTTTTCAAAATATGAATGAGGAATACTTAATAAGCTAACCCGCCAAAGCTATCCCACAGAATCATTCATATTAATTCAAAAATATCTGCTTGTGTAAAAGCTAAAAATGGTCCTGGACGTGTTAATAAATAGGTGAAATCATTTAATTACACTAAATCCCGCCATTGAAAGCTTCTATCAGAGATATTGCATAGTATTTCGTTGTTTGCTTTAAGTTTAAGTTCTCTGATAATGTATCATTGCAGTGGCATTCACTCTGAAAATCACACTGGATATCTTGCAAGTTAGTCTGAAAAAATAACTGTACTACTTACTGCCTTTTATCAAAAATTCGCCTTATCAACGCTCAGTGCTATCTTCAACTAATCTTCTATACTTCTGTACTACTGCCATCTCCATCGTCTTCTAAGTCATCCTTCCTTAAAAGCTTCCATTTTAAAAAGAAAATCACTAAAAAAATAAATTCAATTCATGTCTCTTTTTCAAATATTCACAAAAATCAAATTCAAATTCAAATAAAAAAAAATAAATAATTCATCCCCACAAAAAAATCTACATAAATAATAAACAAATCTTAAAATTCATTTGCGATAAATAAACTAAGTCATTTCATTTGAAATTATGTAATTTCATGATAGACTGCTCTTTTTTCGTAAATTAATGGAAATAAGAGTTTATTTCATAACAAAATCTAGAAAAATGTTGCCTAAAGATCATATTTCCTTGGGCAGAAAGTTCCAAGGATATTTAATAGTTGATGTCCTTGCTATACGAATAAGCTTGAAGGCTTGTAATTGTAACCTTTATTGTTATTATCCTCTTTAAATTAACTAAATTACTTAATATTTTCAAGATAAACAGTCCTAACACAACACAACAGAAAAGAAAAACCATATTAGTTATCCCTCAAAAACACTGCTAACCTCACTATGCGTAATTTGCATCCAAACATCATACGATTTTATTGTTATTCCACCTTGCTTTGATGACTTCTCTAGTTTTAGTGTGTAGCTCTCCTTGGCCATGAGCTTTATCTTCTTTGAATCCTCCTGTGTAGAATTCTCCATTTGAAAAAGTTATCGTCCCAAAACCTTCTTTCTTGTTCTGTTTAAAGTCTCCCTCATACTTTAGCCATCTTTCACCTAAATCTTTATAATCTACACTTGACATGGAAGAGATATCGTTGTTGTAGAGTCGTCCATAACCTTCAAACATATCTTTCACCCATTGTCCATCGTATGCTGTGTTTCCATCTGGGAAATACAACACACCTAAACCTAGAAAACAGACAAAAGATATCAAATATTAATCAATTTTGCTCTTTTTCTCAGCTTACCATGCATTTATCCGTTTTTCCATGATCCTTCATAGTATCCACTGTTAACATAGTAGTATTTTCCTTTGCCATCTCTGATTCCATTGACTACTTCACCTTCATATCTGGATCCGTTTTCGTAATTCTAAACAGCTTTCTCATGTGTTCTACTGGCTTCTAAAACACAAAACAGATGAAATCATCAAGGGCAAGCATTCTTTTTGGGTTATTGCGCAATAGCCTCAATTTTAATAGCTAAAACTCATATTAAAATATCGTTTCTCTCACTTAATAAGTAAATTTTACTGAATATTTTATTAGACATCCCATGCTTGCTGGTTATCCCTGATACATAGCTGTTTGAGAACTAATAATCCAAGCAGCTGCTTCGAGTATATTTGTCGAAATTGCTCTCTTTATCGTAAGTTTTATTATGGCAGCTGTTCAAGACAGAAGCGCTTTCTAATGGAGAATATGGTTTCCTTTGAAAAGCTGAGAAAACTGCACTATTTGATTGCACGTGGCTTTGATTCATCATATTAAATACTGATACAGTATCGTTTCTATTGTCAATACCTAGCTGATCTTAATTGAAAAAGAGATTGTTATTATTAGCATTACCGATGTCTAGATGACATGTTGCAGTTGTAAGCGTTGTTGTGGCATTGCTATGAGGGCTACAATACTAATAAAGCTTATTCCTGCTACTCGGCTTGAATTTCGGGTTGTATCTCATGTTAGTTTCGAAGATCGTTTTAAAATCAGGCCGTTTGCACTCATCAAATCCTAACATCTCCTTGATTAACAGAAAAACAGTATCATTGTATTTTTCTTTGACTTGGGTTAGATAACTCTACAGCTTATCTTCATGCAGTAGTGAATGATAGTAGTCGTAGAAGCATTACGGTCTTGCAAATGTACATACCTCAAGTAGGATCATACCAGCACAGAATACATCGGATTTTAGAGGATCATGCTGAGGATACTCTAAATTCTAAGAAATGCTCTGATTTTTTCGAGCAAAAAATAATACAAAATATGCATGAAATAGATAAATTAACTAGGCTAGATAGCTGAGCTTGTTACCTTGAGTTCTTAAGGAGAGAGAAGCAACCCTTTGGCTGATGTTTCTCTATCTCTGAAGAGTACTTCATAAGATGGCTCATAATTAAATAGCCCTGGATCAGCGATTTTTATCTCACCGTATTAGCTGATATAAACATGCTAGGTCTTGAGACAGCCGTGATTGAGGTTAAGTGTATTCAAGTATTTCATGCCATTTATGAGACAAAACGCAATATTCCATACTTCTTCCTCTGAAAACGACAGCGAATCTTACTGTTTTCTTCGGTATTTGATCTCGCTGGATAGATCTGTAAGAATGTAGTCCCAGAATAAGTAGCTCTAAGAGAGACAAGAGAAGAAAGAAACAGCATATGATGAGTTGGAAAGAATAGTAAAACCACAGAAATATTGGTTAATATGTAATAATACCTT
>Ga0302271_10001792_pt1 | contig 20242 bp, 22 predicted proteins | sample III_Bog_N1_1_FD_198767 | JGI IMG/M metagenome (GOLD analysis project Ga0302271, IMG submission 198767) | Peat permafrost microbial communities from Stordalen Mire near Abisko, Sweden - III_Bog_N1_1 | ecosystem: Environmental > Terrestrial > Soil > Wetlands > Peat | place: Sweden: Abisko... | reverse complement strand
TACAAACACAACAGCAAATAATTTTTTTGTCTTTAAAAATTTCATAAGGGGAAGGAAAGATTTTGTCCTCTTTTGTGATGAGGTGGAAGGATAAAAAAATATCATGAAGTTATTATCGATTCAGTTATTTTAGTTCCAAATACCCTTAAATCAAAATTCCCCTAGAAATAAGCTAAGCCATGCAATTTATTGATTAGGATGTATTCTAATACAATAACGAATGAATGAAAGAACGAAGAAATACCACATGTACACTATTTAAGAAACATAAAGCAATTTGATGCATCTTGTGCTAATTTGTGTGCAGATAAATGAATTTAGTTGATTTTTTCAAATAACTTAAACTCAATCTTTTTGAGAAATACTAGCAACTACAAAATGCTCTTGCGTACTCATAATCTTTAAAGATTGAGAGAGTGATCACCTAAAAGGCAACGAAAATTACCAGAAAATTCCAAAAAAGAAAAATTGATTGCTTAAATAAAAAGTTGAAGGAGGGTTGTTGATATTAGTTGGAAATAAAAAAATCAAACACGTAGTGTTTTTTCAATTTAATATCGGTATATTAATTATTAATAAAAAGGAAATTGAAACTGCAGTGAAATTCATTAAAAAATAGAGATCATTTGACTGCTAGTCTTGTGTTTTTTTACCCTTTGAAATATTGATCAATTAAAACCTGTGTTTCAAGAAAATACAACAAATTTGAGAAACAGCAAAAATAAACTCATAGAAATCATTCCGTTTTAGAGTTAAAATGAGCGAAGCAAACTATCTCAAGGAGCGCGCTGACGAGTATCTGAGAAAGCACAGGATAGTGGAGTTATTCGAGGATATTTGCACTGCAATTTGTTTCAAATGCCCAGAAGACATCGAGGGGTTTATCATTCAGTAGCTGAAACTAAAAAAAGAATAAGGATTTAAGACTGGCATCTTCAGCAACGAAGAAATAAGCAATGTGTTCACGCTCTTTGACCTTAAGAAAGACGGGTTCATTGGAAAAGAAGCCTGCAAAGATGCGCTCAAGACCCTAGCTAGCTCTGAGTTCTAGTTTTAAGAAATAGAACAGCAAAACTCGATCCCTGATAAAGTAGATTCGCAGACATTTGGACGACTCTGCACATCAGTTCTAGGAATTGCTAAAGCATGATGAAGGGCATTGAATTAATAAAAAGCAGCTCGGTCCTTTAGATAAATCAATTAGAGATTAAGAATAAAAAGTAAAATTGTTCTAAATTATTTTTGAAAAAAATGTCTTTTTGTGCGTATTTTATCGATAAATCCATTATTTTTTTAGCAGATTAACCATGCACACAGGAGTCAAAAAGAAGGGAAGAAATCTAAGAAATAAGAAATGAAATATTCCTAGCAACTTGAAAGGGAGATTACGATATTAATACAATTATTATGATTTAAGTCTGTAAGCTATCTTAATTTCTTTTATGCCTGCAATATCATATAAAAAAAGCATTTTATATCTGCAGAAAACCTTGAATGTTAAAAAAAAGGAATTTACAATTAATTAATCCCCGATTCTTCTTACAATGTGATTTCTTTCATTAGTGAATAAGCTAAAGGAATTATGCGGGTTAAGAGAAATGTAAAATAAAAATGCAGCTTTCCAGAATAAATAATAATCAGAGGGAGAGAGAATAACTTTGCATTTTGATCTTAATCAGTAAAACAAAAACATTATTTTGTCATCTGCATCCAAATCGATATCCATCCTCTCACAGAATCATGAAAACTACCCAAGAGAAGCAGCCTGATATGAGAAAAATACAGAACAAACTCAGTGTTTAAAGTGACAATAAAAGTTGCAGTCTGAGCAACGATAAGCAGTTTGAGTTTCCGACTTCGGGTGGTTCGGAATAATTCAAAATCGATAATCGACTCGTCAGTGGCGGGATGAAAAGTGGAAGCAGCTAGTTTGGGATATTTACTGCGAATAGTGAAACATCCACGAAAGCGACCATCACTGTGTAGATCTACTTGAATATTGAATTCGAGAAACCAGATGGTAATGGCGATGTAGAGCTCTTGAAAATGAACGATGAGTTTCCTCCAGCTTAGATGAGTATCGATTCGATGATCCAAACAGCTGTGTTAGTGTTCAATGAGAAACTCGAGACAAAACATTCCAATGTGCGAATCAATCCGAATTTCCATCTTTGGAACCTCTACATGGCCAAAAAGAACGGAAAACCAAAATAAGATCTACCAGCACTTGACAGGGATAATCTTCTTTCGGAGTCAGGGCTTATTGACATGTTCACGCTGGATACGAAGAACCCAGATAAATTGTGGTCGGTGAATAGCTAAAAATGGATTGACTACAAACTCAAAGAAGAAGAAGGAGAAGACTACTTTGCTGAAGATAGCAACCACAACACGATCAGTAATAACAACTACAGTGACTCCAGTGTACTCATTAAGAAGACTGACTGGACGAAGCAAAACAGCTAATAGAGCAATAACAAAACCACGGAAATTCAAACAAAAGCTTCTTTGACTCCAAATGCACGTAACTCAGAGCTTATTTCGTCTGTTCAAAAGACTAAAAAGCCAACGAAAGGTGTTAACACTGGATGCTCCGGGTTGTGCTCGTTCTCGAACTCTTCAAAAAATAAAAACAAATGAGAAGATAACAAGAATCTACTTTAGTTTTCTTCCTTCGTTTGGCAGTGGCTATGTCTACTGCATTATGAAACAATTAAGAATTGTCTCATTCCTCACCGTAAGGAGTATGCTTTCATCAAAGCAGGCTTGGAATAAGCGTTATCCCCTTCATCACAAACTTGACATAAAAGGACAAGAATAATAAATATATCAACTCACCATTTTTTCTCTCTTTATCTTTATCTTTTCTAATGACCTTCATCATATCCATATCATATTTTTTTGTTTTATCAAATCGTTTCTTTTTTTCATATGATCTTGTGCTTTATGTATGTCGAATTCATAACAAAATTCTGTTCTTTTTTAGCTTACTCGTTTCTTTTTTCTATTGATTGTTTGTATTATATGGATTTTCCAAATTTTATTCTGAAGATTTCCCCTATTATTCCCTCACACTAATCAAAAAGAGGGGAGGGTTAGTAGGTCTACCAAAACAGCATCAAGGAGATTAAAATAAACAATTATATTTGCTCTTATGAAGTTTTCGCTCGTTCATTCTTAAGCTTAATTATTTATTTTTTTGGTCCTTTTTCCAGTTGCTGGTGGGGGGATTAATAAGCAAATGACACATGAATGAGCATGAGAAAATAGAATGAATTGTATTTGGCAAATCAAAAACAAATTAAATATTTTATTATTCTTTATCATTGATGTCCCCCATCCTTATCTGGTGCTAATATGATTCCTGATTATTTTATTAAATTTTTAAATTATTTGAGCTTTTTTTGAAATTCCAAATGAGAATTAGTTTTTTTAATTCTTTTGATATTTTTACTTTTCCCTTTTGAATTTGCTTCTACTTGTCTGTATGCTTTTGTTAGAACATTCATTTTTGAAATCTTGTTAAGTCTGAGAAATTTATTGACAAAGGAGCCTGAAGAGAAAGAGAGAGGGAAAGTCCAAATATCAATTCCTAATATTCTCTATCTTTATTTCAGTATTGCCTGTCATCTCTTTCTCTCTCTTATTTTTTGAATCTCAGCTGAGTTTCACATGAATTTAGGTTTTTAGAAAAATAATAAGTAATTAAATCTTTAAAAAAACAAAAAAGCAGAAGCGCAGGGTAAGAGAAAGTTAAACATAAAGCGCCAAGCTGCAGAAATAGAAGTACACAGAAGATAGCAAAGAGAGTAGTCACATCCTCATAGGGATAAAAAAGCACAGAGGTTTATAAAAAAGAGACTCCTTCCATTTGGTTCACTCATTTCGAATTCAAGACGATCTATTAAACAAAATCAACTAGAACTACTTTTCGGTTTTTGAATCATGTGGAGTGTAGGCGAAAACATAATCGACACTATTCTAAGCAATGCCAACAACAATAACTCTGAACCTCGCAGCAGTGAATCTCTCATGAAGGAACTACTGAGCAATTCCACTGAACTAATCAGCGAAGTAAAACGCTGCAATCCTAAACTTCTTGATTTTCTGCGAGATAACTAGCAAGCTATCTTAGCCATAGTGGAGTACATCACCATCGAAGGTTCTGATCCTTATGATTTCGAGAGGGCGTATAAGCTGCCCTCTGCCGCCGATGAGTTATTAGATTGTGCACCGATATCGTTGATTTCTTAATTCTTCAATGAATCGAAACATTCCATGAAAGCGAAAAAACTAAATGGCTGTCCATGCATCAAACCAAACAGTGGAGATCAAGATGAGCATTACAGCGATGGAGGAGGTGATTCTTTGAATAATTCAGTAGAAGGCAATAGCATTTCAAGCAAGGAGTCAGCTACAGAATCAGAAACTAAACCATCTGAAACAGGAACAGAAACAAATGAGAAATCCAATGAAATAGCAGACGAAGCAGATTAAACTAAAGATTAGAAGAAAATCTCAACAGTAAAAGAAGAAAACAAAGAGCAACCAAACACAGATAAAGAGAATCCTAAAGGGAGTAGTAATGTGTTCGACTGGCCTGCAATGAACAAGTTATTCGAGTTCGTGCTGAAATAAGGCGATGTAAACGAAGTGCTTGCAGGATATTGGTCGAAGCTTGTGAATCAATTGCTAGAAGCTAGACCATAGGACACAATCGAGTATATCTTGACTTCATAAGGTGTCCTACAAGGGATATTCTCGAAAATGAATAATAATTCGATTTGTAAGAAAAAATTATTTTTATTCAAAATTATATTTTGGGGGTGTTTTTGTGGGGGATTTGTAAAACAAAAAATAAGAAATTCCCTATGAAAAGTTTGATTAAATCCTAATGTGGGCAATGATTGTCTTATTCTTTTTAATTTCGCCTAGCTTCAGTCGTCTAGAGTCTTCTGATCCTCGAGAGCAACAAATTCAATCCGCAAATTAGTGAATACCTCAGCTAATTCAGTGGGATCAAGCTCAAAGCGATAAGTGAATTCATCGACAAAATGGAGACCTACTCGAATGAAGAAGTCATCAGTCTCGCTACGATACTCAAAGAAGTCATTCAGAAGTATTATCTCATCCAAGACGGTAAGGAAATGCTCGAATTCTTAGCGAGTGAAGAATCTGTTGAGAAACTCTTCAAGTATTTCTTGCATGGATAAACTGATCACTGTAGAATGGGTGGTGGACTAGTTATCGAGTAACTAGCGTAATACTACTAATTTAACGCTAATTCCTTCATTAAAGGGTATCCTGAAGGGTCGGAATATTACAATATTATGCTCAGCTAATATGAACACATGGCATTTATCTAAGGGATGATTAAACACAGTGGGGAACTGAGTTAGGCGTTAGAGGAGGAGAATCCAAATGTTAAGAGTTTTGGACCATTACGACTGAAGATTGTGAATATCATAGGCATAGGAATTAGAATATTGTTCCCGTAGCTGATTGCAGCATTCAAACAAGCGAAGATTATGTCTAAAATAATGGATGCGTTTTTTAGATACGAATGGCATAATATTCTACATTAATAGGTTCTAAGTATGGTGCTGTTTATTGTGGAGAACGCAGATGACTCCAAACCGAGAGAGTATTTGCTGCATTTGATAGAGGATGTGAAATTAACAGAGTTGATCATAACGAATACAGGCGATACGCTGTTTTACTTTGATCCTTCGAATAAAACGAAAACGACCACGAAAGGGTTTCTAGGGTATGTGATTCAAATCACAGATGCCTTGGAGAAGTTTTATAACAAAGAGAGACTGAAAGTGGAGAAGTAGCAAGCAGTAACAGCTACAACAGCGGTGACAGAATCAACGATATCTGTGTCAGCTTCTGAAGTTACGGATACATCGTCTGTTTTAGGAACAACTGCTACAGCTGCTCCTTCATCGGAAGAATCTTCGAATGTGCAGTCAGCAGTGATATCCTCTGAATCGCTGATAGCTTGGCGGAATGGTTCTTGGATGCAGTTCCTTTCTAGAAAAATCGATGTTCACAAGGAAAAAGGATGCAGAGATTTAGGTTAATTTGATGATTTCTTGAATGGAAAGATTCCTCATCCAGTGATAGCTACTCCTGGTGAAGATGATATGTCGATATACAATGAATACGAGCGTTAACAAGCAGCAGAACGATATAAGCAAAGACCTGGATATGTTGCATCGCTCGAGTTGATGAGAGAATACAAAGAGAAAGCTGTATCGCAAGACAGTAGTTAAGCTGAAGTGGAGATTGAGAGGATTAAAGATTTTATCCCAGGTGTATCGGATGCTCAACCCAAAGGAGACGAAGATGGAGGAGATGGAGATGCTCATTAGTCTTCTGAGAGAAGCTCAACGAAAGGAAAGAATAATTCTAAGAGTAATGTGAAGTTTGTGCAGATGAGCAGCAAGTAATTAGATGACGATATGTATGAAGATTTTGATTTAGATGGATCAGCAAATAATAAGGTAGCTGAAGGAGTTCCAAGGGAAGTTTCTGCTAAGAAAGAACATAATAGTAATGATGAAAACAATCATCATGCCTAACAAAGTCATGAAGAGTGTCACAGCCATACGCGAAAGAGAGGAGATTCCTTGAGGGGATCGATTTATTCTACCGTTCCAGCTGAGAAAGAATCGACCATCGAACACAAAACAGAAATTATTAACAAAGAAGTTAAAGCCGAACCTATTTAGGAATAAGAATAAGCTACTCCTTAGTAAGAACATCCTCATCTGAATGATTTTCACTAGTATCCGATTGCGACTTCTTCACATTAGGATTATTACAGTGATAACCCGTTGATCATAGAAATTATGCAGAAGTTTAATTAGTAATAGAAAGCAAATGAGGGGAAAATGAAGGAAGAAGGACAAAACAATGAAGAAGGTGGATTTGCAGAATAGACTTAGAAATTAGAAGATAATTAGGTGCAAGATAATCATGTTGATAAGGCTGTGAAAATAGTTCAAGAGTTGATTGATAAAGGATTAAATGGGAAGAAGAGTGATACAGATGGGAATATGAATCAGGTTATTGTAGATCAGAAACAAGAAGAAATTTAAGATGAAAAAGTCTAAGAAAAAGAAGAATAACATGATAATTAAGAGGCTTAAACAATCTCTGAGGGAGTCAGATAGCAACCAGTAGAGAGTTCTGGAAAGGTAGCCCTTAATCCAATTGATGATTCACCTCAAAAACCAGCTGAACATCCAATTCAGGAAACTTTGGAATCTGAGGAAATCCAAAATAATAATGTTTTGGATCATCGATTGAATAAATTCAAACAGCCATCCCTGCAGGCATCTTCTGAAAGAATCATCAGAGCAGATGACAATAACTAAGAAGAAAATGACACGATTTAGAGAAAGGATAATAATACTAGCAGATCGTATTCTTCTGGGAATTCAATTACAAGATTTTCTCCAAATAAATAGACTTACGAGAAAGAGTTTGGGAAGAACGAAGAGAGATGGGTACTTCATGGGATTCAAGCGAAAGGAGAAGAAGAAAAAGGGAAGAATATTAATTAAGGGATTGAAAGGAATGTAGCAGCAGTACCTGGGGAAAGTTAATCGATTGGTGGTGAAAGCATGCCCTTGGGAGGATATCCATTCAAAGGCAAAGAAGATCACCAAATTAAAGAGAACAGGGAATTAAAGTTAGATTAATCAGAGTCAATTTCCAAAGACTCCATTCCCTCTGGGTAGCCAGCAGCAATTAGTACCAAAGAATCTAATGTTGAGCTAAGTGAGCATGTGATTAAAGCAGAGAAAGTAGATTACAAGACTGTTGTATTCGCGGAAGAAGAGACTAATAACTTTGAACCGATTAACATAGAGATTGAACCTGAAAATGATGAAGACAGTGGAATTGAAAATCGCTAGGATCCTTAAAACAACAATCTGCAGGTTAAACCAGTGATTAAGGAGACTACAGCGATTAATCCAATTTAGCAATCCCCGAAATCACTTTCTCCTACCATCAACACAGCCAAATCAACTTAGTAAGGACTAAAGTCTCAAGACGACAAACTCAAAGAAACTAAAGAAGCAAAGAGTATATCTCCAGCCGAAGTTGATAACACTGTTCCAAAGGCACAGGAACTTGTAATTAAGGTTTCCAGTCCAGAGAAGAATAATTAAGTGAGTGATAATAAGACAATTTCCCCACTTCCTCCTCGCAAAGAAGATATTTCAAACCCCACATCTAAAAGCCCAGTTTCATCTTCATCACCATCACAAGTCAATTCTAATTCCAGTTCATCCTCATAACTGTAAAACCTAAATCAACTTACAGATGGACCCTCTGCCTTACCGAAAATCAGTCTCTCTCCAATGTCGGCAAACAGCAACAAAAACTCAATATCTCCTAATCCACAATAGCAATAGCCTTCCCCGAGTAACAGTTACAACAGCAATACCCTTTCCCCTGCTAATGTATAGCCCTTGATCTAGTTGCAATAAACATCACCGACTAGCAAGCCTTTAATAGAAACATAACCATTTTCTCTTTCGCCTAGCTAATAAATCTCACAACCGAGTCCTTAGTCGAATTCGAAGAATTTCATTGAGAATACAACTCCCTCATCGGGGACTGCTGAGATATCTGCTCCAGGAGTTGTTTCGTTCACTCAACAGGTTCGTTATTAGCAATCTTCTGGATCGTCTTCATCCCTTCCAGTTGAAAGTTCCTTAACACCACCAATATCACCTTTGAACTCACTGAGCTAGCCAAATAGTAATAAGAATAGCTAAGTAGGTACAGATCCAGTTGAATAGAACTAAAGAGCATCGCAATCATCTATTCAAGCACCTACTTCTGCTCCTTCAGCATCTACAATTACCCAATAAACTCCAGAAATCCCCAAATCCGAAGCGAACCCTTCCTAGCCTCCAAAGCCGCTTCTTATCGATCTATCTAAAGCTACCGAAGTAGCCTAGCAGACATCTGAACAATAACAACCCGCAATGCATCCTGCTTTTTAGTTACCTGAGACATCTTCATCAGTTTGGCAATTCCCAAGTTCCACATTTGTTCCGGCATACATCCCAAGCTCCAAATCAACTCATGAAAAACCTAATTAGTACTCAGAAACTGCAACAGTAGAGGAATATCAAGCATACAAGCCAGTTATGTTCGCGTTGACTCCAAACAATAAATCTAACGCCACATTCGGGGAGAATGACAATAATTTCTACAATCTAGCAAAGGCAGTCGAAATCGATCATCGCAAAGCATCTTTACGCTATTCGTACGATCCTTACTCGTTGAATCTACTCAAAGAGAAACAAGCAGCCGAAGCTTCCGCAGCGAATAGTCATGAAAAAACCGTCGATGACAGCAGTGCACCAGGTTCTGAAATGAAAACTGCAGCTGAAAGATTTGGCATAAAATCGCTTATGAAATCACCACAAGAAGAACAATCACTGAATAAGTTCGTATTAAAAGAAACTATCGTTAAGTAATCAGCGTTCGCGAGGAAGCTAAGGTATGGTGGAGATGACGAGGAGAACGATGAAGAAGAGTAAGTAGATGTTTAACTTGGTCCTTAACGAGCATCCATGCCAGCTAAGTTAATGAAAGAAAGCTCTAAAGATGAGAATAAACTGAATTTATCTGAGTACTCAAAGCTCTCTAAGAGTTCACCCCTGAGTTTCAAGAATAAATTCTCAGAGAATCTGCATTCAAGCTCAGAATTTACGAGCAATTAGCAGGGTGGTGTTTAAAAGTAAGGAATCAGCAGTTTTGGCGTTACAGAGGAAACTTCCAAGTAAGTTGGCCAAGGAGTGACAGTAGAAGCAGCTTAGTCTAGTGATTCATTGAAAATGCAAGAGAAGACTAATAGCAGCAGTCCATCACCTACTTCTTCTGCTTATCCTCCTCAGCCAGCTGCCAAGGGTGTAGATGAAAAATCGTTAATCGAGAAATATTCCAATCCCTCAGGATATCCTAGTTAACAACCAGCTTCATCTTCTTAACTAAACGAATAAACGATTAGATCCCCTAATTTTGGTGCTTAATCTTCAGCGCCACTTTCGAATGCATAAGCTCCTTCTCTACAGTATCCTAGCAACAATTCTTTTAAGCTTATTGCCTCAGCTAATCAATCAGCTTCATCTTCTTCCTCTTTGAGTGCACCTCCAGTAGTAGCTCCAGCAATTTCCAAAGAAGAAAAGTTATCCTACTCGGAAAAAGAAGCAACTCTTCTCAAATCTAAACTCGATTAAAGCAAAGAATACAATGAACTTCTCAATCATATCCGTGACTTTTAGAACGTGTTTGGAATACTTAACCAGAACAACATCGAACTCATCGAAGAGCGCATCCTAACGAGTGTCGAACTCCGATAAAATTTCTTAGAAGTCGCTGAGAAAAACGGATGCTAGCTTGAAGCTACTCTGACAAGCCTAGAGCAAGACAAGCAGCGACAAGAGCAAGAACTGAAGTTGCAATATCAAACTGAGTTTGAGATGATCGAAAGGTAGACTAAGCTCGAATCCGATGAAACCAAAGCAAAAAAGAAATTCACGGAATTCATTGGTAGACTCATCGGCGATCGAGTGAATCAGCTGTATGACATAAATTACAAATATTCCGTGCTGCAGAAACAATCCTTAGAGAAATCGATCATCGAAGCGAAGATTCTCAATGATCGACTACGCAGCATGAACTTTGTTGTGCCCAATATCACCACATCGCAGATTGTCAGAGAGTAAACAGCTGCAACTACGATGTTCTAATAATAATAAGAATAAACCAGAGGGGCGGGTAATAATAATAATACTGTATAGACTAGCACAGGTATCAAGCAATAAGGTAGCTCCCTGCAGACTCGTTCATAATAATAGCAGTAACTCACCCCTGCATCTCCTGTCTTAACTATTTCAGCTTCTCGCAAGCACAAAGGTAGCGATGCCTTCGACGACGAATACGAGCATGCTTCTCCTTGTTTTGGCACGAACGACTTAGGTATCCCTCTAACGCAAGAGCAAAACTGGGATCAATCGAAAGACACTTCCTAAGCTAAAACAGCTGGTGATTCCTCTCCTAGCTTCGGAAGCGCAATGATAAACAGTTTTAAAATACAATAATCGCCTAGTCGAACATCTCGACACAACTCGTATTCATAACGATCAATGCATTCCAGTCAGCGCAAGAACAGCACGAGTACTACTGAAGAAGGTGCTGCCACTACTAACAACCCTGCGACGGATGATCCTTATGATTTCAAGGCCAGCTCATCAGCGAGGGATAAATCGCCAATGCCTAATTAAACACCTGCATTCATGGGGGCATCCAATTCAGGAATGTATAATATGACTAGTTCCACGAACTCTTCAGGCTCGGGGTCTTCTTCGGATTATGTCAGAAGACTCACTTCGAATACAACTCTCCCAATGTAGCGACAGCATTAAACATCACCACCGAGAAGAGCTACATTGCCATCAAACACGATGATGACCAAAACTGCTGGTGGAAATGAGTAGCAACAACAACAATAATAATAGTAATCACTCGGTCACTATCAGTATGGCTAGCATCATAATGCGAATAGTAATATTAATACTTCTTAGCCTCTGCCTTCTCATGGCTACCCAGCACAGCAGAAACCACCTCACAGTGTCCACTAATAATAATAACCATCATAGCAGCCGTAAGTTTAACCTATGCGATCAGCTGAAACCTTGCAGTAACTACCTTTGCAATAGCCGGTTACTTAGTAGTAGCAATAGTAATAATAACACCGCAAAATATTCGCTTAGCAACCTCCTCCAAACATGCCAGCAATTGTTAGTAAATAGTAGAATCCTACACAACAATAACAGCTTGGAACTCCTGCAGGTTCAGCAGTAGTCTATCCTGGTTAATCATAGCCATTGAATAATCTAGCGGAAGAGCAATACAAGAAGCTGCAAGATGATCAATACAAGTAATTATCAGATAATCTCAAGATACCATCTTTCTAAGCACCTCCATCATCTTCACCTTCATTTACCTCTGCTCAATTCTAACAGCAACAGCAACAATCCCTCCTGCAATTACAGTAATAGCAGCTTCTATTAGCAAAACAACAACAACAGTAATTGCTCGCCCAGCAGTAACAGCAGCTGCAGCCATAATAACAACAGCTGCAGCCATAATAACAACAGCAACAACCATATCAATACACTAAATCCCCAGGGATACCTACGTAATATCCTCCTAATGCAACAACACTACCCATGCAATAAAACGCATAGCTCCCTCCACCTGCGAACTACTCCACTGTTTCATCTCGATACCCATCTAAACCATAGTTGATATCGTCATAAGTACCTACAGCTTAGTTACCTCTTCAACAGCAAAGCGGTTCCGTTCGAACTATCCAAATAGATTTATCTAAGGAAGAACAATAAGCACAATCATTAGGTGTGCCCACACTGAAGAATACAGCAAGTGCAATCAATTTAACTAACCCAGCATCGAAGCCACCATTGCAGTCACAATATAATTCAGTCAGTGGTGACTATGAACCCAATAATATCAACGCAAGACCTCAATAGTAGTAGTACTTAGGGCTGCCCCATCAAGAGCGAACTAAGCCATTGAGTAACTCAACGTATTTCGATGATTAGTTACAATTCCGTGCTATGAACCAGCATAATCGACCACTCAGCACTTCCGATATCATGGGATAATAGCAACCATAATTGCAATCTTAACCAAAGGATCAAAGTTATCAACCTGAATCATCCTTTGCTAAGCCTAGTTATCCACCTATGATATCACCTCAAACACAACAAGGGTATATACCTAATAATACTAGCACTAACTAGCTATCTGCACAATAAGTGAATGCATCTAATAATCCTGCACCATCTTAGATCCTGAACTAAGATGTGTAGGATATTATTAAGAAATATACGTCTGGTAGATCGACTGAGTAAATCATTAAGCAAACATCAGAATAAGTATAACTGCTATCTACTAACTCCAGCAATAATCTACCTAAGGGTGCAAGCACAACCACGCCAGCTTATGGATACAACAGCGTGCCAGGAGTGTAATAATAATAGCAGCAACCATCGCAATAATGGAACAGCACTGCTTAGTAATACCCTGGAGACACCTAAACAGGATTTTACAACAACACCAGCGGTAACATTGGAACTACTCTAGGAAGTGGCAATTACAAGAACGTAAGCACAGCATATTCGCAGTACAGCAGTGGATCCTATTTCACACCAAGTATCGCTGAGACTAGCTCATCGCAAGACTACTACAATCACCCGAGTTCTTAGCAACAGAACTACGAAGACAGATCATCGTCATCATCAGGTAACAACAGCACATCACTCAACTCCTCGACTAGCTCTTAACTCTAATAGCTCCCACTTGACACATCCACTTCTTCTATGCAATCACAGCAAGGCAAGAAAATCAAGATCGTCATGAAGAAACAATCCAACAGTCATAGCAGCAACAACAACTCCTCGTCGGATGCATCGGAATATCTTAAGAACTCAGCGCAGCAATAATCATAATAAATGATGTCAGCGAGGATACAGCCATAGTAGTATTTATAATTTGCTCCTTCGGAGTTAGGGCAATCGCAGTTATAGTAGACTCAACTGATCTTCTCTACGGCGGGGGAAAGTGACTTAAATTACTCTTAGCAACAACAATAGTAGCAGCACATGAATCTTAAGAAAGCACGCTAGATTGATTAAAAAGATAAGGATTTCCTTAGCATGATTGGGAAAAATCAGAAGATGAACTGAGAGTATCTTAGCATTCATCATATTTGAATTCTACATTCTCACTTGTGTTTAGTTGATTGTTTTGGAGAATTGCATGTACTGATGTACATGTGTGTATGACATTTCCTGAATAATCTATTATTAAATTCAACCAAATGTTTAAAGAAAATTACATCATTTTCTCTTTTTGTTGAACTTAAATTTATCCAAATATCCTCATAGCAGAAATTTAAGGAAACCTTCAGATCATGATTTTCCACTGATTGCTAAATAACTGAGTTTCTTCATTTTGGAGTTCACAAGAAAAAAAGTAAGATGCAGGTAATAGTTAATTAGATATTATGTGGGGAGGTATGATTGATTCCAAAATAATTCATTCTCAATTTCTGAAATGATTGCATGAAATCCCCGTCAGCTGCGTGTGTTCTAATATTTTTTCAATCCCCAATGTAACTAAATTAACCTTTCGCATTATAATAACTAAGTGGATCGATACCAATTTTTGCATTTTTTCCTATCCACCAAATACTCCAATATTGAATCATCATTTCTCACAACAGACCCACCACAATTATCATCATTGCATCCCAATCATTCATACTCTTCATGCAGGATGACCATCTTTTATCCTAGTTTCTTTTATAAAATCATTCCCAAACTGACATTTCTCCTTAGGAAATATTATTCTTTAACTAATCTTACTTCGCTTTTTTTTTGATTTACTCCCAAGAAATTAAGGCTGCAAAAAAGGTGAATCCTCTTGGTAAAAATAAATTATTCAAAAAGCAGCCTGAAATCCCAAAAACATAAGAGACTAAATTATTAAAATTAAAACAAGCAGAAAGTAATAGAAACACAGAATATGATTAAGTTTTGGAGGGGATTATAATCACGAATTTTGGGGAGAGAGAATTACAAGCAGTTATTTAAAACAAATAAGCCCTTTTGAAAGAGAAAAAGTATAAAATAAAATAGCTCGTCCTTCAAGTGGAAGACATTGGTTGTGGCAGTAATTAAGGGGCCGTCCATGAGTGAGGGTGTGCTGATGGCGAAGCAAAATTTAGAATGTAAATAAACTTTGAATATTTTTGTTTTTTTTCAGGGTTTCGAGGGAACTATCGCTTGTATCAAGTGGGAAAGATGTTTTTTATGTGAGGAATGACGTATAAGTTACTTCCTAATTGTTTCTAATTCCTCTTAGATATGCTGCAGCTGCTCGGGATAGTATCGTTCATAGAAATAATTCGCACTCGAATATGATTTTGATTTTATTCGTTCGTTTTGTGTGTGTTTAATCAGTTTATCAATGGAAAACTTGCGCTTGCTCATCGTTGGGAAGAGAGTCCGATATTTAAAAGATTGTCTCTTCTACATCTTGCAGCGGAGTACATTCATTTCATTTCGAATTCTGTCTGAAATCGCAACTTACACGATCAGCAGCCGATCATTCATCAAAGGAATTTCACCAAATTATTCATGGGAAAAGACTATTGGGATAGATTGGATCGTTATCGTTGCAGGGATGTCGATGTGATCAAAGGATTGGATAGTGTCGAGGAAGGATACAGGGTCAGACGGGTGCTGATTGCTGGTACCAAGTTCTGAAAGGAGAAACAGGGAGAGTTTTTTTGAGGTGTTAGCTGAGAATATATTAGGTATTTCTCCGTTTTTGAGGCTTCCTATGAACTCTTGGAGGTGCTTTGGCATTTTAAGAATGCTTAAGAAATCCTTGCTGACTCCGATTTCGGTGTTGCATACGTTTTCAGTGAAGTAATTGCATTGCGTTTTCACGTAGAATATTGCATTTTATTATGGTGGTGGTTGTGTTTGCTGTTGCTGTTGTTATCCTTCAATTAGATATGATTCCGATAATAAAATATCATTTGATACTTTGTCGAAGTATCTTTGTCTTTATTCCATGACTTCTTCGAAAAAATTGTCCCTGCTGAGAATGCTTTTGACTTGCTTGAAATGGTACTGTAACGATGAAGATCGGAGTTTTCCTTCCTCTAGTTCCTTCATGAGTTCAGGTAGATTCTCAACTTTAGATTTATCGGTCATCTTTAGCAGCGTCTTTCGCTCAATATCGAAGGTGCTGATATCAGGTTACGTTAACGATTCTAATTAGATGGATATCAATTTGATGCCTTAGAATTATTACTGCGATTAAAAGAAGTTCTGTTAGAAAGATTAAGGTGTTCCTTGAATTTATGGGGGTTTAGGTAGTTCTTGGGAAGGATTATGATGAAGTTAATGATTCTCACATACGTCAAGAGTCTAGAGTTTACAGTTGCTATTCAACGGTTCACCGAGGAAGAAGTTCTCGTCTAAGATAAGATTCTTATTATTTTGATGATTAGTAGGATCATCAAAGAAGAATTGCTCTTCTTCGAAATTGAAGCTGTTCTCGTGGTATTGAAGACTCATCTAGTTATCCCAAGATGCAAAACAGCCAGGAAATAAATTATTAGTTTCCTATTTCTCGAATTTCTGCGATTCCTTGCAGATAAACGAATCGAAATTGATGTGTTGTTGGGTATTGCAATTCCCCAATAACTGTTATTCATATTACTGCTCTTCTTTGGTGAGTGGATGCTTGTGAAGTATCACCTTATGGATTCGTTTATTCAAGCAGAAAAAAATTTTCTTAAAAGAATCATGATTCTGATGGTTTTGTATCTCTCCATGGTTATCTGATTCATCATTGCCAAGACTCAAGAGACTCCCAATCGAAATATCTCCATATAAAATCCCTGTATGAAAATTTAGGTTTTCCTCAAGAATGGAGTTTTCTCTATCAAGCCAGACTTGATTATCTTCTTCAGTGTTAATATCTCTGAACCCAAACTGCGTGACTTTAAATGAATCCTCATTTTTATTTTTTCTACTCTTTCTCAGCCTGGTTTTAGCAATCCTCCTCGATCTCTTGATTATCCTAACATTCGATAACTTTGCATCGAAAATACCACTGTAATTTACCTCATCGTCATTTATCATTGTCGAGCTTGTATTGCTGTTCATTGCAACAATTATTTTTTAGTATAAAAAATAATTATTAACTTGCAAAATGGACACCTCGCTTAAAAGAATCCTATATCTCCCCAGTTCATCTCATTTCTTTCCCCTCCACTGCTGTCAGTGATCTTTATTGCTATAAATAGTTTATTTAATTGAACGATAGTCAGAAGAATATTTCTTTAGTAAGGAAGCAAATATTAGTAAAGTATGATTGATTGATTGATAGCTCCCCTTAATTAGCAATTTTTTAATCAAAAAAGAGAAGTTTTACTTGTTAGATCTGCTAGTTAGTTCGTGGATCTGTAAGGAAATGAAAAACAATAAGAATTGTGTAAAGACTCAGAAACTATCAGCATTCCAAAAAGAGTTTAATTTGAGGTGATTTGAGGTATTTCTTTTTTAATAAGAGATAAAAAACATGCTTAATCAACATATTTGTTTAGATATTAATACGACTTTGACTATTTTTAGAATAACTTCAGTTTCTTATCAAAATTGTCCTTATTAATTAAAAAAATTCTTTAAAATCATTCAAACACTATTATTTAATGGAAACCTCTTGGATTGCGCTTTATCTAAAGGATTTCTATTTGTAAAAATTTTTTTTTAAGTGAACAAAAATATCAATCTTTTTTTTAATTAAAAACCAAGGCTGGAAGAAGCAGTTGAAACAAATCTTGAGTTTTGATTTTATATTATTGGAAAAAGCCAAATTCGCTGATTATTAACAATCAATCAATCTATCAAACAAGCAAATAATTCTCACATATTCTTTCAGATAACTCATATTATTCTGGTTAAAATAAGTGTCTCTCCCTCTGTCTTTTCCTCCTCTTCCTGCATCCGTTTCAGTTCTAAATGGCTTTTATCTTCGAGAAAGAGCGTGGATTATGCTCTTATGATACTCACATCTTAGAAACCACTCATCTTGGACCAGGTCGATACTAGCAACCAGAAACTAAAAAATAAGAAAAAAGTTATGCTCCATTTCTAAGCACCACAGGTAGAGCTGAAGAACCTTCTAAACCACCTACCAATGGGATCGCCTCTATCCCAGGACTACTAAACTCCTAGAAATCAACCTCTCCTGGACCAGGTAGTTACGAAGTAAGTAAACCACTCGTGAAATCAACTGTAACTGGGACTATGATAAACGATTAAACAATCATGTTCAAAGTCTAACAACAAGCTAGCAGTAATTTCAAATCAAATATTAATCGCTTTGGTTCTTCAGAATCATCTGTCCCTGGACCTGGATACTACACTGGATAAGACACTAGTATTAAGCATAAGTCGCATAGAGTCAACAAGGAAACTTAACCAGTATCAGAGTAAAGCTTGATTCTAAATGAAATCAGATTACATAATATGACTAGAAAGACTGTGTCCATTCCAAATAGAACTGTAGATAGAAACAATAAAAGTAGTAATAACTCAAGGAATAACATATCTCTCAATCATTAATCATCTAATTATCAAAATCAAGGGAAACTAATATCTAAAGAAGGTAGAGTAGTTGATGGAATCTTTCAAGGCAATGAAGTCGCTAAAAACTAATAATAATCTTAATCTTCTACTTAATAGCAGCAGCCTAATACTCGGAGTGGTAGCTCCCAACATGGCGATCTTTGGGTGCGTTCTAAAGTAAGTAGATTTGATGATAACGCTACTAGCAACAATCTCAATTACAAGAACTAATCATTAGGTCCTGGAAGATATAACATTAACAGAGTATTCGTCCCTGCATACAAAAAAGGCATGTCTGCTTCATTCATCCAATCAACTAGATAACCATTATTTTCTTAGTCAACCTTGCCAGCATAACCTGAACCAGGGACTTACAATCTCCCATCTTCATTTTCATAGACTTCCAAAAAACGAGCATATTCATCCTTTTAATCAGCTGAAGATAGATTCAAAGAAGATGATAAAGGATATAATTTAGATCCGGGATAGTATCAATAGCTGAAGAACTCCCCATAAGTATTAAATATTTCAAATAATTTGAGATTAAAGAAAATTTTAAAATTATTTCTTAGCTAAATAGAAAAGCTACAGCTGGAGAAATGCCATTTGCTAGTGCTAAAGAAAGAGACGATTCATTTTTATGTCCATACAAAACATAAAAAGATAACCCTCCTGTTGGTGAGTATGAAGTCAATCAATCGAAATCAGTAAATAATGAGATTTACAATCAAAGTGTCTTTTTTTTATCTGTGTGCCATTTAATGGTTTTATTACCTGTTTCCCAATAGATTCGTAGTGATGTGGTGAAGAAATATCATTCTGGATATAAAGGAAAGTTTGGGACACATTAGCCTAGGTTTAAGGCAGATAAAGAGGAGTATCCTGGTCCAGGAGAGTATGTAATTAAAGAGAGTGATGCTGAGAATGATACAGCAGCTAAGACAAAGCAAAAGCAACCTCCAGGAGGGTTCAACTATGATTAGAATTGTGTGTTTAAATCGTAGACACAAAGAGAGCCATACGGGAAGATTGAAAGTAAGCAAAAATAGTTGTTCAGTTATCAGAAATGTATTTATAAATTATTTTTTTGAGATGATTTCCCTGGGTTTGGTGAATACAATTTGGATTACAATTCGATTGCATACAAGATCACTAAACAGTAGTTGTTCATTGAGAATTTAAAGAAAATCGAAGTGGAGAAGCCAGGGTTTGATTCTAGAGAGCCTAGGTTTAATTATGGAAAAGTTACTGAGGTCAAGGATAACCTGAATTTATCTGCGATTGAAAAGGAGAATCTTAATCAGTAATCTAAAATTAAGACTACAAATGCATCTTCGGAGACTTACACAAATGCATCTACTTAGAGATGCTCGCCAGCATTTGCCTCCAAAGTAAGGAAAGCAAATATGATTTAAATAATTTGATAAAAAAAAACAACAAAAAGGATCAAATTCATATGAAACTAACTGCTTAATCAGGTGAAGAAAATGGAATACGATCGCTCTGACTATGATGTCCCAGGCCCAGGAATCTATGAAGGTGCTAGAACTGAATGGAATAAGCGTAGTTATAATGTTAAATATTAGAAAAAGTGAATTTAGATAATCAAAAAACTTAAAACCTTTTATTATTATTTCAGATTGTTTTCTTGGTGGTTTGGGAAATTGCCTTTGCTATCTATGCATTTTTAAACTATTTGTTATTATTTTCACTTTAACACATAAAAAATCCTTTTAAATCATTAAATTAAAAACCCTAGAAAGGATACTTTCTTAAGATGGATTTTCGATGTAATTAATTTCAATGATCAGAAATATTTCAGACAGACAATTCAAAGATTTAAGTAAATATTTAAGCAATTACTTTGGTAAGGGGTTGGGGTTGGGGTTGGGGTTGGGGTTGGGGTTGGGGTTGGGGTTGGGGTTGGGGTTGGGGTTGGGGGTGGGGTTGGGGTTGGGTTTGGGGTTGGGGAT
>Ga0302271_10001789_pt1 | contig 20256 bp, 12 predicted proteins | sample III_Bog_N1_1_FD_198767 | JGI IMG/M metagenome (GOLD analysis project Ga0302271, IMG submission 198767) | Peat permafrost microbial communities from Stordalen Mire near Abisko, Sweden - III_Bog_N1_1 | ecosystem: Environmental > Terrestrial > Soil > Wetlands > Peat | place: Sweden: Abisko... | reverse complement strand
TTAAGATAATATTTGTTTTGTAACAAGTCTACAGGATTAAACATAGTTTAAAAACCCAATTTGTATTTGACTCTCTCTTCTCTCAAAAGCCTTTCAGATAATAATTCTGCTGATTTAAAAGACGCAGAGATTCATCCTTATTTTGATTGATTATGTTTCATTTTTTCTCGTTCTCTGATATCTAATTGTTAAAGCAACTAACAAACTAAATTATTTCTAGAGAAATCTTCAAAAGACAATACAAATCCTTCAATAATTAATATCCTTGATTATTTTTCATAGGATAATTTGATTTCATAAAAAGAAGCGATGAAATAGCTTAAACAGATGCAAGAAGGTATCTACCCTAGATCAATTAACCCACAGTAAGCTAATTATGTCATTTAAAATAATTAATTATTCCAGCATCAAGAAATCTTCAATAGGCGAGCTATCGATAAAAACGGCTTATTTTATTTGGAAATAGCAGAGAAGATAAGAAGAAAGTATTTATGATGATGATATCTTTATCAGATTTAATTATTAATAGTTATCAAAAGGAGAAGAAAGATTCCACTGGGAAAGGCAACAATAGCTATCAATTTAGCAATGGTAGATGTATTCTTAAAGGAGTTCGCCTATCTAAAAGTTGATCCAGCATTAGCTCAAGCTGTCCATCATTCTGGTTGAGACAAAACATACGACACTACCTGTTATGATCTTAACTCTTTAATAATTAGATAGTTATATTAAGAGCGTAATAAATGGAGAGAAAGAGAGAAATATCTTTAACAATGTCTCCTACGACGACGAAGAAAAGGACAAGATCAGACAGGTTGAGAACTTCGCTCAGAGAAACAATATCCAACACGCTCTGTAAACTAACCACTCAAATAACTGTATTTTCATAAAACAGCAGCTCATTTAACAATAACACCAATTCTATTAAAAATATTGTTTTTGTATTCTGTAGGTTCAGCCATACAGGGCAGATTCTAAAGTTTATCTATGGAAACAAAATGGATTCAGCTCAGGCTTATTCAAATATGATTGAACATCTCTAGTGGGTCAGCAACCCAAGAACCTTCAATCTAGACCCGCTCACTCTCTCACATCTTGTAAAATATGCTTTCAATAGTACTTGAGAGATATTAATAAATGTGGTTTAATACAATATTGTTTTGAAGGAAGCAGGGTACATTTACATCGCAGGGACAGATAATCAAATGAGGCCAACGATAGTGTTTGATGTGGGCAAGATAGAATTGGATAAAACCACTGAAGAATCCGTTGTCGCTGCTTACAGCAGAATCTTCAAAATTGTAGAGGAATACTATTTCTATCCTTCAAAGGTCGAAAGCTGGAACGTTATCATCGAAACATGCGACATTGGAGCGCTTAACTTGCCAATCAAAGTATTTATTAATTCTGCTGTTATTTCAATTTGGAAATATTCATTCTTATTTTGATCGATAATGGCAATTTGCAGATCTTGGGGAAGATAATAACTACAATGCAGTCTAATTTTCCATCTAGCCTGAACAATATTTTTCTATTGAATCCTTCAATGAGTCTGAACTTAAGCTGGAAGGTGATTGCTGCCTTAATTCCCAAGAAGTCAAACAAAAAGATTACCTTCCTCAAGAAGAATGAGATTTCTAAGATTCTTGACTATTACATCCCTGAACAACTTGAGTAGCGTTTTGGTGGAACTGCTCCCAATGTTACGAAGTTCTATCCTCCCTAAAAGTTTCAGCCAAATCAAGAATACTAGAGGAAAGCTGCTACAATCCCAGGATAGATGTTAAGTGACTCAATCGAAGGTAGTCCAATCAGAAATAATGAGGATAAAAATGCAGTTTATTTGCAATAAAGACATTTTCCTACTTTACAACCCTATCCATACACAGCTTAACCTCAAGCTCTCCAGCAATTATACAGCAGTTAATCATATGTGCCTGTTCAATCGTAGTAGCAGTAGCCAAACACTACTTACCAACGAGAAAAGAGATCAAGCATAACCAGTAGCAACACTGAAAACAACTGGGCTAGGACTCCTAAAAAACTAATATTCCAAGACACTAACAAGTAACAGTATTCTCCTTACATAAGGCCTTCCACTTCAAACCTCTACTCAATTTAATAGCAGTAATAGCCATTTTAGCATTAATAGTAGCTACCAGAGTAATAGCAGAGAATGTTTAATTCAGCATACACTGCTCCTATGAAGTTCTATAAATAGAGCCCAAGTCAAGAAACTGAAGTTCAAGTGAACCCCCCTGATTTCAGAGTAAGCAGCAACAAAACACCCAATCAAGATCTCAAAGCTGACACCTACAGAATACCAGCTTATTAAGATTTTTAAAACTCCAACAATATCTATAGATCATATTAATAATCTTCATATGTCCTAGATGCAGAACATACAATTATTCCTTAAGATAGAAGCAGTGTTTAGCCTATTGATAAAAGACTCACTAAAGAAAGGTCAGTAATTTATAAACTGAATGAATTAAGCCAAGCCAAGCCTCATCTTCCAAAAGCTGGGCTACCACAAACATATGCCATCGTGCACAACCCAAGTAAACTGATACAATAATATTTTAAATGATCTCTCTTTTTCTTAATATTCTCAATAGACTATGTAGTTTTTAGCTATTATTCTTTTTTGTGTTGGGTTTTAATTAATTAGGTGAGGAAAATCACAGCCAAGAAGTTATGAGTCTCAAAGATAACGAAGATGCTGTGAAGAAAAGCAGCAAAGACTAAAGGATATCACCTGGAGGAGATGTCTATGCAGCTTATAGATCAATTCTTCCGACCGAAGAAGAAGCTATTATGGACACTAAGGACCTTCAGAAACTCAAATACAATGTCTGCAATATTTTCTGAAGATAGTAGATACATTAATACTTGTGAACAACTATCATATTTAGTTTAAAAGAATATTAATCTAAAATTGTGAGATTGTTTTTTGGCGAGAATAAAATTCCCAATTTAGTGCCTTAAATCAAATGAGAAAGTTAGTTTCAGATTTGAATAAACTTTTAAATTGTTCAAAAACTTTTTATTGTAATGAAATTGAGGAATAGTTCTAGTTGGAACAGACAGCCAATAAAAGGATAGTCAATTACTAATTCAACTTAAATATTTCTTTTTCTCTTTATTGGAATTCTTCTACAAGCTAGTGTTAAGTATTTGTGGAGACATTCATATTTACTAATTTTGTTATTTGAATGTTGCTCATTTGAGCAGCATAAGCAGCTAGATTTGAATATTCACTCTCTTACTTTATTTACAGATTATTATGTGTTTAATAAGAATAGAATTCAATTATTAATTTTGAGAGAAACGAAAAGAGATTCTTAGCTAACTGTCCCCTCTTTCGCTAGGAGTAGTTTGAATGATTCCTTCAAGAATCAACTCTTCTTCCCATCAATAGCAGTTATCGTCGTAAGATGGAGATTATCTTAATCCATCTGATGTAATGCCCAGTCTATCACGTCTTACAGGCAGCGAAGTAATTGCATTGAATCTCAGTAATAATCGCCCATTTGCAGCGTCACTAGGATTTCCTAGTTCGCTTTCTCCAAGTGTGAATCCAGCAAATAGCGCGAACCAAGTAACTAGCATGAATCAAACAGCTAGCAACTATGACTTAGTGCTTAGAGAAGGAGAGAAACTGAGGGCAAATATTTTTAAGAGATAAGACTCTTTCTTTGGTAGGCCAATCAGTCATTATGAAAACTCACAAGTTGCTGATGGATATTCTGAGGTCTCATCAAATCCAATCTCCTAAAATCGTAGTAAGCAAAAATAACTTGGCTCAATGGGAATATAAAAACCAGCTTAAAAATATGTACAAACTCGGATATTCTCAACATAATGTGAGATTGTTCAATAGTTGATGAAATAAATGGGTTTATTTTTGAAATTTATGAGATGTAGCTGGATACTGTACCCAACAGTAATAAGAGTGAAATGATATTACAAACTGGTTTTCAATGAATTGATTTCAGACAGAGCTGAATGAATTGAATTGTAATCTCTCTGATTTTGGAGGATTTTTTAGAATTGATGTTAAGTTATAGAACTTGTCTACTCAATTAGAAAGTAAAATCAAAAAAGAGTAATCTGGATGAGTTGAGCCTAATATTTTTCTTTAATATTTTTTATAAAAATATTATAAAATTAATAATAATAATAGTAATTGGATAAATAATAATATCCAATCGTATTTAAGAATAATTCCCCCTATTTATGATTTAGCTTTTAAAAGTAGCAAAATATATTTTCAAACACTTAGAAATCAAATAATAACTCTTATTTTATTTAAAAATATTGCCACAGTTCAATTGGGTGGAGATAGCGAAGAGTTAAAGGCATCTCCTAAAATACCATTGATTGGTGACTTGCAAGTTCTTGGGCAGAAAGCTTTATTTAAGCCTGGCAACAATAGACACCATTTTACAGCTACAGGACATGACTTTTACTCGAGCACAACATAAGATGGGAATGGCTTAAGGAGCAGCACACAAGGTGGAAATTAATCCAGCAGCACAAGCGGACCTTTATTTGCAGGGCTGTCAAAGGGGAATAATAATATTGCTAGCAACACAAACTCAAATACCTTCAACAACATGAATGTCAGCTAATCCATATCAGGCCAGATCGGAAGCTTATTAGACTCCAGCAATGAAATCTAATTGAACAAACAAGACATGATTTGGATCAATAATAACCTTAAAAACCCAAGTAGCAAATTCAAAAATGGACAGATTCCTCTTTCTCGAAGAGCAGATACCATTTCACCTGACGATAATGTCAACCCTCGAAACAACAGCCTCTCTAATCCTAATAACTAAAACAACCTCTCTAACTTCAATGACCGATCTAATATCAACAATTTAATTGATAAAATTAATGAAGAAAACTCTGATTTTATAGAGAAAAAAAACAAAAGACTCTCTAAGCTCTCCATCTAAAATAATCAAGCCAACAAGATCTCCTTTAAGCTCTTCAAGAAGGCTAATTTGATCAAGAAGTTCGTGCATTCGCTCCTGAAGATCCTTCCTTCGAGAATCTTGGACAAATTAGAGTACAAGCATTTCTAAATCATTGGAGATGTCATATTTCAAGCCAGCCATTCAAAGCCTCCTTCTAATGATGCAGATGCTGATTACCTAGGAAAATCGCAAAAGACGATTACATCCTCTAATTTCTCGTACTTGTCAAACATTCATAAAAAAATCACGCGAGCTTTCACTAAAATGACATCTTCTTTATCAGAAACTCTTCCTATTTTTTCACCAAATGGTATTCTTCTTGTGGCTTGGAACACATTTCTGTTAATGTTTCTGATGGCTATCCTGATTATCAACCCTTTGTTAGCAACGTTCGAATCATCAACTTCTAATAAATTCCTTTTGATCATCACAGAACAATCCTCAATTGCTGTGTACGGTATCTAGATACTCCTGAATTTCAATACAGGATTCTACCATGAAGGTGAAATAATAAAGTCTAGGTACATAATATTTCGGAAGTACTTTCGACTGTATTTTTGGATCGACACCCTTTCAATTATCGCAATACTATTCTCAATATCCTATGATATTCAGTATTTTAAACTAGTAGCATTAATTAGAATTCCTTAAATTTTCCGAATCCTAGACAGCACTGAAGAGCATTTTCAGTTACAACAAAAGTTCTATACTGCCTATGAATTAACGAAGCTTTTTGCTCTGGTGTTCTTTGTTGCTCATTACTGTTCATGTGCTTTCTACGAAATCAGCAGATTCGATTACGAAAATAACGCAAACTAACTTTCTTGGATTAAGAAATATAGCGTTGCCACTGAAAGATGGGGATTAATATATTTGGATGCCTTATATTTTTCATTTATTACTATGGTCACTGTTGGTTTTGGCGATATCGTGCCCATTTCAGTTAATGAAAAGATCTATGTGATATTCTTCACTTTGGTTTCTTGCGGTATTTTCGGATACGCAGTGAATACCATTGGAGCCATTTTCTAAGAGTTATCTCAGAAGTAAGCCAGTTACAAATTGAAAAAGTATGAAATCACTCAGTATATGTAAGGCCGCGGGATAGAGCGAGCACCTTAGATCAAGGTCTTGAAGTATCTAGAGTACATGAATACTCAAGAAGAAGAGAGAAATTTTTTGCTAAAGGGAGAAAAAATATTGCAGACTGTTTCAAAGAACCTAAGAGAAGAAGTTATGCTCAATTTCTTTGGGCAAATTCTACAAAACTCAGTGATATTTAAGGACACCTTCTCGTAGAGGTTGATTGAATAGCTTGCTCTGAGAATGAAAGAAGTCACACTTGGACCTGGAGACACAATATTCTCTCAAGGAGACATTGACAACAGGTTATTTTACGTGTTCAAAGGCCAAGTTGATTACTGCCTTGAATACGATCATAAAGTCATCAAATTTGGAAGCTACAAGGTAAATAACAGTAGGGTTTCTCTTTTATTGAAAGGTAACAAATGGTATTGACTTTTTATTGATTTGAGAAGATTGGTGATTTCTTTGGGTAAAGTGGGTTCTTTGCAGATATCCCGAGGGTATTCACAGCCAAAAGCAAAGGCACGACGCACATTGTGATCTGTAAACAAGAAGATATGCAACAACTTATCAAAGAAAACCCTCTTGATTTAGTAAGCAGATACTCTTTGAAATTGATTCTTTTGATGATAACTGTACTTTCTTGAAACTAAGGAATCGTTTTGCTTGATTCGAGATGAGATGCTGTTCAAGGAAAACTACATAGGTCACAAGTGCTAATCCTGTGGTTCAACTGAACATATTGAGATTCAATGTGACTTAATCAACCTACATGTCAACAAGCCAGTGCTTATTAGGAAAAATAACTACTCTGTCGACCAGTAGCGATCAGCGAGGGAGAGACATCGAACAGAAAAATTCAGGAGCAGAAAGCTTCGAAAGCTGGTTGCAATACATCTTAAGCAATTCAGAGCAGCATGTGTCTTGGAAGCCCTTGAAAATTGGGAAGATCTTGGAATACTTCAAGACCCCAAGGCGACTGATTAAGATTTCTTTCTAGGCTTTCCAAAAGTTAAATATGAAGCCGATTCTGGCTAGATGTGCTAGGATTCTGAGGATTCCCTTTATAGCGATGAGGACATTCATATTTTTTCGAAGGACGAAATGAAAATATCTTAAGATCAAGAGTCTCGAGATAGTCTCATAGCCTCAACTAACCTACCTGAAATATCGCTCATGCAAAAGAGTTCTCAGCATCAGCACATTCGCCCAGCTGGTATGAAATCGAGACACTAAAGCACTAAAGTGAATTCTGGACAAATCGAAGAAATCAAAGATTGGAACTAAATGTTCAGATCCAAGACAAAAAATGAGACTTTTGTGGGTTCGCCTTCAAGTAGAACCAAAAGAGTCATCCCCGAACCAGTGTAATAGGATAATTAACATACAGATTAACATTCATTTTCAACATAAAACAATTCATGTTGGCAATAACTTTCCAAATTCAAAACCAATCACAATTTGCTTGATTTTCAGTCATTCCACAGAGACATTGGAACCTGCCACTCGCACTGAGAATAGACACAACACAGGTGAAAAGTCGCATGTAACAGGCCTACAACGTGGAGATAGTATGAGCAGCATTAAGAGCTTCCATAAGAGAAGTGCGAGCAGAAACATGAGTCGTTTCGGGGCTGCAGCTGTGGCAGTTGCAAACTCTGCAAACTCCTAACTAGTCAGCAGCAATCCGAAGATAGAACCACTGCATCCACCATCTGGTGATAAAACTGTGCCTATTTCTAAAGGAGACAGCTAAGTCAAAGCTACTGAAAAAGGCTCTGAATAGTTCAAAGACATCTACATAAATGGGTAAGTTCAGTAGTATGTGCTGAACTAAGAGGAAGACTACGAATTTGACGTTGTGAAGGAGTACATCATCTACTATCCGAATAACAACCTATCTCAGATTCTCCGATAAATCAAGAAAACCTGGCTGGATAAGTTCTAGAAGAAACGGATCAAAAGCAAATCAACTTACAAATCCAAACCACGCAACTCTAAAAGCAGCCCTTCCAAACCAAAAAAGCATCTCTAAAGCGCAACAAAGACCATCCCTGATCTCTTATGATGAGCAATTCAGTTTGTCAACAAACTCATAACATGCAGACTGTGTGGCACAGTGAATATATTATTAATTAATTATGTGTGTCTTTCAGAGACAGTATCAATATTTATTTAAAGAGAAGGGAGGTAGCTTATCGCATTTCGCTAAGCAAAGAGAATGGAATTCCCCGCAAGAGACCTGAATGCACTGCAATTAATTCTGCTTAGAGAACTAGAGCTTGCTGGGCCTTAAAAACAACCAATCAATGAATGAAAGAATTAGAAGCAAGGAATATCACTTAATTCTCTTCCTTTTGTATTTATGTTTGCATCTAATATATTTTTAACTAGGTATTTTGTTTGAATAATATGTTCAATGCAATGGATGAATTTATTACCTTGTGCTTTGATTGTCTTGCTGTTTCTCTGCGTGTTCTAGCTTTTCGTAGAAGTTCTTACCCCAAGTATACACTTCTCCCTTATCTATAAAGCAATTAATTAATCTAAGCACTTGATTAACCCTACTATTCATGCTGAATATACCTGTGATGACGATGATATGATTCTTGCCTGCTGCAACTTAAAGCACTGATATCTCAGCCATTTCCTTCACAATCTATTATTAGAATTATTAACAGAAATAGTCAAGAGAAATACAGTGAGGTAATGAAATGCAAATAAAGTGTACCTCTGGTGTGGGCTAGGATGCCTTTTACAAAGAACTTTAATTAAACTGATGCGGTTCAGAAGATGGACTTCTCATAGATGGGAGTGTTGTGCTCTGATATAGGGAAGAAGAAGATACCGCTTGGATAATATTTCTGCCGAAAGCGTAGAGCTTGTTGCTTGCGTTCACGACAACTGTGAATTCTCCTCCGCAAGCCACATCGATAGCACGATTTGACTCGCTAAACGTCTAGACTTTGTGCAAATAGCAGCATTTGTCCTCGTGCTGTTTGGTCAGACCGTCAGTTGAGTGCAGTAGTTGAACATTAGGGATCGTGTTTGTCAGCTTAATTCCCAACTCGCCTTCATTTCCCAGGCCAGCAGTATACACACTACCATCACCTTTATATTAAAGTTTTGCACAATCTATTATTTTAACCAAATCAACCAATCATTATTATCATTAAGTGTTACTGGTGATGACAGCAGTATGGCTGACTCCCAGTGAGACTAGTTCTACTCGTAGATTATCTGCCAGCTGAATATTTCCGTTTTGTTTTGCCTTTTCTCTCAAGGTGTGCAGCTCACTCACAACTGGACTAATTAACAATACAAATATGTGTTCAAAAGCATTAAGTCTATTTATTGCATTGAACTGCTATTGTGAAGCAGATTAATATTTGGATGGATTAAATTGCTGTTACACGTGCTGGTTCTTATTGTTGTTGATCATGAGGCGGTAATCATAGTTGCATCCCCAAGTGTACAAGTCTCCTTCCTCTAAAGAAACAATCCAATTAATAGTTACTGTGTTATTATCACAACCTTGTTAAGTTATTTTCTCTTAAAGTTAAGCAAGTTAACCTGTGATGGCTGCGGAATGAGAGTGTCCACATGCAATGAATTTAATCTGTTTGCTGTCTCTTTTGAACTGCTCGACTACCTTAGGCGCACACAGATTCTAGCTGCTGCCATGTCCTAACTGCCCTTCTTCGCCTAGACCCTAAACATATCAAGATCACTTGGATGTTCACTTGCTTATTTATTTGGTTACCCAGGAATAGACTTATCCGCATGAGCTCAGAGCCATAGTATGTTGCCATCCACAAACAACTTAAACCACTGCGATTGACTCATTTATCCCTGCCAAAATAGGAACTCGAGAGCTCTCCCATTTTCCATTTCCAAGTTGACCGCTATTGCCTTTACCCCACATATAAACCTCACCTGTTGTTTAAATAATTGAAAGCAATTAATTGTTAGTGCTATTTAATTTATTAGTACCTCTGTCAGTGATAGCAGCTGAATGGTATGAGCCGCAAGATAGATAAATGAAATTCATGTTAGGTAATAAGACAGGAGCGTTCTCTCCTTTTTCTGTACCAGTTCCGAGCCTTCCATCTTTGCCTGATCCCCAAGCATAGGTTAGAATTGTGCCATCAGCGAACTCTTTGCCTATATCAAGGGACTACTGGATATGTTGTGGCTGTTGCTTGAGTGATTTTTGAGCTAGTTGTTTAGGTGAAGGACTGATTGCTCTGAGAGCTGAATGTAACTCTGAGGAATTACTCTTTTGAATGTTCTGGAGAATATTCTCTTGTTCTGATATCAACGAGAAGTCATCTAGTCGTAGGGAATCTAAGGTTAAATAGTGTTTCAAAGAACACAACCAAAAACAACTATTTTAAAATTGAACTAATCAATAGATTCAAGCAATACCTCCGATGATTGGCTGGTGATTATTCTATTTCCGGTTGGAAAGGAACTCCTCGAAATAGGGAGTGTTGTTGCTGCTGCTATGGAATGTTCTCTTATGATTGTTGATGGTTGCATGAGGCAGTGTAAAACAACTATTAGGGAGGATGTTTAGTGATGAATTGTTAGTTTGTTCGTTGAGTGGGTTCCTATGCTAGCCACCACGTCCAAGTGGTGTTCTGACCAGGACATCCTCTTAGTTTGAAATCATCACACTAGGAAAAAGAGTCACATAAGAAAAAGAGGGAATGGATTGGTGATGAATATAATAAAATGAAAGCTTGAAATGAGATCATACTGCGACTCTTCGTCTGACTGGGTGGGCAAATATATTTGGCTGGGTTGGACTTCAAGGTTGTCGCAGATTTAGTTGAACACCGACTCAAGAACTTCCAATTTGTTGTTAAACAATTCGTTCAGTTGACTCATTAGCATCGAGTATTTGCGCTGGCTTTACACTACTTCTTATAGTTATTCAGTCTACCATCGCTACTAAGGGAGTGAATCTGCTAGCTGGTTCTTCTAGATCTCACTGGCAAATTGATTAATAGATTACTTGGACAGTAAGCGGATCAACGAAGAGTACTCTGTTTGTTTCTAATGTAGAGACTCAGTTGCTTCAATGTAGGCTGCTTTAAGATTGACAGCATGCTATTCTGCTTGCTATTAGGTTTGTATTTAGAGCTGCAGTTAAGGGTCGAGTATTATATTCACAGCAATCCCGTTGAAGATAGTATTGCCGTGTAATCTAGTCGTCAGTGATTGCTCTAATAGACGCAGGAAAGAGTGATTAATTTAAGTCGAATTGCTGGTTATTCTGTGAATGTCAGACAGCTGAGACTCCATATGGCAATAGTTCTCTGCTATCATGCTGATCTCTGTCCTATAATGCTGCTACAACAAAAGTAAATCCTTCTTGAATCTTCTCAGTTGCTAAGTCATTCTCTCCCAGCAATTATTTTCTTCGCTGCTTTGCTATTGTTGTTGCATTTCGCTGGCTGAATCGCTATCTTCATCAATATTGTTAGAGCTGTTATTTTGCCAAAGACACTCATGCAACTGATGGACCATAACTTCAAGGAAGTCATTGTCGTAACCTTATGTGAGATTAATTTAGTTTGATGATCCCAACCCAGCAGACAGTCTGTTTTTTGATAAGCTGCTATTCAATTAAGAATAGTATTGTTGTTATTCCTGCGAATTCTGTTGGAGGCAATTGGAATTAGCATTTGGTTGATGATTGCTCTTACTGGAAAGGCTGTCATCATCAAGGTTCTTCTAGGATCTGATCATCCTGAGTTCTTCGTGGAGTAGGCTGATTTGCCGATTCGATTTGATGAGGCTGGTCTCAAGAAGCTGTTTGTCTTTGCTGATTATTTGGATTTCGCTGTCTTTTTCTTGGAGTCTTAAGTGGAGCTAATCAATCTCTCTGTTGATTTCACTGAGATTCCTGGTGACTTTAGTTTCATTTATTACTGGCTGTGTGCACAATTTCTTAGCTCTAGTTGCAAACCTCATTGTGCTGAGTGTCTAATAGAAATTCATGGCAGCTGGCGAAATTGTGCAGATGATTCCAGTCTTTGAGTTTCCTCCCAAAGCATTCGATAAGAACCTTGTCAGCTTAGAGTCTCTGTACGGAATATATGTGGATTGTTGCTTGCCCTCAGCGAGTTTGTTAATCACATTCGACAGAACGAACAGACTCTTGTTGATGAACCCAGTTTCTTCGTTGTTACCGTTCTTGGTATCCTCTTCATGCAATCGCTCAGACCCAGCTAAATCGACTAGGTTCTACCAATAATAGATCCCAATGAGAGATAATTCTTGATTAAATCTAAAAAAATGTTACGAGCACAGCTGTTTTGGACACAGCACTAGCAATTTGTTCTTGGGACATCGATTGTGAGGTGATTTTGAGCTAGAAGATAGTGTGTGACCTAGAAGAATGCTCATGGATGTTTTTTTCCTTGTAGCATCGATGCTCTTCTCCAAATCGCATGAGGATAATGGCCTCATTGAATTTATTGACCTCGCACTACTTCATACCTTAAACGACAGGGCCTAGCTTGGGATCGTCATGGATGCGCAGGTTTGTCATCCCAGGGTTCAGTAAATCGTTTATCTGATTGAAAAACAGTGGATTAATTGTGCTAGCAGAAAGACAAGCTAATTGAGAGTTGGACTTACTTGTTCGTTGTAGATTTCAATATAGCTAACAAGCACTGAGTACTCCACTTGTTGCTCGCTCTTTCTCTTTAAAAAGAAACAAAGGGTTTAGAGGATAGATTCCAAATTGTTTCTTCTCGAAAGAGTTATTGAATGTTACTTTAGAAATGATGTCGAATATGTCGTGCAGGGAGTAAGGCAGAACTCCTGGATTCTGCATGTCTCCCAGCATGGTGAAAGTCTTTCCAGAAGTGGTCTGTCCATACATGAATATGGTACTGTTAAACCCATCTAATGCTCCTTGAACGATGTCCTTGCAGCTCGAATGGTACACTGTCTCTGTGGAATCCTCAGCTCCGAATACATTATCTGTTCAACCATCAATTGCATAAAGAGATATTCTAATTATCTGATTATGGATTTCTACCAAAGGTAAAAGCATATGATGCGTAGGCATCCGCATATCTCCTTTTCATCAGAGCAGACTGCTATTGTTCAGTGCTTCCACTAGCGTTTTTGGTGTTGCTTTGTATTTCATTGTTATTGCTCTAAAGCAAGGATGGATTGATGTTAGTGCCACTGCTAATCTACTGATTAAGGATCATTTTAGTCTGTTTGTCGACGACCCATTATTCTTCGTCTTCGAAGTCAGAAAGCAACGGACGCATCCTCACAGTGATCTGTATCGAGTATGCGTTCTCATTCTTGGGTTGATTGCTACTGCTACTACTGCTATTTCTAGTTCTAATGTTCTTCATTGTTGTTTGAAATAGTATGTTCTTGTAGCTGCTGAGATATTCAAAGCAATAGAATGATTAGTTCAAATAATTTGAATTAATTAGCCGTCTCAGCGTGTTATTGAATAAATCCTTAATTTACCAGCTCTTTTCATTATCGTTGTTTAAATCATTTGAATGTTTAGATGTGATGCATTATAAATATCTCCCAGAATTCATAATGGTAGGATATCAATTGCAGATTGAAGAAACACTGCAAAAATTTAAAACTTTGTCCTGTATCCTCAGTGCAAGGATGGAATTTGTTAATGGAGGTCAATTTAACATTGAGAAGAAACCTTTTCAAGATAAATAGAAATGAATGTATTCATATGCTAATCAAACTGCTCATATGTATCAGTTTTACAACATGTTAAACGAAATACATGCCAAATGAATAAGAAAATCTTTCCTGAACAATTTCAAAGTTTCCGACTGCTTACAGGCTTGGAGGAAAAGAATTGCTCTCTTCCTGCATTTCGGAACAGCCACCAAGGTTGACAGGTATTTTTTAGCTTCATAAGGCTCCGATTGCGTCGAAATCTTAAGGGATGTAAGCGAACTAAGGGTGAACAGGGAGTCCCTAAGAACTTTCATCCCTCCAATAGCAACGTACTCATGGATGCTAAGCTCTAGCGCCTTTAATTTTTTCTTCTTGTTGATTTCATTCACGAATCTTTTTAATAGATCAGGGCTTGCTGAAACAACCTCCTCATTGTTATTGCCTCTTGAAAAGTTATTTGCTTGGAAGTAGTTGTTTTCATCTGCAGAAATGGAATTTTGCTTAAGGTCTCTTTATTCTTGGAATCCAGTTCCAAGATTGAAAAAGGAAATTGAAAGGACATTGCACTGGCTGAGGTCATGAATGAGTGCAGCTAACGAATCAACTGCAGCCAGTTGATTTTAAGAATTGAAATAGCTCCACCGAACGAAATCAAGCGAGCAAGTTCTTAGCTGTCTGGGTACTTGGTTTCGAAGCAATGACTTGCAGATCGAGGTCAAGTGCTGAAATTCGATATCTTCCCAGTATTTAAGAGAAAGACGTAAATGTTGGAGTTATTTTTTGTTGCTGGAAATAGCTTAGCTGAACTGCTCCACGCTGTCATCTTGTTCTTTGATGTGGTGTCTAAAGAATGAGAACCATCCGCCAAGCTGAAGGTCTAAGGATGTTAAGTTTGAAAGAGCTGCTAGTCCTTCGCAAAAGCAGCTGAATCCTTCTTTTTCAATTTACTTTTTTTTCTATGTTGAATTGTCATCAAATTGTAATTCCAGCTTCCGAAGTGAGGGCAAGTCTTTTAGGATGAGTCCCAAGGTACGAACTGTTTTGTTTGTTACAGAAGGGTTCAGAGATTTGTTGTTGCTGATGATTGTCAACTCTAGCAGCTGGTTATTACCAAAGCTACTTAACTACTCAGCAATATTAGGTAGCACCATGAACAGCATTCCCCAGTGGTCTAGATTCACAGTCAAGCTGCAGACTCTCCTCATTCTTTTCTTAAGATCGGAGAGAAGGCTGGAAAGCTCATCACCTGAAACTCCTGCCTCGTCTCGCTAATTATTCTAAAGAACAATTTCGACTATTCTACAATCCCTAGAAGAACTCTTGACTGCTTTTTGAAGGTATCGGAGGACTTCGTCAGAGACTTCCATCCACTTCGGTGTCTCTAATCTTAAGCAATCAACATTTTCTCCTGTGGTTTGAAGGATGCCCTTGGTTTCAGAGACTACTAAGCTCTGCAAGTTGAGCATATTAGGAATTATTGAGATAATACAGTCTGATCCGACAGAAAAGAATAATATTTCTGAATAATTGTTCTTTGCAAATGCTGTTGATTTTCTACCCCGAAGGGCTGCTGTCTGATATTTCAATTACTATTAATTATCTCCTCTATCATCAATCAATTAATTAGTGTGTATTATCCTTGTTTTATGAATTTAAAACGCAATTTACTAAATTTTCGCAAAAGAAATAGGAAATCAGGAAGTTTACAAGATCTGGATACATTATTTATTGGTTATTTTGGCTGGGAATGGTAAATTAGCCATTTCATTGCTTCATTCTACATACTAATAGCGCCTAATAAATACAACCTTCTCTCTTTTTAGATAATTGGTGCTATGTTGATAACATTTGGAGTATTTTAGAATCAAAAGCTTTGACAAAAGAGTGTAAATAATGATGAAATTCTTTGAAATATTTTAAACTATTTGTTTTGAATTTATTAATAGTTATAATAATATGCTACTTTTCTTTGTTTTTATTTTAATAAATCAATCAAATATTCTTTTTGGATAAATTAACTTAATAAATCTAATTTTCTTTAATGTTTGGCTTTGATTGCCTTTATTACAGCTCAGACACATATCAACATGTTCAAGCTTGTCAGAACCAAGTTAAAATGAAATGGTTTCATGCAGAGGGAAGCACATCAACTCCCTTGAAGATCTGTTTAAGGAGAAGCTAGTTTCCTTTTCCGCTGAATGGCACAAGGACTTCAGCATCTTCCAGAGAGAAGAATTGTCCATTCTTTCCTGCATACTTTCTGTGAAATAGTTCAAAATAATGAGTTCATTCCCAAGAGATATGCTGAATGTACCTGAGTTTGGAGTAGTTGACAGTCACAGTGTTTTCGTTTCCACCGTTTTTAGCAAGGAATTCCCTAACGCTTGGCTTGGTGACAAGGTTTAAGTCAATGGAAGCGTTGTGATCTCCTCTGTGGAGCTTAACTCTGGAGACCAAAACGTTGTTTTTGGTGACGAGTTGACCGTTGTAAGAGATGACTGCATCAACATGCTTTCCGTCTTTTTGCAAGAACAATTAAGTCAAAGTTGGGACTCTGTTAAGCACTTGATTTCTCTTGAACAGGACGAATGCAGCAATGCCAACAACTGGAGTCAAGACAAGAGTCTTGTATTTGGCATCTCCGCTGTAGAGGAAATAAGCTACACCAACTCCTGAAAGAAGTGCCAACAGGTAGAAAGGAACTTCAAGGCGCTTTAATAAAAAGTCAATATTAAGACACAATGACTGAATTGCTTAATGATCCATAGCTTTTGATATTTGAATATTTCTAATAATAAGTAATTTACGCTTTAAGCTTCTCCTTGGAATATTTTCTTTCGCGAGCCATCCCAAGGGAGGTTAACAATATTCTATTAGATAGCAAGGTTGGCCTCCTTGATGAAGATAGACTCAGCATCAAAGGTTTTGGTGGCATTCACAGATTCCACAAAAGGAACAGAAGTGCTGCTAGAAAAAATAAGAAAAAGATACAATTAGGATTTAGATAAACTATCATAAATATCACTAAATCTTAATTGGAATATAGAAATGAACAATTATTCTTATTAAATATTGCTAGTTACGCCTTTGCAACAACAGATGGCACTGAGGGCTGAATTGTGGCAACAGACTTTGCAGAGGCATCACCAGCAGGGGCTTCAGAGGTATTGATTCCTTTAACTTGGAGAGTTGTAAGGATACGAGCATAGGTGGCCTAAGGATTTTGGATGAAATTGCTGATGATTTCGTTGAGTGCACTCTTAATTTGGAGGACTACCTTGACTGCTTCAGGGTTTTTCTCGTTCTCCTTGAGGAGGTTGTTAACGTATTAGTCTGCTTTAAGCTAGAAATCAACAGCATACTATGTGCCAGATTGCAAGTTGTTAGGCTTAATCGAAGAGCTCACAAAGACAGTTCTCAGTGCTTCATATGCTTCCTTGTAGCCAGCCACTTGTCCCAACTGAGCGCCCAATTGAGGATACTTTCCTTGGACTGCAGCCTAAACAACTAAAGAAATGGTCAGCCATTATAACCATGATGACTATGATTCTGAAATGTATTGAATTCTTAGTTGAAGTAGCGATATTTAAAAGCATTTTTATTAATCTTGCATCTCAACTTTGACTCTGAGAGGAAGCAATTCTTCTTTAAATTAAATTTCCCTGTAACACCCTTTTCATTTGTTTTTTATTCAAATTTAACTTACCTTAGAGGTTTCCGCGGGTTCCAACTGAGGACTCTCTGTATCTTCTGAGCGCTGCTTCCTTCTCAGCGTAGAATGAGTCAGCAGAAATGTTCTGCTTGAGGAGATCAATGTTCAAGGTGAGAATCTTGCTGACATCAACGAGTTCCTGAGCAGCTGGGAGATAATACAAGGAATATGATGGGAATGAAGCATAAATGTTGATGGTAAGTATTAATTTGGTACATATTTTGTTTTTGGCTGCAAGCTCTTGGAATTGCTTGTCGTGTTCCTTGTTGAGAGAGGCACGGAGACAAGCAAATGCTGAGATGTCTTACCAGCGAGAGGTTTAAGCGCATCTTAAGCCGCTTTGAGTGAGTCTTCTGAACATCATGATTGATAATAATAGTGTTTCTCTGGTTGTTTGTTCTTTGCTTTTATTATTTTAGATTCTCTTCGATTCTCTCTTTCTCTCTTGTCCTCCTCCCCGTTTATTTTTTATTTTTCAAAGCGAGCTAATTTCCCAAGTGCAACTTTACAAATCTAAGTTCCCTTTGATAATCCAAGCTATTAGATGCTTTTATTTCTTGTCTAGAATAGTTTAATTTTCAAATCGGATCCCTTATCAAAATCAATGCAAGCCAACCATATTTCAAACTATCTTCAGAAAAGCATAAAATCAGATCCATTATTGCTGATTTTATGAATTTGATGACAAGGGAAGAATTGCAATTCTTCTCCAGGGAAAAAGTAATATTTTGTTAGCTTTAAGGAATCAAGCATTGTGATTGTGAAGAGCAAGGTGATTTCTTTTAAGTGCCTTTGTTTTGCGTCTTTCACCTAAAAAGTTGTCCAACTCAATTTTCAGGGGAGCAATAAGGAAGAAAGAGTGAATTATCATTATAAACCCACATGATTGACTTAATTAAATCAATTTACATTCTCTTTCCTTTTGATTTGCAGATCTAATCTGAGAAAGTCAATCAGAAAAGCATCAGCAGCAGGAGCAGGAAACTATTTTAATACAAACAAACTCAGCAAATAGCTTCAAAGTTAATCAAATACAAATAGATGACTTCTTAGAATATTTTGACCTTGCCTTTAAATGTCAACTCCGAAGACATTATCAAGCGACTTAAATGCATCAGATTCTCTCAAGGAGCTGCTTTAGAGGAGCTGTTTAAAGACTACAACTCTCTTTCGGTCCTTGTGAAGCAACAGTAATAATAGGAAAGACAGCAGCAGTTCATTAAACTGCAATCCCAACAAACTCTACCTAAACTCTTAGCAAGCAATCAAAATTACAATGCCAATGAAAATGAAGAGAGCTCTTCTGCATATCACAACGACTACGAAGAGGCTTTGAGAGTTGAATTTCGCAAGACTGAGGACAAATTGTAGAAGGACATCAATCGTCTTGCGCAATTAGAGAGCTAGAATAAGAACCTTAGAGATGAGTCAGCTCTGAAGAGTCAAAACTTCCAGAGCAATATCCGTGAAATGATTGCAGAAGCGAGACAGTTGCAGTTCGAGAGAGTCTCCATCAATCATAAAGTCAGCTTTGCTGAATGCAGCGATGGAGTTGCTTACATGTGCGAATTGGAAAGTCCATATTAGACAATAAGAGGAGTGCAATACTCAGAGAGGAATCTCAGCGCGCTTGGAGTTAGTGTTGGGAGAGACTGCAGTGTGAAGAGTCTGAGCGTGTTCAAGCACACTGTCTGTGTAGCATACCATTCAAAAGAGGTTGAGTTATTCTAGATGGAGCAGAATAACAGCAGGCGGCTTTGCGGAATAGAAGCTCATTTGCAGCAGATTCAATTTGCGTGTCTCATCGACTCCCAGCTCATCCTGACTGCAGGAATAAACAAAAATATCCTTAAACTATGGAACGACAAAGGAAAGCTGCTGAAATCATTCAAAACGCAAGCATATCCCACTGCAGTTGTGCTAACACATGAACACATTCCTTTCAAAAGTCCTTAGGATCAAAGTAAAAGCGACTAACTGCCTTCTTACAACACAAATATTTAGATGGCTGTAGGATTTTCGGATGGCACGATTAGACTATTAGAGCTGGCTGGTTTTTCTGATTCTGAGTCATTAGAAATGATAACAAACTGGAGTCTAAATCAAATACACGAAATTCAAATTGTGCCTTAGACCAGCATTGCTGCTCAGGACTGCTCAATCAAAAGCATTCAAATAGCGTATAACAGCAGTGCAGAGAAAAGCTCACTGCTTCATCAGTCAATCAAGGGATTTCAAAACAACTTTGGATTAAAGTCTAGGGGATAGTAGCAGTCAGAAACAATATCAATTAGCAATTTCACAATTGCCTCGACAATCCAAGGAGACAGTAAGAGCATATTCGTGGCAATCCTATCGAAAGACAAAGTGTTTAACACAGCTGATTATCCTTCTCCTGCAGTGTCATCTGCAATCTTTAGTAATACCTCGAATTCGAAATATTTTTCTTTGACTCCTGAGTATTTGATCGCCGGATCAAGCCAAGGAAACATCCACATCTGGGACTTAAGAGGATTGAACCATCCTTTAATGTTCTACACACCTTAGATGGAGCTAAAGGCAGTCATTCCGATTTAACAAAATGAGGAGATATTACTTGCTTAGTACGATCTTCATGCAGACGAGCTGGTTACAGTCGATGCACAAGGCAACATTCTCAAATGGGAACAATTCATTCAAGAGCTTGAAAAGCAAAAGAAGCAAGGGCTTTAAAAGAGTCTATGATTGAAGTTAAATAGTTGAAGCTTATTGTATTGAGAGAGAGAATTAATTAAGTTAAAGATT
>Ga0302271_10001788_pt1 | contig 20257 bp, 12 predicted proteins | sample III_Bog_N1_1_FD_198767 | JGI IMG/M metagenome (GOLD analysis project Ga0302271, IMG submission 198767) | Peat permafrost microbial communities from Stordalen Mire near Abisko, Sweden - III_Bog_N1_1 | ecosystem: Environmental > Terrestrial > Soil > Wetlands > Peat | place: Sweden: Abisko... | reverse complement strand
AGAGTCACCTTTGAGGATCCTAAATTAAACATGAAAATCTACCAATCACATTATCTAATTACCTATTTTAGATAAATTAAATGAACAATCACATATTTAAAATGATCAACTCGGCTGGCTTGGTATGGATCTCAACAATTAGATCATACATTTTCAATTACAAACACTTAGATCAAATATTTACATTTTAATTATTCAAAAATCTTTCCCAATTTTAAGAGGATTATTGACGCCCTCCCCCCAAGAAGGGTTATGATCATTTATTAGCAAACAACCAATTCTTCACTAATTTTAATATGATATGATATTATTAAGTGAGTCTTTATTATTATAATTATTATTTTTCTTCTTTCGATTGCCTATTCAGAAAAACCAAAATCGAAATGAAACAGCAGGAACAACAACACAAACGGAATTTAGAAATACTTCTGATAAGGCCAGTCTCCGGTAAGAGGCCTTCAAGTTTCAGACCAGGAAAACATCATATCGGATATGATTTCAAGAATGGAGTGTATCTCGGAGGAGTAGCTGATAGCAAGCGCAATGGGCTAGGAGTAGTGATATTCGATGATGGAAATGTTTTGGTTTGTGAGTGGTAAAAGGACTAAGTGAAAGGAGGGAGAAGAATGCTATTGCTAATCCCTGGAAATGGAATCTTCGTCTGCAGCTTTTATAAATCCTCAGGAGAAGAAGGAACAGAATCAGAGCAGAGGATACAGATAGAACTATCTCTTCGCATGTCTGAAGAAATCAATGAGAGTTCCTTACAATAACTCGCAAGTGTTGTGAAAAACTCTGATGGTTGGAGTCAAATTGTTCAAGTCATCCATAAAAAGATTGAGATAGGATACAGAAATTAGACTCTTAACTAATTAGATGGATTTGGCGCAATTTGGGACATCACCACTCAATCAATTCTCAAGTGGGGTCAATTCCAAAATGGAAAACTCAATGGTTTTGGTAGGAACATAATCATTAGCAGTAACGCATCAGAATCATACACTTTAGATGGATTTTTTGTGAATGAAAAGCTGCATGGAGAATCAAACTGTTGCTTATGCTAGCAGACTGTGTAAAAGCAATCGTTTATCATCGGAAGCTTTTCAGAAGGTACATGTATTGCATAAACCTAGCTAGAGATAGGATATCCGTTTGAATTTCTTAAGAAATCAAGACAGAAATTTCATAAAGCTTAAGTTGGTTATTTCCATACAGAGTTATTGATTGAATAATTCATCGACACCAAACAGCTGATTAGGGTAGTGCAATCTACAGCAGAACAAAGAATCGAAGAATTTAACAAAAAGTTTGATAATCCATCTAATCTTTAGAATGAGACATAAATGAGATTTTTATAATTTGGAAATGAGATAAACACTGAAACCTAAGAAGAACTACCTGAATTTGTACTGGATGCTGATGGTAGTCTTTTGAAAAGACTTTCCATTAAGAATAGCAGAACTAAGAGGCCATCAAGTGTCTCCAATGCAAATTGTAGTAGGAATTATTCCACTGAGAACTGGATTGCTGGAGATAGCTTAGGTATGAGGAATTACAGGAATAGTTAGAATGCATTCACAGGGATGATGATTCAATAAGTATCAGAAAACAGAGATTTAATGGAAACTAAGAACTTTAGTGGGTAATCTTTTGTTAGATCACCGAATCTCTGTCGAAGGAGAATCGCTTCAGTTTTTTAGAATAATCTGAAGCATTAAGCAGTCACAGAACCAGAAGGAAATCAATGTTTCAGGCCGAGGAATCACAGTGTTACTGTTCAAAAAACAAAAAGGAATTCTATGATACAGCCTAAAAACTATACATTACACGGCGATACTGATGCTGCTGAAGCTGAGAATTCTAATTATTTAAATGCTACTTCTTCATCATTCCAAGTAAGTAACGGCATTAGTCGATCTAATTTTTCTGTTAGTATTCCTTAAAAACAAAATCTAGACCAGCAACAACCATAATATAATCGATTGTCATCACCTCCTTCTCTCCCCTTGAATGTACCAGAGTTCCTAAGCTCGTTAAGTTTCTAAGAACGACTGATTCTGCAACATAAAACTACTCGTCATGGATCAGTTTCCAGAAATCATTAGATAATTCGTTAAAGTTAAAATGGTAGAGATCTAGGGAACATAACCTATAATTAGAAGACATCATAGTAATAGTCTCAGCCAATGAGATTATTGTAGGAATTAGGAGTACCTTTGTCAACGAAAAACAAACAAACGGAAGAATTCATTAGGTTAAAGAAATCATATGAGATCAATACCTCGGATAATGTACCAGAGAAGCCATTAGTACCCAACGAGCAAGTAAAAGAAGGAAGACAGATAGGATAATTTCAAGACGTAGAGGTAGAATAAGTAAATAGTACAAAGAATTCCAACTTTACTCTTTTGAAATACAATAAATAATTGTTGAGTTAAGACAATAACAACAGCAGCAACATATGTAAAAACAATAGATATTTTAAAGTCTCCGCATATGAAAAGCCTGATAAATCCTCAGAAGTTTTGAAGATTCTACTTGAAACGAGTAACAAGAAGTAGCAACTAAAGAACAATAATTATTTACATCCTTAACCAGAGATTGTAACAAAAAACCAGTTTGATCAGTTCACTTTACAACAATAGTCAAAGTAAATATGCAATACCAATAATATTTCCAGTTCTGCAATTCCAGCAGATTCTTCACAGCAATAAAGAAAGAAATCAATTGTCAGATTTAACTTTGGGAGTACGAACAATGGATGTAGTACATCTTCGAATACTTCTACTACTCCTTCTTAGCATGTGTTTAGGAGAGATAAGACACCTGAAAGATCATCCCTCAAACTCAACACTAACAGTGCTAATCTCAGTTCTTATTAGATATCGTTAACCGCTGAATGATGAATTAAGAATCATAAATAAAATAAACAATAATAGAAATATCCTTTTGATCAATTTAATAATTTGATGCTTATTTTTTTAAATTAATACATATCCTCAAATTAATTTTCGTTTTCAGATAAATAAAATTTCAACACCCAATTTAATCTTATTGACTTACACAAGCTGTGGATGATGTTTAAGAATAGCCCGGTGAAGAATCATCTATTTCAAATAAGTAACTGAGAATTGAATTGAAAAAAAGAAATCATAAAAAAAATAAAAAATCATAAAAAAAAAGGAAAGTATTAAAAAAAAATGTCTAACAAGAATACCATTTGTGATCAAATGTTTCATGAAATACAAATGGAGGCTCAACAAAACTAAGAATCTATTGTTGAAAAAATTTCAATAAGAGCATAAAATTTATCAAAACTGATGGAAAAACTTCAATAAACACCTAATTAATTAATAGATTAAATCCAATTTGATATTGGCTGTGATAGCATTGATAACAATGGTACAAAATATTTAGGAGAAGGCATTTCAAAGTGTGTTACTCTCACTTCTTTACATCTAGATCTCTACAGTAATAGTATTGGTGATAGTGGTGCAAATAATTTAGGAGAAGGCATTTCAAAGAGTGTTGCTCTCACTTCTTTACATCTAGAACTCGGTCGTAATAATATTAGTGAGAATGGTGCAAAGTATTTAGGAGAAGGCATTTCAAAGTGTGTTGCTCTCACCTCTTTAAATCTAAATCTCTATGGTAACAGTATTAGTGAGAATGGTGCATAGTATTTAGGAGAAGGAATTGCAAAGAGTGTTACTCTCACTTCTTTAAATCTAGAACTCGGTCGTAATAATATTAGTGAGAATGGTGCAAAGTATTTAGGAGAAGGAATATAAAAGTGTGTTACTCTCTCTTCTTTAAAGCTAGATCTCACTGAAAATAGAATTGGGGACAATGGTCATAGAATATTAGAATAATTAGTTATCAAAGCAAAAAGATTGATCAGATATACAATATTTCATGTGAAGTTTAATGATGAATATTATTGAAAAAATTAAATAAGGATTGTCAAAATGTTTAACTCACTTCTCTAAAACTAAATTAATAATAATAATAATTATTTCCCTTTTGTATTCAAATTCAGTGGCTATTAATCAATCTTCTCTGCTTGTTTTTGAACTCTAAGGCTTTTTTTAATTTAAGGAATAAATCCCACATAAAATAATGAAAAAGTGTTATCTTTCTCCTCCTCTTCTTCTTTTATAAACTTGATTTGAATAATTATCAGTGTTTCAAAGCAATTTGCTGTTAATGATGTAGTAATATGTAATATATTTTTATTAATACTTTTAGATAAATGTTGTTATCTATCTCTTTCTCTGTATTTTTGTTTGTTCTTCAGCTGGCTTGACTGCATATGTTATACTTGAGATTGTACCATTAGTAGAAATGTGATTCTTCTTCTGCCTCAGGAGTACAGGCTTGAACGCAAGGCTAGAATGTTTCAGGAAGAGTCGCGTCAAGGTTAGCTGATTCTTAGGTGAAAGTAAAGAAGTCAATGCAGACTTACTCATCAAGGAGCAGACAATTTGTAGTGTCAACTAAAGCAAAGTAGCATTCCTAGTGATGTTTATTAGACACATCGCTGCAAGCGATTGGGACTTTATTGTTAACGCAAGTGTTCCATCCTCTCACAGTTGTCAAGTTCGAAGTAGACGAAGATGATGATAAAGACAAATTTTATGGGTTCTTTGAAAATGACGAGGAGTTAGCTACTATGATTGTGCCAGCCATTAGGAGAGTTAACCCCAAAAGAGTTAGAGCTAATGAGCTTTTCATTATTTTTTAAGTATCTTCGAAATTAATATTTTTCGTGAATAATTTTTGTTTTAATTTTCAATTTTTATTTTCTTGTTTTCCTCTGTTGAAGACCAAATTCATTTATTACGGCTTTATTCAATGGAGTTCTAAAGCTATAGTACTTGCTTCTCGGGTGTCCTTCCTTTTCCCTAAGATACTGGAACCAACAAAGATAATAAATATTATTATTTCTTTCACTCATAATATCAAACATATTCTGGCAATTTCTTCTTTCAAGAAATTTGTTAAAAAGAATATCAAAAAGATGATATAAATTTATAAATTTATTAGCTTAATGTTATAATGCCGTATGCTTTTCTAATTTTCCTTACAAACAATTCATGAAGCCTTCTTTGAAATATCAAGCATTTGTAAATATAAATCAAAACGCAAGGAGAATTACATATTTTTATTTCTTTGAAGACACATTTAGGTTTGAATGTGAAGGGATGTTCTTATGAAGTACGAGCTAAGTCTGGGCGGAGCTATTTTGAGTATCTATGTAATGATACCACCAATTTATATTAAAAAGAATGATTTTGATTTCCGCGCACAAACCATATTAAATTTGAAAAAAAACGAAGATTATCTGCTTAATTTGAGATGAAATCTAAAATCAACCATGCTATCGAAGCTGAAACTGGCTCAGAAGATGCAAACTCTGAAAGAATCCGCAAAATGGAATTAATTCTATCAAAAGCAATGGAATATGCTGATAAACTTATTCACCATCGATCACAAGCCAAGTACAAATGAACAAATATGCCTTCTAAAATTGAAATACATATGCGATGTTTGGTAATATTGTTTAAATGTTATTTTATTTTGTTTGTTAAACAGGAAAGATCACGATTCTCAATCTCAAAGCAAAATCTAATCGAAGAGGAAGCATAACTATGCATGTAAAGAAGCTCTAGCAAAGGAGGAACGAGCAATATTGAGGAAATCTACTGGTACGGAGAATGAAGCAACATATTTGACAGTACAACCTAGTCTGCTTCGATTTGGTGTGCTGAAAAACTACCAGATGAACGGATTGAATTGGATGATCTAATTGTATGAATTGGGGATGAATGGAATATTAGCTGACGATATGGGACTTGGCAAGACCATCTAGACAATTGCTTAGATTGCATTTCTCAAATAGTACAAGCACATCACAGGGAAATTTTTAATAATTGCACCACTCGTCACGCTGAACAACTGGAAAAAAGAATTCACTCGATGGTTGCCTTGCTGCAAAGCTGTCATACTGTATGCGAGAGAAGTAAATTTTATGCTAAATAAAAATCATATTTTAAGGCTGCATTTCAGCTTATTTCTCTTATTTCTGAAGAAATTCTGATTGTTTGTTATCTACAAAATAAAAGGAAGAGAGACAACAGACGATAAGTCAAGAAATTGTCACCGGAAAGTTCGATGTTATCATAACCTCCTATGAAGGTGTGAAAAAGAGCTAAACACAGCTGCAGAAGTAAATGAAAAAACAAGAAAGAAATAAAATTAGTTATCCTCATTTCGTTTGTTTTTTATATATATTTTAGAATCAATTGGGAGTACATGATTGTCGATGAGGCTCACAAGTTGAAGAACGAATCTTCTCAGCTGAGTTTGCTGCTAAAATAATTCAAAACAAAGAATAGATTGCTCTTGACGGGTACACCATTGCAAAACAGCATTAAAGAGCTCATAACTCTGCTTAACTTCGTTATGCCTTAGCTATTTAATGACACAGAGATATTCGATGGCTTGTAAAATATGAATTGTCATTTTGGTACACTTTTTTGATTGTTTGTGTTGGATATTTTTCTGCAGAATTTAGAAGACTGCTGAGAAAAATTAGAAAAGCAATTCAAAATAAGCAAAACATGATGATGAAGAAAAAGAAGAGCAAGATTAAGACTCAGATGGCGAGTAGGCAGATGAAGACACTGATGTAGAGGAAAAAATCAAAATCGTTAGTAAACTGCATTAAATCATCAAGCCGTTCATGCTACGAAGAACCAAAGAAGATTCTTTAAAAGATCTCCCACCTAAGCGAGAGATTCACTTATTTGTTGGTTTAAGTGAGCTACAATTGAAGATGTACAAGAACATTCTTTTAAATAAATCCATTGACACTGTTTATCGAGGTGAACGAATGAAAAACTACAATAACATGCTCATGCAGCTCAGAAAAGTATGCGCGCATCCATATTTATTCGATGGTGTGGAAGATAGAGATCTACCGGAATATGGTGATCATCTTGTGTTGAATTGCGGGAAAATGGTGGTTCTAGATAAATTACTTTAAAAACTAGCATCAGAGAAGAAAAGCCATCATTAAGTACTTGTTTTCTCGTAGTTTACTGGGGTATTAGGTAAAATATTATTATTAAGTTATTTGTTATTACTTTTTGTCTTATTATCGTTGTTTTTGATAAGATATCCTGGAGGATTACATTCAAGGAAATAAATGGGATTATTGTCGAATTGATGGTGACACTGATGTACAAGTTAGGGAAAATATGATGAATGAATTTTAAGAAGAAAATTCCAAGAAATTTATCTTTTTACTATCAACTCGAGCGGGTGGTTTAGGCATAAATCTAACGAATGCAAACTTTGTAGTGATTTATGACAGTGATTTCAACCCATAAATTGACTTGCAAGCAATGGATAGAGCGTACAGAATAGGGTAAACTAGAGAAGTCAAGGTTATTAGGCTTATAACGGAATACACTGTGGAAGCAAAGATCATCGAAAGGCAGACAATTAAGCTGAAACTAGATTAGATCATTGTGTAAACTGCTCGAGCTGGAGTCTAAACTAATTTCTAGTTAGATTAGCATTCTACTCGTACTATTACATAATTTGGAGCGGATTAGATCTTCAAGGCAAAAGGATCTACAATATCAGATGAAGGTACCAATAAATAAGGATTGGCAGTGCATCATTTTGGTTCATGATTTCTTTTTTAATCTTGTGAATTGTTAGATATTGAGTTGCTACTCAAAAAAGGAGAAAAATAGAGAAACGAATAGAACAAAGAAATCGATGAGATGCTCAAAGAAAAGGCTAAGGGTCTGTTTGATATCGAAATAAAGCAAATTAATTGCAAGGAATTCTTCGGAGAGGATATGCGAATGGAAGATGAGATTGCTCTAAAGTAGGCAGCTCTGCAGAATGAACTTGATAATAAAAAAAGAGTCTATGAAGAGTAATATAAGAAGTCAAGAACTATTAAAGTCAAGGAGATTAGGATCCCTGAACATCATTTGTATCTGAATAGACAACGCTTAGAAGAGATCATGCAGAAGGTAATAAAAAATATTGATTTTTGAAGAAGATATTTTTGAGAATATATGATCAAAATTATGAAGAAAAATGAGAAGCAGAGTGATTAAAATGATGTTTTATTTGATTTAGGAAGAGGAATATCTCGCTAAAGGAGGTTTATTGTTGAAGATGGGATTGTACAGTGAAGATTATATTGAAAAAATGGCAGAAAACAATGGTTTAACTGATGAGGAAGTGAAAGAAAAAGAAGAACTGATTTCGAAGGGATTTCCGTACTGGGATTCAACTGACTACAAGCAATTCTTAGCTGCAACTTACAAGCACGGGAAGGATAATATCAAGGCAATAGCTAAAGCAGTGGATAAACCATTTGAAGAAGTGAAAAATTATCATGAAACATTCTGGAAAAATGGACCGTATATCATAAGTAATTTCAAGTACATCCAAAATAAAGCAGAAGAGCAAGAAAGGATGGCGGCAGTTGCTTAGGATTTTGCTGAATTAGTAAGAGATTTTTCATAATAAATCGGAATTATATTTACATCATAAATACAATAATTAAATGGAAATCTTGATATGATTTTTTGTTGTTGAATATAGGCTAAGTTAAAGATGGAAGACAGCAATGGGAAAAGAGAGAGCATTCAATTTAATCCTAAAATCTACAAAAAGTATTCTTCGAATAATATCAATAATTTACTAGAAAGAGATCGGATATTGTTAATGGCTGCAATGAAGCACGGCTACTGGAAATTGGATTATGTAATGTTTGAGATTTAGAACAGTCCGCTTTGCTCACTCGATGAGACATTCCGAATGATGCGGACAATAGATCTTAGAGTGAGATTTAGACAGTTACTGACTATCTTAAAAGCTGAGAAGGAATAAGGATTTCTTGGAATAAAACAAAAAGAAGCTGAGGCTGCTGCTTTGAAAAAGTAACTCGAAGAAGCTGAGAGACTCAAAGAAATCGAAGCAGAGAAGTAGCGTGCCCTTGGAAAAGCTTAGAAGGCGAAAGATAAAAGAGCGACTAGGAACTCAAATGAAAAGAAAGAATAAAATAATGAACCAGAGGTGCTTAAAAATCTTTTGTTAGAAGATGCAAATGATAAAAAGTAGAATAAGAAGAAAATTAGTGATACTACAAAGGAATAGAAGATGGCTAATAATCAACTTGCACTCAAAAAAAGTGATGATAGCATTCCTGAGAAAAATAAAAGGGCAAAATCTAATAATAAAAAGAAAGAAGAAGATGTCAAGAATGATAAAGGCAATAAAATTAAAATGCCTTCGGATGTGAAGGATCTCAAGCCAACAGAAACTAAGATCAAGAAAGATAATTCTGGAACTAAGAAACAATAAGAAGTAGTTATTAAAGAAAATGTCATTGAAAATAAGGCTCCAGGTAATTAGAGAAAAGGATAGGATAAATAAAGAAATAGTATTGATAAATATCTCAAAAAAGCATGAGAGGTGGTGATGATGTTGCGGCTGTTGTCTTTGGAAGATAATTGAAGGATTTAGAGTAGAGTGCTTTAAGCTTTTGTTGTGTGAGATTTAAGCAAAAAATAGAAGAGTTTGAGATATTATTTGTGTTTTTTAAGATTTGTAATATCTGTCTATTAAGAATGGGTAGTCTGTGCAGTCTGTAAGAGTAAGAATCTGCAAATGGGAAGGGAAAAAATAAAAAGATTTTTGAGAGAAGATGATAATGAGACTGCATGAAATTGAATGGATCAGTTGATCGTTTGAATACATGAAATTAAATTTGAATTTGTCATTCTTAGTTGTGAGAACATTTCACTGGGGGAGATTGATTGAAAGAGAGAGAGAGTGAGTTAGTCGCTTGTTGAATACAAATCAAAATAAAGACATAGGTTTTTTACAAGCTGAAAACAAGAGGAACAACAACACAACAATAGCAGCATAAGCAAAGCAGCATAACTGCAAGGGAATTCTTTACGTCCATATTCAATCTCTAGTGAAATAGAATTAGAGAATGAACAGCGAGAATTATGGAGATCGATTTGGTATCACAGCAACTTGCTATGAACTCTATGAGACATTTCAAATCGAAATTTAGGATTTAAAGAAGCACATTAGTTCAGAGGAAATAACAAAATATTTGACCGCAAACGATGAGGAACGAGAAGTAGGAGAACAATGTAACAGTAATGAACAAAAGAATAGTAAAAATAACAGTGATAGAGGAGGTATGATATCCACAAATAGTTCGAAGCAAGGTTAAATTTGCAAGACTCTTTTGAATAAAATCGAGTGTATTTCTGAGATTGTCGAAGGTATGTTTGCAAAGGTAACTAGTGTCATGAATGGAGCTGAAAAATCGAAAGATGGAAGTTAACTGCAAGGACTCGAGGAAGAACTCCAATTATCGAAATAAATCATTCATTAACAAAACGAATAATTAGACAGATTAAATTCAAAACGAATCAAATGGCAAGACAAAAAGCATCAATTGAAGAAGTCAATCCAAGAATTGAACGAACAAGTCAGCGATTAACGATTAGCAGTCCGCAACTTGCAAGAAGAAACAGCGAATCTCGTTCGAGAAGAATCAGAAAAAGCAAAAAAAATGGATAAATGGTTTGTACGATTGCTAGAAAAGATTGAACTTGATCTTGTTGAGTAGCAAAGCAATAAACTGCAAGCTGTCGTGGAAAAAGTCAGAAATGCTAGGAAAAATAAACCATGGAAGGGGTAATTAGTCTATTAATAAGCTTAATCGATGTAATTAGGACGTAGAAATGAAGGAATATCTAGCACTCCTGTAAATATGTACTCCGATATAAACCAAGAAGATTTCAGCCCTGCATCATCGGAAGGATAAGATAACATGGCAGCATCTGCAGATTGCAGTATCAACAAAGCAATTGTGTTTTCGGATGGCTAGTGCTCATGCGTTTTCAATACAGATAGGAGAAAATATTCGGAAGAAGAAGGAGAAGAACATAAGAATAATCCAAATAACAACAACAATAACAACAATAATAATGCTAATAATAACAACCTTTGCTATGATAATAATGTGAATTAGAATCAATATTAGAAGTCTTAAGATGCTTAACATCAGAATAGACTTAGAATAAAGTACTAGCAACAATAATAAGTTCGCTTAAATTTAGCTGAGCTGACATAAGAGAAAGTGAGTCATTTCATTCGATCAAACAATCTTGATATGTCCGTATCGTAGCTTGAATAGGAAGTACTCAATTATTTCTAAAAAACTGATCGAAGTACCACCAACACGCAGCTTAACTTAAAGGATGTGTAATTAGAAGATATTTTGAATGTCACGCAGTAGAATAATTCTGCGAGTTTAGAGTTAGATTTCTAAAAAGAAGCGAATAGAACAATCGATAAGCTGTTAAGTGGTTTGTAGAATACACTTTCCAAGAAATAACCTAAAAACGAACATAATAATAATCATAATAACAATAACAATGAAGATTTTCTTTAGCGAAATACAGGAAACAATGAAGATTTCCCTTAGGAATTATCACCTATTTCAAGTGAGAAAACATTAACATTGCATCTCAGTGGTGTCGCATTGCCAGGTGCACTAAGGAGTTAAGTTGCGTTTTCTTCTTCTTTGAAATAATCACGAAATATCTAGCAATTGCCGTAATATGTTCTGACGAAGAAATACACGCATAATGCAATGACAACGAATACGGATCTTTTTATTCTGAAAGAGATTGCAGACAGCGAGAACAAAGAAGATGGTGTCAATGATAGTAACTAAGTATTCCAAGCTGCGATGATTAAGAATGTCAAAGAATTCAAGGAAGATATGGATTCGTAAAGATGCTAGATTGAAGATATTCAAGAGAATAAAGAGATTTTTGTGAAAAATGAAATGATAATTGTTAGTGGAGAAAACAATAAAACTCAACAGGATAAATTTCAAAACGAACAAATATTCTAAGATAAGTCATTCATTCCTAGCATTAATAAACTACCTGCTGAAGCAAATTCAACATTAAGCTTGTAGACAATGCTCGAGAACATAAAAATTGAAGATTAACAAGAAAATATCACCAGCTCAAGTTGTTGCTAAGATGCATCTTGTTTTGATAAACTCAATGAAGCGTTAGTGTAGTATACGGAGGAGAGATCTTAGTGCTCTATCTTGAATTCTAAAGTGTTCCCAAGTACTGAAAGGACTGAACGTGCTCAGCAATAGCTTTTATTTTTAACTGGAGAAGAACAGAAATGTGAAATTGTAAATATGGATATGGCTGAGAAGAGTAAAAGATAAGAATAAATTAGTTAACTTGAAAGTAAACAACCTTAAATCAAAGATAGAAACGGTGCTCGTCACATTGAGATTGGTTCAAATGATTTAGCTGAGGGAACTTTGCATGGTTTGGATGATTTCTAGCTGAAAATGCAGAATCAAAATATCAAATAAAATGAAAATTTAGTAGTTTAGAAGGAATAAAAATCAATTAATGATAATATTTTCGAAGATAATTTCGAAGACATCAACGATTTTGATGACATAAATGCTTTAGGAGGCGGAGGATTACATGATTTATCTAACAAAATCTAAGATTTCTCATAGATATCAATTGTTCCTTCAGAGAATTCTAATTCTTGCAAGAAATATCCTGTTATTTCACATGATTTAAGAGTGTTTAATATTTAAGATTTTAACACTCCTGAAATACCACCTCCTCATGGTATAACTCCTAACCAGCATAGCTATCAGCATTAAATTGCAGTTAATTAATGTTTATTTTAGAAAATCATCAGTGATAAACCACCTATTATTCCGATTATCAATCCGTAAAGATAATAATAAATCATACTACACTCAGAGAACTAAGTCAAAAAAGGGATATAAATGTCTTCATTTTAAGTTTCACTTGATTAAATCACAATAGCTTAGACGACGCCATCTGAACATCATAATATTATTCAGAACTAATAAATATCGTAACCTACTCCAATTCTGGAATTAATCAGTCATAATAGAGATAACATAAAGAAACCAGACATACCTAATGCTACATCTACGGAATATCATAAGAAGTAACTTAATTTATTTGAAAATGTAATTCATCGAAATATCATTCAATAAAATAATAATAATAAATAATATTCTGAATTGATATCTCATCATTAGAAGGATACAATAAATACATAAAAGCCATTGAATCATGGGTACTAATTGATCTTGGAAGATGGGTAGACTAACAATCCAGCAGGTTCTGGAATCAATTCTACTTCGACAAAAGCGAATAGTGGAAAAGAAGGATTTTAGTTAATAAAACAAGTAAAATTATTAACCTCAGAAAAAGTCAAAAAGGATATCACTCATGCGTTATTATCTCGTAATTCTTCAAGTAATGCAACACCAAATGTAAGCATAAACGCACATCCTGATATCTCGAATAATTCACTTAAAAACAATAATAACATTTTTGGTAATTCTTTTGTCCCCTCCCCTTGCATGAAATCAACGAATCAAAGATCCATCAGTGCTATGCAAGAATCCCTCTCCACCAGTAATCATAATTAAAATAATAGCACAGCTAGCATTGCTAGTAATTCTAACCATAGCATTAGTCATGTTGTGGAGAATTATTAGAAAAATGCTTCGAATAACAGCAATAATGTTGTAGATTGCAGGAATGGTTTAATAAATTAACCGAAGACATCTTCACTTCCCAGTAATAATTCTATGAATAGTTGCCCTACTAACGGAGAAGAGAACAACCATGGTGGTGGGGAAGTTGTTCCTAGACACAAGAAGAAAAAGGCACTGCTGATCGTTAATAAATCCTATGATTTTGGGAATTCAATTTAATAATAATAATCAGCTTAATAAGGTTAACTAGAGTTGATGCATTCCCCTGTTAGCACTGTTGCATAGATATATACTGGTCCTATTTCAGTTTCATCTGCTCTTACAGCTAAGAATAGATTAATCTAAGAAGGAATGGCTAGATAAATCAGATCATTGAGTAAAAGAACACCAGCAGCAACAACAACTTCTGGATGTCCTTTACGTAATAGCACTCCAAGTCACCCAAAAGATAGAGTTAGTGAGCTGAAATAAGAGCAGTCACGATAAGACTCATCAGAGAGTATTATAAAGAGTTAAATTATGAGATCGATTACATAACCGAGTTGCTAATAAGATTAATAAACTTATCATGGAAATAATAATAATATTCTTAAACGAGAAGAAACATTCAAGACAGCTCCTGATTGTTGCTTAGGGTTTTATACGATACCAACATTAGAATTAGAAGAAGATGATGATGGCGCTGAGGATGAAGAGAGTTAGATAACACTCAAGAGCATTGGATTGTAGAAGAAAACGAATAAAAGAGGAATAACACTAGACGATGAGAGCAAACGATACAAGAAAGTTATAAGTAATTAGAAGTAGTCTCCGATGAATGAGGCAAATAATAACAAAAAGATAGGAATGAGTTAGTAAACATACAATTAATAGTATTCTAATAATCCTTTTTCACATTCTGCATTCTCCAGAGGAATTAAGATAGAAGATAAAGAAAATGCTTCGAGATAGGTTCTCAGTAGTGAATAAGCTCTTATTTCACCATCAGCAATTCTTAAGAATAATGTTAATGTTAACAATAATAATGGCAAGTAATATGTGAATCTTAATATTTCTACTGACAATTAACAAAAATAATAGCAATAATCTAAATTATATAAATCATCTTAGTAGTGTCTTACTCCAACGAGCACAGCAATCAGTGCCGCAACTATTCCGTAGAAGATATTACTGAAAAAATAAAAAAAGACCATTGAACCACCAGGAAATACAAATTAATAATAGCAGAGTTTAAGTAATATAGCTGCGATATTAACTACTCAGCCAAAATGTATTTCTAGAAATAATAATAACAATAGAATAAGTTAGCTTGCAACTAGTTAGAATCACTCTATTGACAGCTTGAATCCAAGCAGTAAGACTCCAAATAATGCTTCGATTCTCAGGGAATGGGAAAGAGCAGCATGCAATAACAGCAACAACAGCAACAGTAGCAGCCTCCCGAGATATTCGAGCAGTCTCAGAAGCAGTGGACAATGAGATGATTTATTTTAAGAAATATTTATTAAAAGCAATTTTTTATTTAACTTGTTTAAACCTTTACTGAAAGAAGCATCTCTTTCTTGAGCATTGAACAATACAATCAAATAAACACAATGGATTTGAATACAATATATTAAAAAATAGTTTTGTAACACTTAAATCTGACAAGGTAAAAGTATCCATTAACAAAAGATTTTATCAAATTGAAAGGATGTAATATGAATAGGAAATAATGAAAGAGAGAGATATCATATGAAATTTACAAATAAAACTATTAAACAAAAATAAAGAAATTGAATCATATTGTATTTCAATATGATTGAGATTCACTGAACTATCAGGGTACTGCTACTGCTGTTGCTGTTGTTGATGTTGGTGTCTAAGCTTTCTGTCGTTTTTTTTGCATTTCTTTAATTGCAAATTCATAGCAAAATGATTGTCTCGGATCAAACTCAACAAGAAATGCAATTTCAATCGCTAAATAGCAAAACCCAGAGATAATAGCAAGCACACGTAAACCAGAGTATTCCTTAAATTCATTAAACGCAACGTCGAAAATGAAAAGAAATAAAATATTCGCTGCTTTGAATGCAGAAAGTGGTTTTGTAAGGCCATTGGTGTCAACAACTGATTTGCCAGTATCATTTGTCAGTGTAGAATTGCTATTGTTTGATTCGGAGTCAAAGAGAATTCTATTTGTGTAATTGTGATTCAAAAGAAGTCCGCAGATAATGAATTTAATCGCTAAAAAGCAATCGTCTGCGAAAATATCCATTTTACTTTTCTTCTTTTTGATTATCGCTGGAGCAAGATCAAATTCCTCTTCAGTTAGTATACCAGCTTAATCCTTTTCTTTTGTGAAATGGCCAGCTTCTAGCATTTGTTATGGTTTTATTAACGAAGGTGCTCTCTCAGATTTGCATTCCTATTATGTTGGAGAAGGATTTCTGATTGTTGTAATTGCAGGGTATTCCTGTACGTTTCGACCAAAAACTGAAGCATCCTCTGGGACTATTATCCCTTCAGCTTCAGATTTAACGAACTATTCAGGCTGTTTGAATATATGCTTAGCTGCTATTTCATTGCTAGCAGACTTATTTTAATTTTTGATTTCATGCTCATCATGTGTTTATTTCTCTTGACATTTGGTACTACTTTCTTCTTATGCTTGTTCCTCCTTGCTATCATCTAATTCAATGTCTTTCTAATCAATAACTTCTTCTTTTTCGTGTTCCTGCTTGTTTGCTTATTAATTACTCATTTTATCTTCAATTTATTATCCAAGTTAAAACTACATAACTCGAAGATCCGAAGCAGCATCTTAAGAACCAATAACATAGTCCTGCTATTATTACTCCTAAAGTTACTTAATAATCTGTAAATTGTTATTACTCCTAAGATTCTTATCAATATCCATAAGAAATACCGTTTAATTTGGCGTAATTTGATTTTCATTATTGTGATCTCTTTTTTCTGTTAGCTGAGCTTCACTATGATCGATTTCCAAATGGATATTGTTCTTCAAGAGTCCATTCGAAATCGTTGGTAGTTATTTAGCTTAATTCTTCTAAGAGTTTCTTCTGTGTTTATCCTCATTTATGATCAATTTATCAAGTTAATCAGCATTGCTTTTTGGGATAATTTAAACTGCTGTTTTTTGTTATGAGACTACTCGAATAATCTCTTCTTCTTTTGTCTATTCCTTTTCTCTAAACAAAGCGAATAGTATTAGTAATAGTATCCCTGCAGCTATCAGATGAGGAGCGATAAACTACGGACGCTAAATATCAGAGCACAGACTCCAAAAACCAAAAAATGCCAACAGATTCAAGAAATTTTTGATAATCAAGAACTAAAAGGAAATGTTCTTGTAAGCACCGTTCAGATAGATGCTCGTATTGGCGAAGGCAAGCAAAACTAAATGCACGGCAATGCAGATGCAGAGTATTGCATCGGATTTGTGAGAAAGAATCAATCCATGGGATATTATGAACAATCCACCACAACCACCAATGCTCCCAGATATTTACTGTACTTTCAAAGCTATTTTTCTTCGTTTCTGCTGAGCTAAGGCTTCCTCAAGTTTCGGTTCTCTTGCTTTACGTCGATCTACTTCATGTAAATACCCATCAAGATAGAAAATTCTCATAAGTAACTCGATATTTTTGCCATCAGCATTATCAGCAAAAGCGAGTTAATTTTCAGAATACAAGTAATACACAACCTACGCTACTCTTTCACCGACGATAACAATCACTAACAACCCAAGACTCACTGTAAGATCATTCACACCAAAGGATATGAGAGCTAAGAAGTTAAATAGCACTCCAGTTAGATTCAAAGTATACAGGCATTGTTCAAAATCGATCTACGAGCAGCATTATTTTATTTACATTGCGAGTTGTTACTGCAGTTATCTCTGGAGTTTTGAGGTCTTGAGCGGCACAAATGTTTCTTAATTTAATTGATTTCTTTTTGAACTTTAATTTATTTTCTTGAAAAAATTCAGTTATTTTAGATTCTTAATTAGAGATTTTTTAAAGATTTACCAAACAATCTCTCTCAAAGCTAAATTAAATAATTATGATTTGTAACGTAAGGATAAGAGTACTCAAGGGGAATAGAAGCTAGCCAATCACTAACAAAAAACTAGCAGAAGAATTGAGTTCTGTAAGGATCATAATCATATTTTGTTTTTGGGGATAACTATAAAAAACAATGGGGTAATTCTGATGTTTCTTGAAGATTAAGATATTTAATATTCAATTGATTTTTTGAGCAATAATTAATTGAAAAATAGAAGAAAAAAACAATATCAATTAGTGGATTTTTGAAAGATAATAATTTCTAATTAATTTCTTAGACACATTTGGTGCTATTCTTCTTCACAATGCACCATTTATTTGTGGACGTCTCACAGGAGATTGCCATAAACTAGAAACCCATCAAGCTGATTGATCTTTTCGTTGAGAGACTCGTAGGATTTGAGTAAGAATCATAATTATCTTAAGGTATGATTCCGAAAGAATAAGAAGAAATAGAAGAGATTATCGATACTAAGCATTCGTTCAGTCTCAATGCTAAGCCTCTAATCTCATAGACCTTCCTGTTTAAAGATGCTTCCATATCCTTTAATACTGAAGTTCAATCTACTCTTCGGTTACCTATCGTATACCTCTTCGCTCTTCCTGAAGATTTTAACTACACCGCGTTTTTAACCTAAGCATTATCTGGACATTCAGAAGAAGTTTAAGATATTCGAGTGCTACTCGAGCCATAGCGGAAGAAGATGTCTATTATAATTTACTTCAAAGATAAGCAAGCTGCTGAATCCTTTGTGTAGTAGTACAATTGCAGTTCGATAAATGAAAACAAAGAAGAGTTTATGCTGATAATCTCTCTTGCGACGATAACTTTTCTGAAGAACATCAGCTGCTTGGCATTAGCGATGGAAGAACAATAAAAAGTTAATTTAACAGAACTACCAGCATGCCCGATTTGTATTGAGAAATTGGAAACAGCTATTTCAGGGTTTGAATTGAACTCGATGATGAGTCTAGCGATCTATGAGAACCCTGATAGATGGAAAGCTGTGAAGGAAGCGTGCTCAACATGCTCTGTGTCGTTTGCAGCTTCGCATGTAATTTATATGAAATGAAGTTTCGTTTAAAAGAAACTTTTTGCCTTTGAAATCCTTTTGTATTTTTCATTAATTTTATTCTTTTTTGTTGCTGTAACAAGTGCGTATTGTGTGGAGAGCAAGAAGGCTTGTGGGCTTGCTTGGTTTGCGGAAACATTGGGTGTGGTCGATACAAGAAAGGCCATGCGAAAGAGCACTGGTATTCAAGTGGACATTGTCTAAGTATGGAGGCTGAGAGTGAGCGAATCTGGGATTATTCGAATGACACATTTGTGCATCGAATAATGAAGGGAGAAAATGGCAAGACAATCATTGTGAATAGCGGTTGTAGCTTGAGTTTTGCGAACACTGCAAATGGAGATGTTTTAGGGAATAGTCACATGCAAATATGGAATTCTGCTGATGAAAAGGGAGAAGAATTAAATACTACTAGAGTTGACAATGCAATTTGGGAGTACTGCTATGTAATCAGTCATCAAATGGAAGAATAAAGGATTTACTTTGAAAAGAGAATTGAAGAAGTTCAAAAGGAATAAATGGTAGCATAAACAGATGGATAAGATCAATATGAAGAGCTACATAAAGTGCTAAAGGAAGTTTAAGGGAATAGAGAAAGAGTCAGAAGGGAGAGGGAAACATACCATAAGAAGTAGAAGACGATTAATGAAAAGAACGAAGAGATGAAGAAAGAAATCAATTAGTTAGAATTGTTTTAAACTGCATTAGCGAATAATATTTAAGATCTTTAGTCGTCGTCGTCGTAGTAGTAGTAGTTGTTGTAGTAGTCTTCAAGCTTAAAAGATAATAATACTGCGAATATCAATAATAATAATAATAATATTAATAATAATAATAATAATAATAATCTTGATACAAATTAAATGCTGCTGAAGGATATCGATCAAAGCTAAGCTCAACTTGAATAGCTAACTTAATAGTTGGATGCTTTGTATTTATAACTTGCTAATTGAAGAGTCTCGTATGCCTCACTCACACATTCAATAAGAGGGCTCCCTTTTTATAATATTATGATTGTATTATTTCAAAAGTTTTTACAATCATTCATTTTAATAACAGTTTTATTAGTATTCTTTTATAAAATTTGAAATTCTGTGAATAGAATAGTATGTCTCTCTTTCTCTCCATGTCTATTCGAAATTTCCCTCTAAGGTGTCTAGCTATTTGCAAGTAGTTCTTAAATCGTTTGAGGTGAAAATAAAAAATAGAATGCTGTAATATAAGAAATGCTTGTTATTTTATGCATTATGTACATTTCTATAATCTCCTCTTTGGAAGGGGAAAGAACGTATGTATGTGCTCGAGTGTGAGCGAAAGAGAGAGAAAGAGGGAAGTTGTAGCAACAAAAATAATAATTCTTATGATGAGGGTAGAGTAGAAAGAAATAGTTATAAAGAAAAGTTATAAGATTAACCAGCGAAGACAAGGCGATTAATTCCGGCAGTGAGTCTTAAAGTGACATGGGAAGA
>Ga0302271_10001787_pt1 | contig 20259 bp, 12 predicted proteins | sample III_Bog_N1_1_FD_198767 | JGI IMG/M metagenome (GOLD analysis project Ga0302271, IMG submission 198767) | Peat permafrost microbial communities from Stordalen Mire near Abisko, Sweden - III_Bog_N1_1 | ecosystem: Environmental > Terrestrial > Soil > Wetlands > Peat | place: Sweden: Abisko... | reverse complement strand
CCAACCCCAACCCCAACCCCAACCCCAACCCCATTAGATTTGTGTCTCTATCTAATCTGATTAAATCAATTGTATTTTTAATTTAAATAATTTTGAATGGGACTTATTAAATGAATTCAAAAACTTAAAGAAATTACTCTAATTTCTTCAGATATTCACTGCTTTTATGCTTATTATGATACTGCATTAAAGCTTAGTAAATGAAGTTATCTTAACTGCGATATTTCAGCTCTGATTATCTGCTTAGATGTATTCAGTTATGTGCAACCTCCTGAGTGGGCATTTTGAATTCCCAACGAAAATTTTAGTTATATTATGTTTGATTTTAATGATGTTTGAGCTTTAACTTTGCTTTGGTTAAGCGAATAGATGAATTCAACAACAAAAAATGCTTTTTATTCTTTCTAAGTGAAATATTTCTCTTTTAAATCAGTCAGTCTTACCATCTCCATCGTCCCCATCATCAGCATCATCATCAGTGTAATCATAGCGCAGCAGGACAAGTATTATTTTAAAATTGATCCTTGTTGTCGATTGTAAGCTCTACAATTGGATTGGATGCCAAACTAAGGAAACTCAAAGTGAGAAAACAAAGCATTGCGACTGAATAAACTTGAAGCACGATTCCCATTGTTGACATCTAAGATGTTAATATCATCTTGCATGCAGAGGTTTAAAAAACTTTGATTTGCTGCTTTCTCTTTTGTTCCTTTGGATCCTACTTTAATTCGTTAATTAGATCATTACTTTTTCTTTTGAATTTTGAAAGAAATCAGCTGATAAAATTGCATAATTTAATTGATATTTTCTACTCACATTAAATGCCTTTACCCATTGACAGTATTGATTCTTTTATCTTGATATTTCTTAATTATTCAGCTTTTTGACCATACCTATTTTCAATTATTTTTTTCAGGCAGTCTCTTATCGATTTACTGTGTTCAGAAACAAAATACGCTACCAAAGACAACTATGATACATTAAAGCTAAGTTGTTTCAAGAAAAAACAAAATTAAGTTGTTGTGCATGGATAAGAACCCAATAATGAAAATCTCCTTCAAAATTGATTTGATTTTCCGAATGATCTAACTCATCAAAGATCTCAATTTTAAAATGTTTGAAGATTTGCTAAAAATGTAGGACTTTAGACTATGGTTGTTACAAATTTGCAATAAATGTACAATAAGAAGAAGCCTGAATGCCCTTCTAAATGGCTAACAAATAGAGTAGTAATAATAATTAATAGCTTAATTAATCCTCCTAAACAAATCAACCTTTCGGCAAGATGACCTGCTGAAAATTCATTAAAATAACATTTTCTTATTTTTAGTGTTTTACAATTAATTGCTTTTCCCCAAAAACAAACAAATAAATAACTTTTGAATTGGGTAATGTCCTGCAATATTATTGCTTTTGTATCATTTCTTAATTCATTTATTAAATTTCTCTTTTATGCTATTATTAAAAGAGTCGCTGCTGATTCTTTTTTCCATATCTTTTCTCTGCCCATTACTCTTTTACCATTCTCTAGTCATTTCCTTTAATCAAATACTTTGCTTTTGAATTTGAAACTAGATTAAAGGAAAATATTTCCAAACTCTATTTTTCTTCAAAGGCTGCTTTTCGAAGCCTAACATGTTTGATTGTAATTAGCTAAATCTTTTCTTGAGGCTTATCATAATTTATTGCAAATGATCATATTTAATTATTAAGCATCATTAATTAGTTCTTTCTAAAATCAACTCTGTCTAGAGTCTCAGATTAATAGTTCATTAAGAGTTTTGTAATTCGTAACCTTCACTATTTTCTTGCACATTAATTATCTATTGTATTAGTCTCTTATGAGGATCGTTTGAAATTCAAATTTGTAATTATTATTAGAGTTGTTGGAAGGAGCGTGAGTTGAAAGCAAAAAATGAAAACTGGGAGGGAGATTTACATGAGATAGTTTCTTAGTTTTCCCCTTTTCTTAGACTCGTTGAAATAGCTCTGCCTCCGTGTGCTTCTTGATGAGGATAATGCATTCTTGGGAATTGATTTATTTGGCGATGATAACCTCTGTCTTTTCTCTTTATTGAACTGATTTATTGATACTTCTGGGGATTTAGTCTGATTGGCTCTATGTCCATGATATTTTTTTTTATGTTGGCTCTATTTCTACTTCATTAATGAATATTTCAGCAAGATTATTAGGCCATCTCAAATAGGGATATTTTTAAAGAAGGAAACCAGCTCTTTTTCTTGTTGTTTTTTTAAATCTATTGGAGGTTTTCAAAATCTTACTTTTAGTGATTCTTGAAATCAACATAAGACATATTCTAGATCTATTTTTATCCTCTCATTGATTTAGTTGAGTAGGTTTCTCTGCATCATTACTAGTGGAGAAAGATCTGTTTCCTATCACTTAGAAATAATGTCCTTTCTATCAATCTCTTAATAGTTTAAATGCGTTTTCCTTCTGATTCTTTATAATCCTAGCATGTATTGCTATCCCTTTCAATACAAGCTAATCTCAACACATTTTTTATTTTATCACATTTCTTCATTTTATGTTTGTCCTTTTGATTGCAAAAAGTAGAGTGACCCAAAGTGATTAAGGGATGTATGTCTGGCTCAGTTTTAGTGAAGGAAACTATTTTAATTATTAAACTCCTTGTCCATTGCGATTTCTTTAGTTTTTTATCTTTATATTTGAGTATTCAATCGAGAAAAAGAAATATCTTTAAAAATATCAATTCAAAATCAAATCTAGATCTGTTTTGCCTTTATTTGTGCAATTTGATTTAATGATTCAATGATTTTTCCCTTTTATTAAACAAATTTTCTCTTTTATTACTAATTATTTAAAAAAATAAACAGAAGATTCATTCCTATCTATTGCAGGCATCAAAAGGGGAATTTTTAAACTCTTGATGATTATTTCATAATATATCCACTCTATCTCTCTTTGTATTATTAAAAAGGAAATGAACAAAAAACTATATGTTCTCAAAGATAAATATGTTTAAGATGATTGTTTTTTTTGGGCCTTCTATTTATCCTGCAAAACGACCAGAAGGAAAAAATGAAGAATGCATCAAATTGTAAATAACATGAAAATAGCCAAACTAAACTTTTAGAATATGTTTTGTTCAATTGTTTTTTTGATTTTCAATTCGATTCTAGACACAGAAGTTCCGTTTTTTTTGGTGCTGAATTCATCTTTTCAAATCATAGGAGATAATTTTTCATCGTCTGGAAAGAAAACTTTCCTTTATTTGAATGCAATAGCTGATTCTTTGAGCGATAGTGGCTTGCATATTTTCAGTGTGTCACTATCGAATGACAGGAATCGTCCATTACTTTCAAAAAATACTTCTTTGATGTGAGTCGGTGTGTGCATCTCATCTAGTAGCTTCAACCCTTCCGTTTCAACAACATAGAAAGTCTTATTTTCAGCAGAGTAGCAGTGAAAATAGTTCGCATTATCAGAAATGTCAGCAGAAGAAACATAAACCTTGCTGAGCATCATTTATCTTGCAAGGGAATCCTTCAGGAATTTCTCTTGGATGACACTCAATTGATCGTTTAAAACGTAGAACATTCCATATTATGTCACGCATAAGACAACAGTCTCGTTGCCACCACTAGCAGATGTCCTAATAATCTTTCTAATGCTAAATAGAGAGTCAGATGATGCTAGTTTTGGGAATTTAACAATTCCTTTTTTGTGCAAAGAGTCGAAATGTGATGAGTAATTAAAAAGAAATAAGGTGTCTCTAGTGAAGCCATTAACTCCATCTTCGTCTGCTGTGAGACCGAGGAGGTCTTCAGGTAAAGAGTTTACAAAAGCAGTTTGCATCTTGGCTCCTTCAAAGCTTCCATTACTAGCAAATTCAAGAGTCCAAGCACTTAATCGACTGCTACTGCTGATATTACTTGTTGTCTCCTACTTATTTATCGAATCTAGCCTTCCCATGGATTCTACTTTATTCAATTATTCCATTTTCGAATGAGATTGCTCTCCTCCTCCTGCTTTATTACTTCCACTCCACACACATATCGAAAGTTTATTTTGGCTAGCATGCATCGTTTCCCTCACAAAGAATAACTCTTTTATGTTAAGTTCTTATATTTTGAGTTCTACAAGTTCATTTAGCCTACTGTCGGATAGCAATACCCATAGCTTAATAGAAGAATATTTCTTTAAAACTCCTTCTCCAGATGTGAAAAACATAGTTCCTGATTTACAGATCGAAATGCTGTAGAGTCTCTTATGTGCTCTTTCTCTGCCACCAAGTTTCAAATCCAAGCCTTCTACGTTGTAGACGTTTAGGAAACCTTCTGGCTCAGCAAGGATGAAACTTGAGGATATTTTATCTTAGAGAAAAAAAATAAATATTGATTATGTAAAATTGAATAAAACTGAAAATGGAAATTAAATTGGAACATGTGTTGTTTAAATATCAGATACTTTCTGAGTCTGATGGAGCCTCTAAATTGTCAACTTATCGAGAAGATTGCACTTATTATCGAGGGATACGGATAATCGCCAATATTTCTTGTTTAAATGGTTTTGTTGATATACATTACGAGTTCTAACTTGTGTCTTGCTACACACCGTTTAATGAATGGTTTTTAGGACCAACCAACTTAGTTTTGAGACGTCTAATAGGTTCGATTTGCTTGGGCTACTCTGGAAACGTATCTGATGATTTTCTAAGTGAAAGACTCTATGTTTGAGTATGCATCGGCCTAAATAGATATGGATTATTAGGTTCCTCTGAATCTGCTGATTTGAAGTTAATACTACTTTTATTAGTGATTGGTAGCGTTTCTTTCGAAGAATTTGATTTTTAACTCAACAATGAACTCTGTGCTAAATTACTATTACTATTTGCTGATGGAGTACTTACCTTTTCTTCAGTTTTAGTGTGAGTTGGAAATATTGCAGCAGCTGCACGACTTATTTTACGAAGTCTTCTTTGATCAGAAGACGAAGAAGCGGACTATAAAGCACTCCGCAAAGTTGAAGAAAACGTAGCAAACAACGAAGGTGGCTCGGAAGAAGATGTACATTCAAACTTTTCATATGGCTCTAAGGAGTTAAGAGTAGCTTTAGGTGCTAAATCCGATTACGAAGATGACTGCGATATTTATGACTTCTACCGTTCTCGAAATGAAGAAGTAGATTTCAATCCTTGAGTCTACAATCTACTCGATGAGAATGTTTTGGAAGTATGAATATTGAAATAATTCTACTTCGGGAGAGCTGCAATCGAAAGCGCGTGGCTGTGGAGATACTAAAAATTTATCGATCGAGCTGCCTCTTATTCTTTCTTTTTAGGTAAAAATGAGAAATGCTTCTAGATACCTTAAGAAACTTCTTCGATTTGACTTGCGAATAATCCTTGGATTTCTTGAAGAGCGGTGTGCTCAAGTTCAGTGATAAACGATCTGAATTACTTTTGGCCATGTTCCCGAGCATAGGATATTTCAATTTTTCCTGAATGCAAGCGCTTAATGGCACTTTCTACGTTTTAAAATGTAAACGCATCGTCTTTAAGCGAGGCTGTCTTAACTGCGGAAAGCACTAGCTTACACCCTCTTTCTTTAAATTACTTGATCCCTAGTGCTTCTCTGGACATCAATCCTTCAAGTTATTTCTCTACATACTCGACTAAAGACCCAGTGACTCTGTCGATTTCTTCGTTTATTGCAGCTTTGAATTTGATCATAAGTTGTTTGACTTCCAATGTGAATTCTTAAGACATTTCTTCTCGCACTTCTTAGACTGTTTCAGTAAACAGCTTGAGTTTCTCTTATTACCTACCGCCTTCTAAGCTACTTATCATTTCTGCGTTAAATCTTCCTGGATCGTTTTCTTCCAAAGTGCAGAACGTATAAAGATTCTTCAGAAATATTTTGAAATCTGCAATAATCGGCAGACGAAATTGTGCTTAAGATGACCCTGCAATCGATCCTGAGCTGGAATTTAAGTTTTTCTTTGTTTTTGAACCACTTCTTTCTCTGGATTCTTTATCTGCCAAGATGCATTACTAGCAGAAGAGTTTATCGTCGCGAGAGTTTTCTAGATTCACAAATGTAATAAACTAATCGTTATGGGTCATGCACCGTAAGCTACTGAATTTCTAAGGGTTCAAGCTCGAGGAAGTTGACACCTCCTTGATCTCATTCAATAACATACTAAACTGATTTTTAGATTGGAAGAACCTGTAAAATAACCTAAGCTTATTCTTTTTTACTTTTTTGTTATCAAAATAATAAATTCTGGTTCACCCACATTATTTTAGAGGATTCATCCACTTCTTCACCACAATAAACTGAGAAAATCATATTATCTTTTATTTTTTTCACTAAATCAAGGAGTGTTGGATGAATGAGCCAGCTTTAATTGTAATTTACCTTGCACAGTAGCACAAAAAATAAACTCTGTTTTTTCTCTCTGATATTTTTTATCTGGATAATAGATATTTCTGAGGTAGTAATTGAATGATTCATTAAGTTAAATTCTTTTAAATTAATTAAGAATCAGTTGAGACTCAATCACATAATTAATTAAATATCGAAACAAATCCTCTTCAGAATTACCATAAAATTCACAAGACAGTCGAACAGAAAAATAATAAAAATAAATAATCATGCCTATCAAATGATAAACAAACAATTCAATTATTTTTTATTATTTGGGAAAATGAAAATACTCAGCAAGATCAAGCCCAAAGCTACCTTGACCCCTGGAATTTTTTTTTTGGAGAGCTCTCATTGCTTGAATTAAGCAGATAAATCCAATCAGCATATTAGTTTTACTGTTTATTAACCAAATCAATGTCAGGGAAAAAATGAAAATTATTTCTGAAAATAATCATCTTTTTTTATCTAATTATCTTTAGGATCTTGTCTAAATAGCTCTTTTCAGTCCTTTTTCTTCTTTGAATGATAACAAAAATCGATTACCTTTAAACCCTATTTATTAGGGAGATAAAGGCGAAAATTTTAAATCAGACTGTTGGGATTTTGGGGGGATAAATAAATAAATCCATGTGGTTTTAGATCTAAATGAAAGACTTCCCAAACCGTCAGAAGCTATGAAAGACTCTAAATCCTAAGTGGCGCGTCAGAAAATACATGCGAAATAATAAAAGCGAAACAAAAATAAAGAAAAAAATAATAAAAACAGTTTGTTGTTAACAGTCACTGATTCTCACAGCAAATAACATAAATGTTTGACAGTTCAAATAATTACTAATAAACCTACTCCCATCTCAATGCACCCAGCAATCATAACAACTCCAAGAATAAAGATTAAACTAGATATTTCACTGTAACAAAAATATGCCTCTGAGTCTCTCATAGTGAGCTTATTTGTGTATGTTCTGTTACCTGCTTTTTTCCTTTTATTTTACAGGATATGAATGGAGAAGAGGATGGATAGATTGTAGTTGAACCATATGCAAGGCTTGCATCTCTAGGAGATCATGATCCTTCATTTAATCGTGTTGGCAGAGATATCACTAACATAATGCATCTGTCAAAGAAACCTTTTGTAAGAAAGATTCCTTTATTTTAACCAAGAAATCATTGCTTTTTGCTTCTTTTTAAAAGGAAGACAAATTGACTAGCTAATAAGTTTTTTACCCTCTAAAGGCTCCACTAGCTAATAAAAACCCTGCTGGTCACAGTAGAGCAATCTCCAGCATTCTGTTTGCTGAAAAAAACAATAACAATTGTTCTATCAACTCCACTAAATGTGCTAGCTTCGCTGATGAGAATGTGTTTGTTTAGAAATAAACCACCTATGTTCAAGCCTAAGCTGCTAGCCAACCAAAGAATGATTTGAACTGCAAGCGATTCGTTGAATAGATTTCTTGCGAGAAAGAAAACCTTTATGAAGCAGCTTCCTTGAATCAGAACCATAAATTTTCATAAAATAACGTGTTTTCAGACAATAATATGAATATCTATGGATAAAAGCAATGCTATTAGCCCTAACAAATACAGTAGATATCAAAGATATCTCAAGACAAAACTGAAGACCACTATTCTGGTGACATTTCACATGAGCGTTATGTGAAGGAAATCATCAACCATCTCAAGGCGACTGAAGTAAAATAAGCAATTTTTATTTGTTTTAAAAAAAAAACCTCTCTGCATCAATAATTAATTTAAGCGTTTATTCCCTTTAAACCGAATTTAATTAACGACTATTTTAACGTCTCCTACTTCTTGGATTGATTCATTCAAAAATAAGATAAATTAAACATTCAAAAATATTTTCAGCTTTAAATACATGAATTTAAATTGATAATTTTCCCTTGAGAATCTGTGCAGTATTTACAGTATTTCCTAATTTTTTTTTTTTATTGATCTATGGAAGATAATTAAGAAAAATAATTTATATTTTTTTGATTTCTTCATTTTTAGAGTAAGAGCAACAGTCAAGGAGGGTATTTAGGAACAATTTAAACTGAAATTAATGAGAGAATGAGAGGGATTCTCCTCGACTGGCTTGTAGATGTTCATTTCAAATTCAAACTTCGACCAGAGACACTTTACCTATCGATTTCTTTAATTGATCGATACCTCGAAAAGGTCTTTATTGTGAGCACTCAATTACAGCTGTTAGGTGTTACTTCTCTGTTTATTGCTGCCAAATACGAAGAAGTCTACGGTGTACCTCATATTAAAGATTTAGTTTATGTATGTGACAATGCCTACACTAAAGAACAACTCTTACAAATGGAAGGAGATATCTTATTGACGCTACAGTTCGATGTGCTGTCAGTGAGTCCTAATCGATTCTTAGAGTTATTTGTCTTATTTGAGCATGAATTAGGTGAGAAGAATCTGCTGATGGCTAAATATCTTCTGGAAATAGGTATCCTCGAGTATAAACTTGTTGGAGTATCTCCATCAATGCTAGCTGCATCTGTTCTGTATTTAGTCAATAAAATCAGAAAAAGACCAATTTCCTGGAAACAAGAGTTAGTGGAAGCTTCAGGGTTCACTGAAGCTGATATCCGACCAACTGCAAAGTAGGTTTGTCATATTGTTCAAACTATTGAATAAAGAAAGTACCTCGCTTCGTTGAAGAGGAAATATTCGAAGTAGCAGTTCATGGAAGTTGCTAAAATTAAAATTGAATAGAGAAAATATACCAAATCAAGTCATGAAAATAATTATGAAACGAATTAGAGTAATAGTAATCTTGAGCAGAATGCTATAAAGAAGGGTAGTGCAACTTAAAATTGTAATGCTAATCAAATCAACAACAACAATAACTTTATGATCAATAATAGTAATAATAGTCTTAATGGCACAAATGGATTACAACAACTTAAGGAGGCTCATGAGAATACTAATAATAATGCAGCATATCAATCAGCTACTACAAACACACATAACGGTTAGACTTTTCATGAAGAAAATCAGCTTTCTTATGCAGCTACCAATTCCAGTAATTCTGGTAATATCGAAAGGAATTCGAAATTGTCTGTAGAATCTGCTTCATCAGATCAGTAGTAACATGCTGATAGCTACCAATCCAGTAATGGTAATGTTCTCCAAAACAATTACTTTACATCCACCCAAAACAATTAAAATATCTAGAAACCTTAAACCCATCCAGTAACTTGCACTTCTACACTAAATGAACTTCAACTATCATCTGTACAAATATTAGACATCACTGCACCCCTTCCTTCTGCGATTTATCTCATCGAAGCAAGAATCTCGTGTCTCAAAGAAATACCAAATAAATACATCCAAACAATTCTCGCAAATAGACTCTATTCGGAAAACGCTGAACCACTTTAATTAAAAGTTCCAGCTAATCTGATAGTCTAAGCAATCGAAAAGAAGGTTGGGAATATTAACACATAATAGCTTTGGTAATTACCAGCTGCCCTTGCAAAGTTAGTCACTGAAGCGATGCTACATACTGAAAAAACAGAAGAATTATCAATTTTCCCAGGGGAATTCATTGATTTTATGATTGAATCTATCTTAATTGAAGGATGCAATAATTAATAGATATCATCTCGAGATATTTGATGATCTTGAGAAATTGAAGAAAGCAACTGCTTTTTTTCCCTTTTCTCTGCATTATTAAAAACACAATTCATTGTTTATTTGTTTTATTGTGTTTTCATAATATATACAAATCAATAATCATATGATTTCCTATTTTTTTCATATCACTGGTTGAAAATCTAACCAATGATTTATTTAAATATCATAATTGAAAAAGGGAGTTAGAGTTATGAAATTATCATCCCATCATTTTTTAAAAATATATCTCAATTCCCTTTTTGATTGAAAAGTTGTTCATGTAATCAATTCATTTGTCCCCTTTTCTAAAATAATCAAATAAAACTGAGATTCTAATTCTGTTTTAATCTCAAAAAATTTCTTTTTTCTTTGAATTTTTTCTCGATAAGAACATCACTAGCTTATTGTTGTGAGAATCTTTTCTTGAAATATGAATGCTTATGAAAAAGCATATTTTATGAAAATTACAAATTATTGATTCTTTTTAGAACTAATATCCATTTCCAAATTATCATGCACCAAGAATCAACCCTCCCATACATAGACACAAACAGATTTTTCAAAGAACAGTAGAATTCACTGACCCAGACAGCTACTATTAATTTTTTTCCAAAATCTAAATTGATAAAGCAAGTGAATAAACAGCAAACAAATTAGAATTGTATCTCCCCTTAACTTTGTTAAACATTTTAAATAATTCAACAGAAAGATCTTCTTAAAAACAGGGCTTTGCCTTATTTAATTTCCTCTTACAAATTGAAGAAAAAAAACATAACAAAAAAATTTAAAATTTTCAAATTTATTACATTACACTTTATCTAAAGCAAACAAGTAAATTGGTAAATTCAGGTTCACCATTTCCTTTGTTTTTGCAAGATAATAACACAAAAAGGAGAGTCTCTTTAGTTAATCATTGAGAATGCCTATTTGAATTTGTTTTTTTTTGAGTTAAGATAAACCCCTAGGAGAAGCTGAAGAAACTCTTCTTTCTATGACTACCTCTTGAAAGAACTTCGCTAGCTGAGATTTCGTGGCAGGGTCAGACAAAAATAAATCTGATAATCAAGGAGCTAGGACTCATGCTAGAAAAGAACATACACACAAGTGGAGTTGATTCTTACTTTTTTGATGAAGGCGAAGAACTTGATTTTAAAAGCAAAAATGGAAATAAATGTGCTTGATAAAACTAATATTTACATGAAAAAAGTTTCAATTTGGGGATTATCATCCGATGGTGTCTCTTGGCGCCATAATGAGATCACTGTCAAATTGCGAGTCTTGAATTTTCCTTCATATTGATCTCCTCACACTGCTTGCTAGTTAAAACAATGACAAGCGTGTCATTAGCTTTTGAAAATTAAATCAAAAGTGATAAAATAGCTTATTACCTAAAGAGTGATTATTCTGAGATCTAATATTATTTTTGAACTTACAATGACAGCATTATCAATAATTCCCGCTGCCCAAAAGCTTTTTTGTTTAATCATATGATTGCGTTTTTTGATTTGATTATTTTTTTGTAATAATAATTAAAAATGTGCCTTTAACAAACATTATTTGAGCTGATTTCCGGCTTTAATAATTCATTTTTTGTAAAACAACTTAAAAACAATATTTAAAGTCATAAATATCAAGTGTAAGTAGATCCTTTTTGAATGTATTAAATTGAATATGAGATATCTGCTGGATCATAAATCATTATCAAAATCTTCTGGATTATCTTCTTCGAACTACTGATTTTCTCCATCTTCTTCGAACTACTGCTCTTCTCCATCTTCTTCGAACTACTGCTCTTCTCCACCTTCTTCTTCTTATTCATTAAGCGGATCGTAATCTTCGCCTTAGAATTCTTCTTCATTTTCATACTTGTTGTAATTAAAGTTTCTTCTGCCTATTTCTTCATTTTACTCTTGATCACTATGATTTTCTTCTTCTTCTTCGCCTTCTTCTTTGTCTTTTTATGAAACAGCTTAGTAACTTCCATGATCTTGATGATCGCTGTCTTCATAGATATTTTAGTTTTCATTTATATTCTCTGAATCAGTATTTTTTGATTTAGCTCCATCATTATTTTTCGTTTACTTTCCCTTTGAATTCTCCTCTTAGCCATTTGTATCTTCTTGATTCTCTTAGTTCTCAAATAAAACATCATTTTTAGTGTAATACTTTCTCTCTAAATCTCTGAATGCCTTCTGTAATTACTTATTCTCTGCTGAAAGAGTCTCAATCTTTTATAAAATTCACATTAAATTTCAATTCAATCAACTTTCTGAAGCAAAATCAAAATAATCAAATCATATTTTTTTTAGTTACTAACTATTTTGAACTATTGTCCCGATTTAAAAGATATTCTAGTTCTCTCTTGAGTTATTTCTCTTGCAAACTCATATCATTATCCTGACTAGACGGCTGCATTATATCTTCTTTATTTCTTTGAAGGGATGATCTAAAAATTTCTAGAGGATTATTCTAAGGGAACAATGGACCTGATGCTCTTTAAAACTATTACTATTCTGATTCAGGATGTGTTTGCTAAAATAATGGCTAGTATTAGCTGCCATTGTCAAACTTTTACCTGCTTTCTTGAGCTGGCTTATTCACTTTTTCTCCATATGACTTTCTATGATCTTTCTGTTTTTCTGCAAAAAGTTCAAAATCTCTTTTCTTAATCTCTGTGGCCTAACCAAGTACCTGTTTTTCCTCAAATCCCTTATCCTAAACTGCATTTCCCTGTAACTCTTATTGTCTTTGTAATACTTCGAACATTTATCTTTAATTTGGATCTAATTCACTTGGATATTTTTAGAAAACTGTATTATTATCCACTTAACAATTCCAAGATTATCTGATTGCTTCATCTCTTTCTTCAAGAATTCGAGCAATAGTCTATCCGTGGCCTTTCTATTACTCTAGCAACGCTTATTACAGTTCACCATTCAGCAACTCAGCTTATTTCAGTGAAATATTCACTTGATCTCTATTTCGTTGTATTTCGATTATCTTAGCATCCTTTTACTTCAATAAATCTTGTAATTTTCTCTAATAATGTTCATTCTACTCACTTGCTTTCCTTTGATGATGCTATTCTAACTCAATCAAGCACTGCTGTAAACTAATAACTTCATCTTAGCAGTTACTCAATTCCTAATTCAACTTTGAAACCTTCCCTCTCTGCTATTCTAATTCTAATGAATGCTGCTAACTTGTGTGCGTCTAAAACTATTCCAACTATTATTAAACACTATGCAATTGTTCCCCCATCCGTTCAATAGATCTTGCATTTTTAGTCTTTTCTTCTTGTAATTCCCTGGTATGCTCTTCGATTAACTTACTAATTTACTCTTGATACTCTTAACTAACTTTTCTACATTCCTCTGCACTCTTCTGATGCCGATCCTTCCACATTCCGATCTCCTTCAAACGACTATTCAAATTGCTATTCAATGCACTGTTACTTTACAGTAGCTACGTTACTTAAGCTTCTAGTCTTGCATTGCTTTCATTAAGTACATCTGATTCCTTTTCCAAATCAGCTTTTCCTGTCAAAATCACAAGTAACTTCTCTTTATCATCCTCAAGAATTGTAACTTATTCTTCCAAAGATGAAATCAATTCTTTGAATTCTTTTCCTTGAACTTTCAAACCATCTAATTCTTTAGTTAACGCAGCTTCTTAAAATCCCCATTATTCTCTAGCACGTGTAAGCTACTCTTATTCTATATTCAATCTAGCTTGCCACTGTTTGTTTTGTGTATTTTATTCGATCTTTAGCTACTCTTTCTCTTTATTTCCCTATTTTTCCGATGATTCTTTCTCTTCCTAGCATTCTTGAAGCTCATTTTATAATCTAGTGTTTTCTTGCAAGACCTTTTCAGCTTCAGACTCAATCTCATTTATTCTGGATAATTACTCAGATTGGTGTTCATTGACACTCTTCAATTCCATGAGTTTCATCTCTAATTCATTAAGACAAATCTAAACTTGAGTAACTTCAACTTCCCTGCTTTTCAATTCCTCCTAGCAATCAGCTGATGTTTAGTGCTCAGTCTAGGAAGGGAAAATACAGTAAATTAGGAAAAATGAAATTTACAAAAATATTTCAAAAAAAGGGAGAAGCAATTCAATATTACTTGAAGTTATTATTCTAAGTTCCCGATGAGAGCAAGTTATGACTCAATTTGCAATGCCATTTAGGTCTTTTCCACAAGATAGTTTGCGTGATTCTATTATTTGTTGAATTACACAAGAAGTTATTATGCAACTATTTGAATATCTAAATCACAAGATCACTTACATTGAAGGAAGATTGTAATTGCTGGTTGAGTTACTGCTTGAGATCTAACTCCTAGATAAGCTATCTCTTTTCTGCTTCGTATCTCTCAATTGTAACAGCTTGAACTCTCTCAAAATGTTCCTTCCAAAAGGTTCTCATCTACTCACTTATTTATTCCCTTATTTAAACAAAAAAAAATAAATTGAATTTTTTTAGAACAAACTCCAAAATTACTAAGCTTACCTTGTCCTCAAATTGTCTTCTGCTAAGATTTAAGTGGTATTTGTGCGTGTTGCTGCTCCTACTTGCGCAGAAGACAACAGTTTATTTTTTCCTTGAAGATCATTAATAGTTGATTTTTAGTTGCTTATTTAGCTCTACAATCGTTGGTTTTCTGTTGAAATGTTAGTTAGTTTGTCTTCTAGCTCTTCAATTCGAGCACTCACAACAGATAGATCTTCTTGTAACATCTTCTTTTCTTCAGTTTCCTGTCTCTTGACGGATTTTTCTTTCTTCAAAACATTAGTGCTTGCTCTTTCTTTGACTAGCTCAGATTCCAGAAATGAGATCTTCCCCAATAATGCCTCATAAGCACCTGCACTTCGCTCTGATTCTGATCGATCACGCTAAGATGTCTACAATGATGGAGCTTAGAATTAGAATTCAGGTTTTCTGTCAGCTAAGAAAAATAATCGAAATGATTTAGTAAAATAAGGAGGTGAAGATAATTTAATTATTTATTACAGAATCCTCTAGTTTCTTAGCTACTTATTTCACTTTCTTAGATAGGTTCAAGCCCGCCATAGTTGATAGGTAGATACTAACGATGAACTAGTCCAGAACTATTGGATTATCTTTATGGAGAAGATGGTTGTTATAGAGTCTGCATGATATGCTCCAAAATGTTATTTTTTTGAATCTCAAGTTTTTTATTTATTTTTCTTAAATTAATTATCTAACTTCTTAAAAAAATAAGGATTATTTACTGATTTTTGTTATTGGATTCTCATAGGTCCCCAATAACTAAGAATCATAAGGAAGATCTTTTGATTTTATTAAGCAGTTTGTCTTAAAATCTTTAGAAAAGTAAATCGTTAGCACTTTTTTTACAAATAATGTTTCTAAAAGAGAGTAAAAACAAATAAAATATCAAAAGGAAATAGAATTGATTTTCGTTTAAGGCAATTCAATACATTTTTCTAATTGATATCTCAGTGAGTTAGTAAGAATGGATACATTTTATTTGAAATATTGAATACATTTTATTTAGATGATACATAACTATTAAAATACAACAAAAATCACTTTGTAATATCAATGATAATTAACATAGATTATGTTAATAATTATCATAATTAAGAATGAAGATGCCCATCATGTTTAATGAAATAATGAGAATAAAATGCACCAATAAAGATCAGTGCGAATAGCAGAGAACCTAGATTTGTAAGAAAAAAATAATATTTTTAGTAAAAAAAATGAGAATTAAAATGTAGCTTACCAAACTCATTAGATGGAAGGAAAGAAGCACAATTTAGGAACCCTATGAACATAGCGAACACCATGAAAGGGGAATACCATCCAAAAGCAGGCCATATAGCAATGATCAAGCTTGAGATTTTCACAATAAAATGAAAAGTTAATACAAGGGATAAATAATAAACAGCATTATTTGTTTTGTTACCTAAAGAATCCAATGAATCCTGTGATTGCCCCAATATAAATGATTTTAGGTTAATATTTATCAACAGGTTCTTTGATTTTCAGGAAATAAGGGAGAATCACAGCTGAATAGAATGCAAAAACTGCATTTAATGCGATACACCCTAAGAAGATGTTTGAAAATATCCTTTTTATTTTCCAAGGTACAAAAGTGTTATTCAATATAAAATAAACCTGAACTTAGATAGGTTCATTTGATCAGTTAAAATAGTGGAAAACCTTTATCTTATTGTGATATTTTGGTATTATTGTTGTTGAAATGATCAGCTTACAAATTGATTTTTTCATGATAGAAGAAAATATGGAAGAAATTCGAATAGTAGATCACACCGATTGCAGCACTTATCCAGGCTAATGATTCTAACTTTCATTTGAAAACCCCAAATTATGCTAAATAAATTAGATTCCAAGAATATTTACTTTATCTCTAAGGTATGTAGCCCAATCCTTGACTTTTTCAATACGGGCATCGAATTCTTTCTGAGGATTTGTTTTCCTAAAGTTTCAATTATTTCATTAAATTATCTCCATTGATGTTAAGTTACATTTAAGGAATTGTATTTCCTTTAAATTAATAATTTGTTACTTCTAAGATGAGAACTTCAAGAACTAGGACTCTTCGTTTTGCTATTCATCGCGAGCATCATTCCGCTATGTTAATTCGATGGAACTTGGATGCGTACTGATATTGTTGCTGTTCATTTTTTCCTTGCTTAAGTTTGGGCTTATTATTTTGAGTGTGAAATTTTCTTAATTGATTTGATTATTTCTTTGGTTTCTATGATCTACTTGAGTTTTGAAACGAATCTAATGATTTCTACTGCAAATCTAAAGAATCTGAAGAATTACATTGCTATTTTGAAAAGAAAATTTCCTTCGAATTTTGTTTCTATTACATTATTTCTTCTTGAATTCTTAACGCAGTTTTGATTGGAAAGCTTGAAATAGATTTGCTAATAATAATATTTAATTGTTGTGCTTTTTCTTACCTGATTTAAGATTTCAGGCTTAAAACACAGTTTCCAAGGGAATTGAAAAAGCAGTTGTTCTATTTTTACAAATTGTTCTAACTCAAAAAAAATAAAATATCAAAGGATTGTCTAACTTACCATTCATTTCTACATAAGGTTCAAAAAAGTTAGAGTGATTTAGGATTTTTATTATTAGGTGATTTATTGAAAAAAAAGATTTCAAAATATTAGCTTTTGAGGTTTTATTTATCTATTGTTTGTTATTAGCATTTTGACTGTTTAAAGAAAGGAGATCTTGATATTGTTTCCTTCTAAAAAACAGTTTTGATATTTGTTGAAATAATAAACAAAATGAGAAAATAAGTAATAGATTTAAGTATTCACATCGACAAGAGAATAATAATAAAGTAGAAATGTTATCCAAGCAAAGACAGTTTTATTGGGTAATCAATTAGACAAAAAATTATTCTTCTCCATTATTAACTTAACTTCACTGTCAGACTTAAGTATTAACATAAGTATCCCATAATCCTATGCAAACCTAACCTAAATAAAAAGATAAATTCATTAAATTTGTCTTTCTCTCTCTCAAGCTTATAGAATTCAATATTTTTTAAGTAAATTATCCTTACCCTTAAGATTTCAAAAGCTATTGATTCTCTTAAATAATATTTGAAAAATAAACAATTTACACATCTTTAAATATTGTAATTTTTATAACAGTACATTTTCACTTTAAATGCATTTCATGCAATTCTCCATACTTGCTGAAAAAATACTCATAATCTGAAGAAATAATTAAGGATAATAAAGAAGAGGGCATTGCTGAATTATATTCTTAGCATAAATGATTGCTTTTACTAAATAATGTGAATGTTTCGATTTTTATGATTGATTCTTTCTGCAAAAAAAAAGGAAACAAAAATAACCAAGGTTTATTCATTGGAATATTTAATCTGTAATAAATCATAAATCTTGTTTATCAATTAAAAGTAATAATCTATCTCCACTCTCCCAATGAATATGCCCAAGATAGTTATTAATCTCAAAAGAAAGAGACTACTAAAACTACTGTTAATAATAATAAGATCCCCTCTCTTTCATTTTCTTTTAAACCTAACAAATGGACGGATTTCTCCATAATTCTATGTAAGGGAGATCAGATATTCCCTTCTCTTCTACCAGCAAGCAATGGATCTAGCGTTTCCCTTAATGTGCATAACTTCTAGCTAACTTGAATGGGTATGACACAAGAGCTGCTGGTGTATTTCTTTAATCCTCAAGTCCAAGAAAACAATAGTAAAATATCCCTAGGTCAGCTAATTCAGGAGGCGCACTGGTATTGGAATAGTATTCCTTGAATAAAGCTAAATTAATGAATTAAGATGGTATTTGCAATATCCAAAAAATGAAAAATTCAATTGAGAAAAGTAATACTTTTATTAAAGAGCATTCAAAGAGAGAGCAGTCTGATATTTCAACTGGATTAGCAAAACAATCGAAAATCAAGAAATCGTTAGTAGCTAGTGATGGCAAATCATGTAAATTATGTGAATTAGGCTAAGATTTATGTCCGATTTGTGTGCAAAGGCGGTCTGAACTTTTAGGGAATATACTAGGGAGCAAAGCCAGTTCTTCTTTGGCTTAGAAGAATTATATTTCGCAAGAGAAATCGAAGTTATAATAATAGAAATAGAACCGCTACATGAATACCACTAACAATGATATTGACAACAACCACTTTAAATCCCTTGGAATATCAACGGAGAGAAACTACGAATAATAGCGAAAAAGTTGGTCAACTGATTTAGAAGAAATGAAGCTGTCAAGTTCTTTAGATTTCAAACGTTCTTTGGATTTCAAGAATATTGAGATTAACAACTAGACCATAAAAACTGCTAGAACTCTACAGAAATGGACATAGCCAGGGAGTGATTGGAGTATGGTATCTGCAGAACAACCATATGGTTCAGCGCAAATATCTCCAGTTCGAAAGACTCCAAATCAAAATAAGATTAAATCTGTAAAAGATTATCAGGTTTCAAAAGGAAATACTGCTCTAATAGATGAATAGTAATCACCTTCACAAGGATTATTCAGAAACAGAGTATTCAATCATAAATTACTTGTCAAGGCAACCAACAAAAATAGTAAACAAAACAGCTAAAGTTTCACAAATGGCAGTCCTTTGAATACTACTTTCAGTCCTTCAAAATATGAAATACAATATTACTAATCTCTAAATCAATCAAACACTCACTTTTCACCTGAAAAAGCATCATCTTAACAATAAGATTTCAATTTCTCTCCGACTCCTAAAGAATAACCGCTGCCAGTCTTAAAATACAAAGATTCTTAAGATACCACTCGAGAGACATTTAGGATTACTCCTAAAACGAATCGAGCTTCTTCTTAGACTAATTCATCGAGATCTTAAAAGGGAATTAGCGAATCGAAAGCAAATGGGATTACCCCTCGAAAATGGATCACATAGAATGTATTTGATTTCAGATACATTGAAGAATCTTTGAAGAAATACAGAAATGAGCGATTCCCTAAATCTTTTTTCATGAACAACATTCAATAGAAACAATTCTTTTCTTTGAAATCGCAGACAATATCATGTAGTCCTCACTCGCAAAGTGTGGACTTCGCTCAACATTTAAATAAATCATCAGCGTAGATTTATTAAAAAACTGAAGAGAAAATGAATTAAGAAGGGGGCTAACCAGCAGCGAAGGATGGAAAGAATAAAGTTAGAAGATTCATCCCTTAAGCTTATTATAAAAATCAAACTACTTAGGAATCACAAGAGAGGAATAATTAAAGCAATACTAATAACTAATTCTATTATGACATTGCCCTGAATCAGTGGGAAATAGATTCAAGTTAAGATGGAGAAGATGAGAATTGGGAATTTTCATCTTAAGAAATCATAGCAATACCTAATGAAGTTCAAGAGAGAGCCCAGAAGTCAACAAGGGCAGTTAGAAGAAAAATCTGATTAAAATTCATGAAACTCAACATCTTTCTATTATTTTATTGTATTTTGAGTATTTTTCTTTCCTTTTTTTGAAGATACATAACATTAATTATTCATTTTTATGTATGTTTTCAGAAGATATTTAGCTTACCTAAATAGTGTCAAAGGTCATTAAAAACAAAAGACAGGAATCAGCCCAGGAAATAGCATTAATTTGGGATTTCTGTGAAATGTTAATAGTATTAATAATAGCAGTACTT
>Ga0302271_10001786_pt1 | contig 20259 bp, 18 predicted proteins | sample III_Bog_N1_1_FD_198767 | JGI IMG/M metagenome (GOLD analysis project Ga0302271, IMG submission 198767) | Peat permafrost microbial communities from Stordalen Mire near Abisko, Sweden - III_Bog_N1_1 | ecosystem: Environmental > Terrestrial > Soil > Wetlands > Peat | place: Sweden: Abisko... | reverse complement strand
AAAATCTCTTGGAAATACCAAATTATGATAAATGTTCTTATATTTCGTTGGAATATTTCCCCAGAGTGTATTTATAATCTGCCTTAAAAATTTGGGCTGATAATCAAGGTAGTTTTCGAGGTGTGTGAAGAGAAATATTTAAGAAGAGTTTATTTGTTGAATAACTAAATCTTAACAAATAATCTCTCTCAATCCCCAAGTAAAGGAGGTGATTTCAACTGGGATAATTTCCCTAACAATCATTCTTCGTTATTGTTGCAAGACTGGCACCAGAAATTAAATTTTTTTTCTTTGTTAAGCAACTCGAAACAAAAAAGAACTTGCTTTTTTTTATTATGTCTTTTAAGAGAGAAGATACAAGGCTGGCTGAGTTCATAGAGATGAAAGACATTGTTTATTATTAGGTTTCTTTTTGAATAACCAATAGTTTAAAGAGAACGTCAATTATTTCATTTAAATAAATTGATGATTAATAACTTTAAACTAAGAGAAATAAGAAAAAGAGATGAAAAGCAAGGAAGTTCTCTGATTTAGAGAGAGGAATAAGATAATCACAGTAAGAAAAAATATAACAGCCTAATATTTATTGTCAATGCCTGGCACTACTTGTCTGAATTATCCAATTAATAAAAGAATGATTAACGTGATCTAAATCTCGAATAAGATATGCTTAAATCACTTATGAAGGTAATAGAGCTATCAGAAACTAACAACCCCATTCTCTTGAGATTACTTAGTAGTAATAAGAAACAAAAAATCTTATTAAAATTCAATTCCAAGCAGATGGAAAAATAAAAATCAAATGAATAACCTAAAATGGAGGAGAGAGAAGCACCATTACAATAGACTTATATTGTTCCCTTGTAACTTTGGCCTTTTTTAGTAAGGACATACTTCATCACGACTCAAGTCTGAAGGATTGTAGAAGATGAGAGGGGAGAGGATAATATTTTTATTTGTGTTTTTGAATGAATAATTGAGAATATATTCTAAAAATGTTTTGTTAACTACCAAATATTTCACGAAATAATCAAAAGAACTTCCTTAATATTTATTTGTGCTATTTTTATTCCTCCAACTGCTTTTTTCCCAATCTCAGCTGACTTGTCACAGTTTCGATCCAGGGAATTAGTTGAAAGTTAGAAGGGGTTATTACCAAAATTATCGATTGGATGTCCATGCTAGAGAGGAGTAGCTGTATTTTTTACCTTTTAGATAACTCAATCAAAACCGAGAAATATTAGAAGCTTGGGTTGATGAAGAAATTATGAACATCATTTGTTACTGATGAAATAATACCTACTATTTCATGAGAAACCTGATTTAGATTCCTAATAAATTTGAATAGAGTCTAAGTAAGAATAACGATAAGAGAAATTTAAATTTTAAACAAAAAAGACAAAGATCAGGTGGTTAATTTTGGAAAGTAAGGAACTCAAGTACAATTTAGATCAAAGTTTCTCTTGTGAGCAGATCGTTGTCTGTCAAAAAATAAAATACGGATTGCCTCATGAAAATAAGTAATATTTGTACTTCTAAATTATAAAAAATTATTATTTTTTTATCAAGGACTGCTTCAGCTTGGTAGAGTTGTAATCTTTGAACAACATTTATTGAAGATTAATTAAAAAATTTCAAAAAATAGTTTCCGAAATTATTAATTTATTTCTAAAGATAAACTTCTTCTTCTTTTTTTGTTTTGTTTCTTAATTAACCTCCCCCTTAACTACCATCTATCTCCATTACATTATTGCTAGTTATTGGTCCATAATAATAGCAAAAATTATTAGAATAGGCATCAGTCTAATTAGCATCTTAAAATTATTCAAATTATTCTTTTCACAATATTTATTGAAAATGTGTAAATGGTATGAGTATGATTCCATCATTTTATTGAAAGATTTGAAAACTTTTCTATCCTATTTTTATCTAGATATCTGCTTTGATGAATAAACGCTAAATTTGTTTTGTACTGTGCTGTAATGTTAAGATTCGTCATTTCTTTTCTCTTTCTAATTTTGATTCTTTCGAAACTCTTAGATAAAATATTCCCCTAAACACTAATCTCTCTCAAAATCACTTAAGTTGATAGTCTTTTATTTTTTGATTGAAATCAGCACTTTTTTTTTCATCTATGAACAAATACTTATTTGCTTGAATCGAAGCGCCTATCAATTCTTTGCAAATTGTTTTTTCCTTTTCAAAATCGAAAAAAAAATTAATAACATCCAGCAAGTTTTATCCCCATATCTCACTTTCTTTAGTATTCGGTTACAGAACAATTTTCTTCACCTAAAAATAATAAAATTCCTAACCATAACTGCGTGAGTAGCGTCTTTCAAGAACTTTTGAAGGGTTATTTTGCTAAACAAATCCACGAGATAAGAGAAGCGAGCTGAGAAGATATGCCTAGTATTAACAAACTCAAAAATTTCCAAAAATCCTAGGATAAAATGCATCCTGAGTTAAAGTTAACAAATCGAGTAATTAAAGGGAGTAAAGGAAGAATTCAATGAGGGTAAATCTCCTTGAATTAGTGACATATGATAGGAGAAATTCTAGAGTTTGTAGAAATGTGTAAATTTCTTCAAGTAAGCTTAGAAAGAAAGTCAAATTATGCACAGTAAGACCAAAACCAAGGTGCATGGCTGACGTAATAAAAAAAGAAAGATTAAAAAAGAGACCGGGGAGAAGAAAATAAGAATAAAAAAATGAAGGAAGAATCAGAGTTTGCAATGGGGATCCTGTCTGTTTTGGTTTTATGGAATAGATTATTATTGAAAAGAGGGGGAGATCGCGTCTTTGTCGAAAACTCCCCCTTGTGGCTTGATTAAGATATTATGAGAGCGATCTATGATTTACTCTTCGAGAAGCTGATGAGATTAATTGTTGGAGATAAGAATAGCAACGCGAGAGAAATAGGGATTTAGGAGAAACAATCGACGAATTAATATTGTGTAATATAATTATCTGATTGAACAGAAAAGTACATAGCTAGAATCGAAAAAGAAAAACTAGAAAAAGAAGAGCCAATAAGAGAGTTACAAGCTACGGCTTAAACAGACTAAGAAAATGTTGATGATCACCTTAGTATTAGCAAGTTTCGGAGTAGTCATGACCGAAGAAGAATCGAATCCTGATGCTAAATTCGATTTTGCACACTGCACGCATGATATCATAATCAAAATTGGCAAAACATGGATGCACATGATGGTCATGATTTCTACGCAATTCAAGAAAATCTCTAAGTATAATTTCTACATTGAAATACTCTGCCACTTTGGCATGTTCAGTATTTCTACATTTCTCAGCGATTACATCAGTATCTATGGATAACTAGCGTTAATCGAATTAAGCTCGATGCTGTTCTTCAGCTTCTTAGATGTTCTGCGCGCATGCTGCTCGACTGCATATTATGTTTAAATCTTATTATTGCTGTTTTTCTATTTAGTGGATATTCTCTTTTTCTTGAACATCATTCCTCATTCCTTCGCTGCATTTGGAGCTTTCGCTGGAATTCACTTAGTCGCCTTAGCGATTGCGTTTAGACAAACTGTTCAAAGCTCAAAAACAGCTTCATCTCTTCGATTAGTCTATGAGAAAGTGCTCAATATCGGGGAATCATAAGGGAAATACTGTGTCGTCGTATAAGTATCTCAACCAACAAAATGCATTCAGCTCTTGGAGTTTGGATAGCACGGAAAACATGAAATTTTGAATTCCATCACTTTGCCAACAGACTACGCTATGCTGCGAGCATATCATGCGCATTCTAAACTTGTTCTTGTTTAAGCTAAAAACATGCTGTATCTGTACAATCTCCCGAATTTTAAATTACTGAAATTATACGATATGGGAAATAATTATGTAGATACACCGGAGAGTATTCGAATACGACCAGCTGCTGCAAAAATCTATGAAGAAAAATCACCTTGTGTAGCTTAAGAAAGAGCAGTTTATGAGTATTCCACACCTGATAATGCATTCAAGAGGAAAATCAGTGAGAAACGAATCGACAATTAACTCATCGATGACGTTCATTTAAAAACAACTTCCCCTAACTCAGAAACACATTCTGGGGTTATTCATCCCACTGAGCCTGATTCCAATAATCACAAAACGGAAACTGGACAATCCCCTTTTGTATTACACCTCAATGTACAATCTCCTCCTTTCCAAACTGAGGAAACACCGTTTTAAGAGAAAATCGAAATTGTTTCCCCAATGCTCCCCGATTAAATTGTATCCCCTCCAAGCAGTCGTTTTTAGAAGAAAAACAGTTGCTATTTCATGCTTAACGAAGCAATGAACGAAGATAACCATATCGATTCAGCTGAGAGAATCTTCGCAGGTGCAGCTAAACTGTACATAACACATGACCAGCATCCGCTTGTCGCAGAAGTCTGCACGGTTGGGAAGGATACCCAAATAAGAATCATAAATTACTTAAAAAACTTCGAGGAACGTAAGTTAATCATCACGATGAGTATCAAGCGATAAGAGCAGTTACTTTAGTTCGTCCGTATCGATGACAGTGATAAGATATTTTTCAAATCCGAAGTAAATTCGTTCTGCTTAATCGACATAAACAAGAATATCTCTGAAATCGTGCGACAGCGTGCAGATGAACAAATTCAATGCTCCATCATTAACGAACGTGAAATGATCTTAGCCGAATAGAATTTCCTGTATATCTACGACATCCCAGCAAGTTTATTCGTAAAGAAAATAACATCTTTTCATCGCAATTCCCATTTACTTCCAATATTAAACGCACCTGGATTTTACATTGTGATACCTTCACCAGCACATTGCATGAGAATCTCCCCTATGATATCCTAACTAATCAACGAATAATTTGCGTATTATGCGCAGCTGATAAATTAGAATTTCCATTCTTTGCATATCTAAAAAGTTATCTACGATGACTTCAATCAATAACTGTTCATATTCACAGACAAGCATATTCATGTACAGAAGAATATACACTTGATTAAAGCTGTGCAGCCACTTGTGCTAGATCACGTGATACTTGAAGTCTCGATTTATTAATAACAATGTAAGGATTTCTTCTGAGTAACGAAGATGTGTCCTCCAATATTCTTCTCTTCTCATTTAAATATTTTTTTTCAAATCCACAGGACAAATAACCCACCCACTTAATTTAATTAAATGATTCAACTCAGCTGTAACTAAAATTTTCTCTTTCTCTAGTAAAAAATATGTACAAATTTTAATTGATTTTTCTTTTTTTCTCAATTCGCTTTTTTTTAAAAACAAAACTGTAGTAGCTAGCTAGCTACCAATTATCAAAATTATCTTTTCAAGGCTTTGTTAATTAATCTCTTCTGAAATTACCCCTTAATAAAATACATTTTCAAGACAACTTTTTTTAAACCCAAATGCCGCATAGCTCACAGCTCAGTTAACTGAAAAACTAATCAAATACTCAAGAGTAGTTCAAGCTAGGAGAGTTTCATCATATTCAAACAGCCTCCTTAGGAAACAAAAAAAACTAATCAGCATATCTGTCTCTCTCTCTCTCTGTTTACTAGCGAGTAATATCTGAGTCTATTTATTATTATGAAGAGGTTCTTTTTTTTTGCCTTATCACTCTCTAGCCTTTTCGCAATGCCATCAATTCCACTAGAACCTTTCATCTTCTGTCCTTTCTGACCTCTCTCACTCTTTCATCAGTCTCCTAGAAAAATTACCTTAAGAATCTATTCTCTCTGAGCCTTTTTTTCTCTATTTCTCCTTTGAAACTACCCTTATTCTCTTTATTCTCTCCTTTGCTTCTTCCAATCTCATTAACCTATCCACGCCTTCTCCATCTCTCTCCTCAATAACTCTGCCTAAGCCAACACAGCTTATTAATTCTCTTTGTATATCTCTTGTCTGTTTCTTTTTTCCTACTTCTTTTCTAAGCGGTAATTTTTAGACTAAAAACCCCAGTGAGCTCAAACCATTTTGAGCTAATCTCCCTCCCCTTTTGTTCAAAAAGTTTCTTTTTTTCGAGTATCCTCCTCCCTTTCCTATCGCTATTTAATCTCAAAGAATCTGTCAAGCATAACCCTAGACCTCTTTGATTCCCACTTAGCCTATACAAACAGGGAGAAGTTAGATATATACTCATGCGAGCTGGATGGCATTTTAAGTGGAAGGACACTTTTCCTCTAAAGAAAAGGAGGAGGGAGAAAGTGATCAAAGAGATTCTTTATTATTCAAAGAATTAAAACAAAAGAAGGGATCTTATTATTATTTGTAAAAGTTTCAATCAATAAAATGAATTCATGAATTCCCTGATCATTTTCTCTCTCTTTTTCTTCTAAATATTTTTTAATTTGTTGATAATCATGCATGTTGTATTGTTGTAGCATTTTAAATAAATAATCTGTTTATTTTTTAAGTTGCAATTGAAATTATTTTATTTTTATTTTAAAAATGCACAAAGAGGTTCAAAAAAGTTATGAAGCTGTATATTTTTGTTTCTTTAAAACACAATGCTTTGATTGATTGAAGAATCACTGGAAGATATTAAAATTGAGAGAGAGAGAGAGAGAGAAAAGTAAATTTATTTTAGAATTTAAAAAAAACATCAAAGTAATGGTGAGATTTAAAAAAATAAATACATTAGAGTCAAAGAATTACATGAAACAAAAAAAAGAGAAACAAACAAAATGAAAAGAAAGAAGAAAGATGAGAAAAGCAAGCATGTTTTGCCATTTATTTGATATGTATTCGTATTCGTATTTAGTTGTTAGCTAGATTTAAGGTTATCCTTGAGAGATTAAGGAGACTTGCTAGTGAAACTAACATAGATTACGCTCCTATGTCTCCAATTTAGTTGAAATCTAGATTTTTTAAGGGAAATAACAGAGATTATGCTCCTATGTCTCCAATTTAGTTGCCATCTAGAATAATTGCTAGACTTGAGAGATTGAGGAGATTTGCTAAGGGAGATAACAGAGATTATGCTCCTATGTCTCCAATTTAGTTGCCATCTAGGTTTAGGTCTATGCTTGAGAGATTAAGGAGATTAGCTAAAGGAGATAACATAGATTAAGCTCCTATGTGCCCAATTCGGTTGCTTTTAAGGTTTAAGGTAATTCTTGAAAGATTATGGAGATTCGCTAAGGGAGATAACAGAGATTACGCTTTTATGTCTCCAATTGAATAATCATAGAGGTTGAGTGAGATACTCGATAAATTGACCAGCTTTGCTAAGGGAGACATGAGAGATTTAGTTCCAAAAGATAAAACTTAATTTCTTCTTAAATTAAGTGAGATCCTTGATAGATTGAAGAGATTACCGATTAAGTTTAAGAGAGATTTTGTCTCAGTATCCCCAATCCATATTTAATTGAAATTGAGACAAACACTGTAAAAACTAGCAAATCTCATGGGGGTTTATTTAAAATCATCCAATACTTTGCTATCTTCGATAGTTAGCATCATTTGCTTTAGAAAATTATTTTCATCTAAATCCTTAGAAGTTCCCTTATTTTTCTTCTAAGATGCTGTGAACTCCTCAGTCAAATTTCTAAGAGATTTTCTTTATTGTGGATAAGACATAAGGAGCTGTTTAGGAATTCTTTTAAAATATGCTTTTGTGATACTCTAATTTTTCATATCCAAGCAGATCTCAGAAGATCCTAGTTGAACTGACAGCAATTTTCTAGCAAGTTGTTCCTCTGAACATACAAGATAGTTATCAAGGAGAAAGATGCATAGGCCTACTGAGAAGCTATCAGTCAAGTATGTAGATAGATCAGGATTTTCCCATCTTTCCGGTGCAAAATACAAGAGAGATTCTCTATTATGCCTTTGCAAAATGCAATTCACAGGTGATTTGTACTCCCGATCAAGTAGTTGTTTTTCTAAAGTTGACAATTCTTCGAAGTTATCCAATAATTGTACCGCATGACTGAAGTTGCTTAACTTTACAACAACTTATCCTGATCCGTTTTCTGTGATTAAAAAACTGTCTAGCTTGATGTTTCTGTGGAGTATTCGATTCTCGTGTAGGAAGTTAACTGAATCAATGATTTGAAGAGTCAAAAGATTCTTTTACTCATCTGAATACTCTCCATACATTCTCTGCATTTCCAGATATTGGATAAGCGGATAGTTACATCTCTCTAGTTCATAGACGACAAACTCATTGCCTTCAGCATCTTTGAAGAACTTGCACCAGTAGAATTTTGCAATGTTAGGGGATTAGCAGATCCTCCTAATGCCTATTTCTCTGATGGTTTCTGCTTTATTGGTGCACAGTGAGAGTTTGAGAACAGATTTCCTTTTTTCCATGAGATTTTCTACTCCGAAGACAACTCCACCAACTCCTACTGCTACGACATCATATACCTCACTAAACTCTCTCCACTCCAGCATGATGCTCAATGCGCTCTAGAGTAAATCCACTGTTAGCAAGGTTTTCCGTTATCCCTTGTAGTTAAACCAACTGGCTATGTTAGGGAGTTTGTGTTGTCTACTCATTTACCATTCAAGATAATCAAGCATTATCCTTTTCGAAGGAATTGGCAGACAGAGAGAGTTTAAATGGCTCTTCAAAACAACTGAAAATAGCGGTATATTTAACTTCCCTGTTTGTTTCTAAAGAAGCAATAGCAGCATTGAGCGAGCGCTCTAGCTATTTTCCCTTGACTTACTCAATAAAGAACTTGCTATCTTGTAAAGCAGAGTACTCTGATTGAGCTATTGGGCTTCACGCATGATTGTTAAGCCAGATTAAGCAAGATCAATATTAGATATTGTCGAGTAATCAAAATTAGTTCCAATATTATCTAACTGAAGGAGCACTTTTCCCAACGAAACAAGATCTTATTCAACGCAATCTCTTTGGATCTCACCCATAGGAGGATTTTAATTCTAGGATTCATTTTTGGATACCGAATTCTCTGGGTTTCTGGGGTTAACAGGAGAATTAAACCTAAAATTGCACAGTTTCAAAAGAATCGGATAGTCATTGCTCGATGAGATTAAGAAGTGATGTGTTGTGATATTTCCGTGGGCTATGTGCGTTTGATGCAGCAGGTTCACAGCGTCAAGCATTTGAATCGCTAACAATTCCTTAAAGATTTCAGAAGGAGGGTCCTTTTCTCTCTCTGAATAATGCTAAATGGTATCGTTTAAGCCTCCTTGACACATCTCCATTTCCTGTACAAAATAGACCTTCAGAGCAGAATTTGAATTCTCATTTTTACCCTATTCAGCACTTTCTTCCGTTTTTGTAAGGAAGAATTAATTCTAAATAGTCAAAAAGTAATCGCTAGAAGGAAGTGATTTTCGTATGGCATACTCTCTCCATTGCTTAGATCTAGCCATCTGTGTGATCAGTGCATTCAAGTACTTTCAAAGCCACCTCTGTAATCTCATTCTTTTTAGCTCTAAAAACTAGCGCGAAAGGCCCGTTTGCTTTGTATCTGATGTCAGAATATTCTTTCTATTAGGTTGTCATCAAGGCTAGAAACATCTCTATGGACTAAAGACTAAAGCTGCAGTTTTTTGTTTGGCTTGCAATTTTATCAAAAGGTGCACTCATTTTCAGAAATATTATTGGTTTGATTGTCAGATTGTTATCAATTAGTTGTTTTGTTTAAGGAAAATTAAATAATATTGGGGTATGATTACAAAATTATTCATATTTCTTCTAAATAAAAGGAGAAGAAATATTTGATGATTGCTAGTAAATAATAATAACTCTAAATGGTTCTAGAAATATGATACCTAAAGAAAATCATGAATAAATTGAGTTTTATCAAAAGAATGAGTTGGAATGGTTTAGAAGATTAGAAGAAATCATGATAATATCTATTAAAAATTCAGTAATTGAAGAGAAGATTGTCAGAATTATAACCATAAACTAGATGGAAAATGTTACACAGATGTGGGGAATCAAGCAGGGGAGACATCATTTTATTTTGATCAAAGAGAATATCTTGTAGTTTAAATTAAATAAGATATTTAACTTTCGTAGCAGTATTTTTATTGGTTCAATATCCCATGAATACTTACTCCAAAATATCCTCCCTTAAGCTTTAAAATACACTTGTTTGGCTTTGAAAAGCGAGTTGGTTTATTATTGTCAGAATTTTCTGTAAAATTTGCAGAAAGAAAGAAAGTTAAGAAATTAAAAAATAGGAGATTCTTCTGCCTGCAAAATCATCAAAGTAGATGTATTCGTGGGGAGATATGTGTGGATAATAAATTTTAATCAGGAGCGTGATGATGTAATATCAAGGTTTTTAAAACACCCTACGTAATATTTTAATAAAAGTATCACAAGGGAGGAGAGGTGGGAATACAAATAAAACTATCCCAGAAATATCAAATGAGAAGATGAGAGAAAGAGAAAGATTTTAAGGTTTAAGGGGTGTATTTTTGCTGATTAAAACGATCCCCAAAGGAGAGAAAGGATATCACTTTTCTTCTTCTTATCGGGTAGTTACATATAAGGCTCCAATCATATACATCTGTTGCTTTTGATGATTAGCAACAGTTACTGTTTACAGCAGCAAATCTCGAGAGAAGACAAATAATTATTACTGTAAGCTCTCAATAAGACGATTCTAATATTTCGCTTGTCAATTATATCTGCATTTTTCAGCAAGACAGAGTGGATGAATCAGATGTTTAGAATCTGATCTTGCGAGGGTTTTCTCCGTAATAGTTAGTATTATTTAGATGGTTCTATCTATCATCTTGTTTGGTATTTTAAAAGTTATCTTGATCTTCATTGTCTTTGTGTTGGATGTCGAAAGCTTTAGAGAGAATACTTAGAGAGGAGGCCTCATCGAGTGCGTGTTCGTTTTGTTTCATGTTTGGGTTAGCTATGGCTTGTCTCTGGGGATGAAAAAGAAACAAAACAAATAAAGGATATTATGTATGTGAAAATCCATGTGTTTGATCAGTGTAACTCGATTGATTTTTTGAAAATTGTATTGATGAAAATACCTTGCAAATGAGAGAGTTGCTTGGTAAGGGATTTAGATCAGATGCTGCTCTTGCAGATTCTACACTCAGGATTCGAAGACTGAGAAGTTGCTATGATTAGTTAGCTAGATCTTAGCATTCGAAGGAATACTTACATCTGCTGGCTTAGTTGTTAAATCTATTCAGAAATTCACATTGATTGTAAGGATACTGCTCTTATGTAGATTTATTTCCATTCATTGCATGGAGAGATTGAATAACGAGTTATTAGTAGCCATTGTTAAGCTGTAAATCTGGTAAGGATCTATGTAAAGCAGCCTATACTAAAAACTCATCGATACTGATACTAAAGAGTTATAAAAACACTTTGTTCATGTGGATCGATGATAAGATAAGAGAAGAGTTATTTTTGGCAGGAATTCTCCTGAATATGACTTGAGGGATGTTAGAAGATAATTGGGTTTCAATCAGCGAGAGATTGGCCTTAGAGATTGAAGGAGGTTACTCATTATTGGAGTCTATTACTTCATGCTTCGTTGAGTAATACTATTTGATTGCCTGCCCTAGTTCATCTTAGGAAGTACCGAGTAATTCTTAAGATACTTTCTGCCAAGTCAAAGGGCTTTCAGAGGATCTCGGTTAGGAATCTTCTAGATAGCAGTGTAGAATTGTCTTGGAACGATCAGTTTAGGTGTAAGATACTTCCTTAAATGCATTGATGGCTTCAAAGAATGATCGCTAAGGAAGCAACGATGAAGAGGAAGTTATTTACTCTTTGGTGATGCAAATGTCCTTCAAAACAAAGAGAAACTAATATCAGGATGAAGAGAAAAAAAATGTCCTTACATCTGGTAATCTACAGAAGATAGAATCATCTGGTTGATGGGGGCGAGGATTTTTCTAAACCTAAAGTAGCTTAGGAAATGCATTCAAAAGAAGTTACTACTAAGGCAATTATTTACTGGATCCCTTAGTATTCTCTGCATTCTCTGTCAAAGATTTGAAATTGAAGCTTCTAGTCGCTAATTCTAAATAATGGGAGTCTGTCGATTTATACTTGCGCATCCCGTGAGCGTAGTCGATTGGAAGAATCTAGAGTGTCTCAAGAGGAGGGTTGCTAGCTAGGTAGTAGTTGTATTACGTTACAAGGGAGGTATTAGTTGAATTAAGAGTTTAATTTTGTTTGCAGATTAATAATATTCACTGTTTATCTTGAGGGAGCTGTTTTAGATGCTAACTGATCTTGAGCAGAGCAGAATTTATCGTATTCAATAATTCAAAGGTTACTCTATGAAAGCGGATTCGACTGAAGAAAAGTAAATACTATTTTAGACGAAGAAACAAAAATAAATATTTTGATTTTCTGAGTTACTTTCTAATTTGATTCATTCAATTCAAGATATGGATTATCCTTTTAAACTTGATATTCTTTCATCATGAGTATATCATGGATTAATAATTAAATGAACCTCTGATATCTTAAAATTGAATTTTTTGATTTGATAAATTTTGGCTCTAAAATCGTTCTAGATCCCCTAAAGTGCATAAGGATGCTTTGGGGGAATGGTTTCAATCAGAAAAACCACACTTTTTTAAAAATATAATAATCTTAATCATCTCTTCCTTAATCTGAACAAACAATAATCAATCGGTTATTATTATTATTAGACTCTCAATTTTCCTGACAACATCATTCAGTTCCTTTACTAATAAAGAAGTCTCTGCTTGGTTCTTTTGTGCTTGAGACAACACATTATTCCTAACCAATCCGAGTTGCTTTTTTGTCTCCTCTCAATGAAAAAATTACTCTAATCAGCTAGAACATTCAGAAAATCGAATTACTTTAAATAGTACTATTTTGGGTAGAATTTCAATCTTTTTTAGATTAAAAAGTCAATCTCTAATTCTTATCCTGTTTGTTAGTTAGCGATCATCGAAATGCTCTTTGTAGTTAATTGGGTGATTTCTAGCTAAAGACTAATCACATATTTGATTTATTTAAATTTTATTCCTGAAGTGAAACAATTCATACAAATAAATCCCCATCCTCCTTGATCCCTTAATTTACACTCATTGCTATTACCAATCATTAAGCACACTATGAAATAAATATGATTAACTAAACTACAATTTGTTTTTTATCTTTCCTTGCTTATTTTCCACAACTAGAACATAAACTTTAATAAGGAAATTATTAAGCAGAATACAAAACGGATTTTAAACCAAAAAGAAGATTTACTTTCTTTAGCACACAACACTCACACACAAATCCGAATAAACAATTCTTTGCTATTTCGAAGTTGTGCAAACAGAAAAACAACTTAACATAATCAATCATGCCTAGGAAATCCCTCTTATGTAAATTCTACTTGCAGGAATGCTCGATGTGGATATTCCCATACTGCGATAATCTCGTTCTCACAAGCATGCTCCTAGCGACTAAGAAGATAATCGAGTTGTCATTCGTTGTATAAATTCATGAAATCTTTCCATTTCTTAGTTTGGACAATGAGGAGATTATGAAATGGATCCATTTAGAGGTTTTTGACAGAACATCAATGTATTTCTGCTAAATTGCGATAATCTCATTCAATCTCGGGATTATTATTATTCTCTTGAGTTTATTCATATTTTAAATGATCAAAGTTAAGACAGAATCAGTGCAATATCTAAATCATACAGATACCTAAAAACAGCCTTAGAAATAAAGCCAACAAAGATCGGATTAGTAACAACAACACTAATAGTGGCAATTGATCTTATTTTTACATGCAAAAATAAGAAACCTGCTGTCTTTCATAACGACCATTCACAATTATGTACTTTTTTGCCCATTCCTCAGCTCCTCACTCCAAATCCTTTCAACTTATGCCAAATCAACTTCAAAGGAAGCAGCTTTCCCATAATACATCCCTTTCATTCCTATTATCAATCTTCTTCTCACACTTTCCTATGGTAATAGTTTCTCAATATCTCTCCCTTCCTTCTGTGGTTTTGAGAGTATTCTTTATTTTTACATACCCCAAAAAACCAATTAATCAATATTTCAAAATAAATCCTTTTTGAAAATGTCACGAGATATTGAATAAGCAGCTTGCCACCCAGCACAGCACAGCACTCTCCATATTCTTACTCTTCATTCCATTGAATCTTTTTTATTTGTCTGATTTTAAAATAGGAATCCTAATAGAAATGCACAGCTTTGATTATTCAGCTCATCATAATTATTTATCTCGACGTCGGAACAATGACATTGACAAAATTCTGTTCCTTCTTCAGATTGTGCAAGTCATCGTAAGTGTGCTGAAGTGCTCTTAGATCTGTGTGCTATGCATATTTGACATCTAGTTAACCATTGCATTTGTATGTTAATTAACTACAAGCCAATTTAAAAATCCCAAAATCATGATCATCCGATGCTGTGTGAAAGCACTCCCGCTATCAATATTGATCACACTGTCACTGAATGCATTAAAACCGATTAATATCCCAATTTTTTGGTTGGTGATCCTTTCCCTGATGTTTCGAATTATTCAAGAAGTCTTAGCTGCTCGACAAGCTAAATATCTTGAATAATTCTACTTCGCTACATCGACATCTACAAACCATCAAATCCTCACGAACATCCTTCACTTCATCAGCATTAACAAAGCAAAAATGTTCTCACCAAGCATTTTCTCTGCAAAAACGAGATTATTTGAGACACTTCGAATTGCTCATGCTAAAACATGCCTTAACGGCAAGTGCTTCTGCTCAAGAATCGGAGTAAATTCACTAAGAAATGTGTAATTGTTTTTATATTCCCTGATATTCAGCATCAAGAAGATCGTGAAGGTGTGCAAACTCATATTCTCAAAGGCGAATTCATCTTGAAATGTGCAGACGATCTAGTTTTCAATTGGATCGTTCAACAAAGAAGGCTTTCACTCTCCTTTAATCTCGGGTAGGTTGAGCTTATTTTGACATATTGCTGGTTCTTGATTGAGGAAATGAAATTACCTATCAAAGCATGGTATGTTCTGTCTATGATGGGTGAATTAACTGATGAGAAGTTTGATTCCTAACTCTCAGGTTCTTCATCCTCTCAGAAGTCAAAGCAAGAGTTCTCCACTTTAGCCCACTAGAACCATTCTCTGATAAGCACCGCTTTCATTATTCAATTTTTCTATTATTAACAATCTCTCGAAGTGAATACCCATCAGTAATTCCATGGTAACTTCCAGGAATATCTTACTTCAGAGAATACATTCACGCAGACAACCAAATCTCTCCATGTGTATTATTCCTAACTGGTACACTTGACTAGTATTTTGACTTTCCAAGATCAGATACATCCTTAGTAACTGATGCAATAATGCGAGGTCCTTTCAGATGCTAAAACCAGAACAAAACGGTTATTTTTTCAATCATTGAGGAGTATCCAGTCGCCGAAGAATAATCTAAGTTTGATTTAAGCCGCTATTGGAAGCTATCTGATTGAGGACTCTCATGCAAAGCATGCCCTTAAGACATAGATACAATAAACTCCATTTCATCATCTTGACCATCTTTGTAGAGGGCAGAATCATCATGGCATTAATCAGGATAATAAAAGTAGAATTCCCATTACTATTTCTAGATATTTAACTTATTTTTTCATATTAAAATAATAGATATTACTATTAGAGACTATCATCCACAGTTCCTTAAGGACTAACAGTGTGTAATCTATGCCTCATTGCTGACTGCTGACATGCCGATAAAAAAAATCACAGCAAATTTCTCGGATATCTTTTTCTCAGGATAGGATCCTTCCAGCAAAAAGCATCTGTTTCTCTCCGTGCATAGCCTCCTCCCGGGGCAGCTCAGGACTGACCATTAGTAATCAGTCATGCAATTTCTCCAAAGAGGCTCACTTAAACCATCCAGTTGTAAAGAGAAGAAATCAGTTTTTCTAAAAATGTTTACTCATGTTTTTCTGCTTTTGTTTTCAAACAACTACATAACTTTTACTACCTCTCATCCACAACAGATTCAATGTCGCCTTTCGGAATTAATGTGTTTGGGTTCATAATTCCATTAGACATGGAACTACGAGTCCATACATCTGAAAATGACTTTGGAATCCTTTCGAAAGTTACTAAAATCTCTGACTGCATTTCATCTGATGAATAGTCCTTTATCATGTTTAATAGCAAAGGGAACATCATTGCTGTGACTAAAAACATCTTCCAAAGGATCTTCAACAAAGCAGGCTTCACCTAAGGTACTTATTTTTATTTGGTTTGTATGAAATAAAAATCCTATCATTTCAGCATAACTGCAGTAGTTGAACGTTTTCCTGCTGATTCCGACAATCGAGTAGATTATTACTAAGCAATACCTGGAAACGCACACTGAAGTTTAGTTGAAAATAGACTCTAAAGGAGAATATAGTGGAAATAACTTCAATTTATCTTTGAAGACACACTGGCTTGCTGAGCATAATTTAGATTTATTCGACAGCTAAAATAAACCAGGTGATTGGAACCTTAATTCTAATAAAAGCCACAGAATTAGCAACAATAGTCATGCAGAGTCTTCTCTACTTTTGTATTAGATGATTTTGAAAGTTAGTAAAATCAACTTACTTTCTGGCGAAGGTGAGGATAAAGATGAGGTCTACATCGCAGCGATTTCATTTATTAAGGAGATCTTGCACATTGACACAAGCACTGGACACAAAGAGACAGCGAATACTCAAAGTTGCAAGAAATCATTTCAAAAGGAGTTTTTTAGTGCAGACAAGATAGACAATTAATATCCCTCTTTCTAAAAGGTAAATATTATGCAAAAAGCTGAAAAAAAATTTACAATGCTTTTCAAAGATAAGAACATTTCCAGAGGAGAGGATAACCATAACGAAAAGGAAACACAAAAAGAAGAACAAGAAACGTTAAGTTATAAACTCTAAGAAGAGTCAGCAGATGGAGAGCAATACTAATTTCAGTTCAGGACTCAAGAGCATAGAAGGTGAGAAAATAATTGGTAGATTAATGTCTCGAAAAAAGGAATAAATGATCAGTTTAGGTCTATATTCTGGACTTATCTTGTGGGTAATTTTCATGTGCGCCTCAAGTGCTTCAACAGTGATGTATTCTTTGGAGATTCAATCTTTCTCCAAAGCAGAAAGCATTATCGAGTTGCCCCTAGCGATTTCAACATAGTCAGCGAATCTCGTTCATTTAATCCACTCGTAGACTATTGAGACACCATTTAAGCTATATAAGTAGCATTTCAATCTGTAAAAATAAGGTTTTCCTTCACATGAAGCTTCGGAAGATTCTTCTTTTTCTTTACCAGAATCAGAAAATTGCATACACAAAAGTCAAAAACAGTTGGAAATTGACATTGCGGACTAATTAAATGAACTTAAATCTACGATCCACAATCTTATTCGAAATTAGAGCTTCAATCAAGCTGCTTTAAATTATATGCTGTCTACACCAGTTACCTTTGATTTCAAATAGAACTTATTCTATAAGATTAATCTGTCATATTCACATATCTATAAATTACAAAAAACTAACTAGATTTCAAGAGAATAGGCCGATAACAATCCCCCTGAACTAGGAAATCACAAGTAGTACAAGGGCATGCATGGCGATGATAACGAAAAAGAAATTGAAAGGCATATCAAGGTTTTGTAGCTTATTTACTACATTTATTCTGCTGTAATTCTTAGCCCTTTTTCATACATCGACATCAACGATTCCACACTTCTTTATCTGATCATGGGACTAGGCCAAGAAATGACTGCTGTGCAGGATTTCATTGTCACAATAGTCGGTAACGAGCTTCAAGGAATTAAGGTGCTGTCTATGTCAAAGCTATTCATGAGTGCTGCTTTTTCTATCATTTTCCTTGGGTTGTCTGTAATTTTCGAGTTGAGATACTAAAAGAAAAAATACCTTATGCTGAAACTGGTCTGTGGATTTCCAAATGAATCTCTTCTTGAATTCGGTGATGAAATTACTGAGAGATATATAAAATTCGAGTAGAATTCAAGAAACCTCTAAGGATAATAAAACTAAATTGTTTCGACATCAGAAAACACAACTGGTAAGAAAGACATCCATGAATATGATTGGATAAGATATCGCAGAGATGGCGAATAGCAACTCAAGCGAAAAAGGAAACATTTTCTAATCTTAAGTAATCCGTAGATTCTTCAGTGGAAGACAGTTATTTGGAGTATTTTCGCTGCGATTCTTGTCAACATAACTCCATTTCTGTCATATCTTAGTTAAAAGCAATTTTTGACTTCTCAAAGGACAATTATCTAAGAAAAGCAGTACATCATGAATGCACTGTAATAGCTGACGTTGAACATTCCTTTTTCAGCTCATTTGACATTCAACGGGTATAACGATTTGTTCGCAGTTTAAGTTAAAAAAATGAGCAATCAGTAAGGAAAATAGATTTTTCGATTGATGAATGCAGTCTCCCAACCAGAGATATTTACTCATTCAGAAAGTTACTTGAATATCATGAGAGTCAGCATCTGCGATTAGCTATCGGAGAAAGAAAAATCAAGTCTACTTGGGTGTGAGAGACAAATCGACAGAGGTTTTATTGGAACTGCTCTGCATTTATTCAAGATTTCCAAAATTTTATTCTCAGAAAACTCAGATGAAATCACTTTATTCTAGAAAGAAATTCTTTTGAGAGAGCTTGAAGAAGGTGTAGAGCTGCTAAAGTAAGCAGCTAAGATGCTGATCAGTCATTAAGATAACACAATAACAATAGTTTATTAGAATGCAATGACTTTTAACTCAATTCTACTGATAATTCAGTTGTTGGCGTTATTGATAATGGGTTTGGTGATTTACAATATGGTTTTTAAGCATCATCAAAGTCGATTTGAGAAAATCAAAACAACACTAACTGCGTTTCCTATGCTAATTCTTTTTCAAAATAGCCTTCTCAAAGCATTCTTCATGAAATATTGAAAAAGGAAAAAGATTAGTAAAAAGAGTTAATTAAAAAGGAGTTATTGTTGGATCAGATAAAAATAAGAATAGAAACTCTTTATGTTGTAGTAATGTGAATGAAAAGAGAATCATATGGCGCTAAAAGCTCTCTTTTAAAGATAATTTATTTTTTAATAATAAACAAGATTGTTTTAAAAGAAGATAAAACGAATCTAATTGATTGGTTCATCCAAATAAAATAATTAAACACTAAAACGTATGGTTACATGCATTACAAGCCATTATTATGGAAAACTATCACTGCTAAATTCTTGATTTTCCTCTATTTCAAGCCTGGAGCATTTTTTCAATATCTGGGATCATTGAGTCAGGAAACGTCCTAGGATGCACGAATTTATGAACTTTCCCATCTGATCCGATGAGGAATTTAGCGAAATTCCAAGGAATCTGATGAGTCTTTCCTGTCTTTTCATCGTGCAGCTCAGAGTTGAATCTCAGAAATTTAAAGACTTCACTGCAATTCTCACCATTAACTTTAATCTTATCGAAAACAGGAAAATCCACATCGAAATTTGTTTACGTGTACTCTTTGATTTTTGCGTTATCCCATGGCTCTTATCCCATGAATTAATTCGTCGGGAAAGCAAGAATCTCGAATCCTTAGGGTTTGTACTTTTTGTAGAGTTTGACTAGCTACTTATAATGGTCTGAAGTCAATCCACATTTGCAAGCGACATTCACTACCAAGATACATTTTCGATTGTTGAACTCACTCATTTTTCTGATGGAGCCTTCGTTGTCTTTGGCTTCATAGCTGAAGAAGGTTTGTTCACTTGGTTGAATATTTTCAAGTTTTGTTTTCTTGACACAAGCGAATAAGCATCCACCCATTTTAATCTTTTTTGTTGTGTGATTCTATTTTGTTGTGTTTTTTCCTAAAAGTTATTATTATTTTTTTTAATTGAATTTTTAGGTGATTGGTCTTTCGCAATTAAATGACAAGTGCCTGCAACATTGAACGAAGTTACAGACAGCTTTCTTAATTCATGTTCTAAAAAAAAGGTCTATTTCTTTCTTCTCCTTTGAAGTTAAAATAAGAAAAGGATTAAGAGGCTAGTATTAGATGCAAGTTTCATTATTGTTGTTAAAAAAATGATTACATTGAATAATCAATCAAATTATCTACATGTTATTATTAGAAATTTACAAAATCAATTTAACGAAGAAGAGAATAATAGTGCTAATAGATAAGCGCTTTCAAATATAATCAATCATAAGAACAGTGTTTTGTTGGTCCCTTCAAGCCTTGAGCATGGCTTCAATGTCTGGAATAATTTCATTTGGGTTCACT
>Ga0302271_10001785_pt1 | contig 20271 bp, 16 predicted proteins | sample III_Bog_N1_1_FD_198767 | JGI IMG/M metagenome (GOLD analysis project Ga0302271, IMG submission 198767) | Peat permafrost microbial communities from Stordalen Mire near Abisko, Sweden - III_Bog_N1_1 | ecosystem: Environmental > Terrestrial > Soil > Wetlands > Peat | place: Sweden: Abisko... | reverse complement strand
ATTTGTGTATTTACACTTGTAATATACCACAAAAAAAAATATTTACATAGATCCATAAATTTAAATACAATATACTAATGACATACAGACATTATTTAAACCATTTTATCAGTTAAATATATAAAGTATATATTTAGCTATAAAACATATCATAATCAGTTATATAAATGATATAATGTGACTATTATACAATTAATAGATCAATATTGTACTATTGTAAATATTTATATAAACAAATATATCATATATATATACTATTTATCTGATTATAAAATAATTATATATATCATCACTACATAGTAGAACAGATTCACAATGTTGTTATTCCAATTGTAAATTATTATACATGTGTATATTCAAGGCTGATACATATGTGACTTCATATCAAAAAAATTAGAAATACTTTTGTAAAATTGACAATTATTTTTGTGAATAATCTAAATTATCACATATGTGAATCAGTATATTTGTAATGTTGGTATATTAGGGATGGAATTTACAAACCTATCACTATTCAAAATATCCGGATGTTTATTACACCCTATGATTTTTAAAACTCAATCATGATTCTCTGAATGAACACTATATTTTAGGAGAATTTGAGTGTTCAGCCCTGTCAAATGGTACTTTTAGGACTTAAAACTTATATGAAGAGGAAAACAGAATATAAAAAATGATCTTATACAAATATTAATCAATACGTTACATTAAATTGTAGTCTCTGAGAATTTGATATTTAAACTTGTTCCGGGATATGGATAGGTATAGCTCATTTTGAAGCAAAAAAAAAGAGCCCGAAATATATTCGAACTCTTTTTATATAAAAAAAAATAAATGTCTTACTCTTCTGTTGCCGGAGCTACTCCTGCCAACTCCTGATCGACTAATATACGTCCACAATATTCGCAAACAATAATTTTCTTACGAAGACGAATGTCTAACTGACGTTGTGCCGGAATTTTATTAAAGCAACCACCGCAAGCATCACGTTGAACGTAAACCACAGCTAACCCATTGCGGGCATTCTTGCGGATACGTTTAAATGCTGTTACCAATCTAGGCTCAATAAGCGATTCGATTTCTTTTGCATGCTCACGGAGTTTTTCTTCTTCTTGTTTCGTTTCAGAAACGATCTCGTTTAACTCACCTTTCTTAAGATCCAGGTCTAGTTTACGTTCAGTCAATTGACCAGCTGTTGATTTTTGATCAACTTGTTTCGTTTCAAGAGAAGCTGTAAACTCACGAATACGTTTTTCGCAAAGTTCAATCTCCAGGGTTTGAAATTCAATTTCTTTTGAAAGATTGTCGTATTCACGGTTATTGCGAACATTATCTTGTTGCTCCTTGTATTTTGCAATCTTAATTTTTGATTCTTCAATCTCAACTTTCTTGCTTGCAATGGTAGCCACTATATCAGCAATTTCTGTTTCGAAATTTTCCAAACGGGTATTTAAGCCGATAATTTCATCTTCTAAATCCTGCACTTCCAAAGGAAGTTCACCACGTAAAATTTTTATTTCGTCTATTTTAGAAACCGCTTTTTGAAGCTCATAGAGTGCCTTTAGCTTTTCCTCTACTGTGATTTCTTTTTCTGCTTTTAATTCTGTAGCCATATTGATTACAAATAGTTTATGGGGTTGGTTTTACTGTCTGAAATTTGGACTGCAAATGTAGGCATTTTTTTTGTAATTATCTCAAAAAAAATCTCTTTTGTGAACTGTTCACTTTCAAAATGACCTATATCGGCTATCATTATACGCTTTTCAGCGTTAAAGAACTCATGATACTTAAAATCGCCTGAAATATAAACATCTGCCTTTACTTTAATGGCATCGGTCAAGAATTCGCTTCCTGAGCCGCCACATAATGCAACGCGTTTAATTTTTTTTCCTAATAAGGTGGTATGCCTAATAGTTGGAATATTGAAAATAGCCTTGATCCTGGTAAGAAACTTCACTTCTTCTTCCGGTTCTTCCAATTCTCCTACTACCCCTGCTCCCACCTGATTCCAGGTATTTTGCAATGGAATAAAATCATAAGCCGGTTCTTCGTATGGATGTACTCTAAGCATTGCTTCCAGCACTTTATATTTCAGGTAATCAGGGAGAACAACTTCAATCCTCACTTCGGGTTCCGAATGCAATTCATCAATATTCCCAACAAAAGGCCTGGCATTCTCATTAGCCCTGAAAGTACCGGTACCTTCGGCATTAAAGCTGCACGAATCGTAATTTCCAATCTGCCCTGCTCCTGCTTCGAATAATGCCTGACGAATACCATACGAATACAGTTGAGGCACATAGGTCACCAGTTTAAGCAGCACATTTTGTTTAGGCTGAAGGATTTGAATGTTTTTCAATCCAATTTTCGCTGCCATCTTTCCGCTTACTCCTGTCAGAACATTGTCTAAATTAGTATGTGCCGAATAAATAGCGATTTTATGCTGAATAGCTTTAACCACGCAACGTTGTACTTCATTTTGACCAGTCAACCGCTTTAATCCTGTGAAAATAAGTGGATGATGAGAAACAATCAAATTACAATTTTTTCGAACAGCCTCTTCAAGAACTTCTTCAGTAATATCAATGCTAATCAGTATTGAATTAATTTCCATTTGTGAGTCTCCAACAAGAAGTCCTGCATTGTCATAGCTTTCCTGCAACGACAACGGAGCCACTTCCTCAATAAGTTCACAAATCGATTTTACATTCATACTTATTTGACATTCAAAACATTATATTACTTTTAAGCAACCACTTCTGGAGTAGATTCTTCTTTTGCCTCTTCAACAAAATCTGTAATTTTTGCATTGATCAACAGGTTATACCAGGCAATCATTTTGCGGATATCACTTGGGTAAACCCGGTCACGATCGTATTCAGGGAGTACTTCGGACATGTATTTGCGGAGTTTGTCATTATCTGCTTTTTGGTCAATAGAACAACTACCCCCGTTTTCTTTTGTTTTTACACTTTCCAGTACCTGACTTAGCGGAACTTCAGCATTTTCAGTAAAAATAGCAATATCACCCAGTGACACGACTTTATCTTTTGTATAAGCCGGGATTCTTTTCCCATCGATTAATGACTCAACAATCAACATATTTTTTCCTTGTGAAACAAGTTTGAAAAGACCGGGCTTTCCGGTAACGGATAAAATTTCTTTAAGCATAATAACTTTCGTATTTTAAATTCTAAGTGATAAATATATTTGTTACAAAATATCGAATATCGATTTTTTATTTTTAATTATTTAGAATTAATCGGGTTAATTCATTTAGTTTTATTCTTCCTTCGTAAATTGCTTTTCCAATAATTACTGCAGGAATGGAAGCATCGTGTAAAAGTTCAACATCGTTCATTGAACTCACTCCTCCACTGGCAATGAGATACAAATTAGGTTGAGAAGCCAGCATTTTTTTATAAAGATCAATTGCCGCTCCCTGGAGCATGCCATCCCTGCTGATATCCGTACAAATTACTTTACTGATACCCAGGTTCATGTAATTTTCAATAAATGGCATTAAGTCAAGTTTAGTTGTTTCCAACCAACCTCCAACAGCAATTTTCTCATCTTTCACATCCGCTCCAAGTATTATTTTTTCTCCCCCGAATTTAGTTATCCAGGAAGAGAAAATCTCAGGGTCTCTCACAGCTATGCTTCCGCCTGTAACCATGCTCGCCCCACACTCAAAGGCAATACGCAGATCGTCATCAGATTTTAATCCTCCACCAAAATCAACTGTCAAATCAGTAGAACCTGTTATTTTTTCCAAGACTTTATGATTCACAATATGGTGCGCCTTAGCTCCATCCAGATCGACTAAATGTAAACGACGAATGCCTGCATCTGCAAACATTTTCGCTACTTCAAGCGGATTTTCATTATAGACTATTTTCTGTGCATAATCACCCTGTGACAAGCGAACACATTTACCATCAATTAAATCAATAGCTGGAATAATTTCTATCACGTTAATAATTCAAGTTACAGGTTATATTACAATTCATAAGTCTGATACTTCTGAATAGAAAGACAAAAGTACTAAAAATACAAGGATTCGACAAATAGAGTTCATGATATTAAATTGATTCAACCGGATATGTTGTAGAAAGCCTGTTATTATACCCGGTAACACTGATTCGCTATTCACGGCTGGCAACTAATGATTAATTATTAACAATTTAAAATAATTCAGGGTATCTTTTTTTCTGCATTATCTGATCATAGTTCAGAGGGGGTTGCCTTTTGTCAGCCATAGGGTTACCTTAGGGTTGCCTTAGGTCAGCCCCTCCGAACCCCCTATCAACCCTAAGGTAACCCTCAGTCAACCCCCTTTAACTAAAAAACAGATGTATTTTGTTTTTTAGTTGGGAATATCAAAACTAAGATAATTATTCTTTCCATCAACACCTTTCACGAATTAACATGAATGCTCTTTCAGTACGTTCATTTAAAATTAAAAGTTTCTCCAAACAAACCCGGTCGAACCATTAAATTCAAATCCGAATAAAAACAAAGACTATGTTCTTTGTTTTTATTACTTCTACTTTACCAGAATAAAGAACTAACCATCCCGATAGCTATCGGGAACACAATAATTCACAATAGAAATGGTATTTTCAGTCAATTATCTGTTAAAATACCGTTAGGTATTTTACTATTGTGTTCTTTTTTTATTTTTGTTTTTCAACAGTATTGTATCCTATTGTGATCCCGATAGCTATCGGGATGGTTTAGTTATTTGTCTTATTTTAATTTAGTAAAGTAGAATTACTCACTCTTTCAAAATGAATAACTAAGATACTTACTTAGAAACAAAAATAATGTGCAATAAAATTGAAGGAAATGTATACCAGGTATTTGCACGAAAAATGGTTCAGCTTGCATACAGATAATGCAGCATGGTACCTGTTTACAAAAAAAACAGTAAATTTGCAGAAAATTATCACGAATGAAAATCCTGCTGGTCACTCCACCACTTACTCAGCTTAATACACCCTATCCTGCGACTTGTCAATTGTTGGGCTTTTTACGTACACAGGGAATTGAAGCAGAGCAAATGGATTTAAGCATAGAGCTCATTCAAAAGTTGTTCACCTCCACACAACTCGAAGAAATATTTAATATAGTTTCGCCAACCATTAAGCTTACCAAAGCAAATAAGATCACCCTTCAACAATCAGATTTCTATATTAAAACCATAGAACCGGTCATGCGATTTCTAAGTGGAAAAGACAACAGCCTGGCACAACGTTTCAGTGATCGTTCTTTCTGGCCACAAAGCAAACGGGTTCCAACGGACGATGATTTAGAATGGGCCTTCGGAACGATTGGCAATCATGACCGGGCAACTCATTTGTGTACTATTTTTTTAAAAGATCTGTGTGACTTTATTCAGCAGGCTATCGATCCTCACTTTGAGTTAATTCGTTATGCTGAATCACTATGCCTGCGCTTGCCTGAATATGATCCTCTCAAAGAAGAATTAAATAAGCCTTTATCACTGATTGATAAACTAATGCTGGATATTTTTGAGGAAAGAATCAGAAACTGTAACCCCGATATGGTCGGATTTACAATCCCCTTTCCCGGAAATCTTTATAGTGCCCTGCGTTGTGCCAAATGGCTTAAAGAAGAACATCCTACGATTAAAATCTGCATGGGTGGAGGATATGTTAATACTGAACTTAGAAGCCTGTCGGATCCTGCAATTTTTGATATTATCGATTATATCCTGTTTGATGATGGGGAATTACCTTTATTAAGATTACTTACCGGCGGAGAACTTATTCGTACTTTATCACTTTCTTTCAACAGGGAAATTATTCGTTCGAACTTTGACAGCAAAGAGAATATCCCTTTTTCTGAAATTGGAGTCCTTGATTATGACGGTCTTTGTGAAAACAATTATATCAATTTGATTGAATTGACAAATCCAATGCATGCATTATGGAGCAACGGACGCTGGAATAAAATGATGCTGGCCCATGGATGTTATTGGGGGAAATGCACTTTTTGTGATGGTGGATTGGATTATATTAAACGGTACGAAACAACCTCCATCGATATGATTGTCAATCGCATGGAAGCCATAATGAAACAAACCGGCCAGTCAGGTTTTCATTTTGTGGATGAAGCTGCACCTCCTGCTCTGTTACGTAAATTGGCGGAAGAAATAATAAAGCGCAAACTTATAGTAAGTTACTGGACTAACGTACGGTTTGAAAAATCATTTACTTCCGAACTTTGTTACTTAATGGCCCAGTCAGGGTGTATCGCCATTTCAGGAGGATTAGAAGTAGCATCACCCAGGATTTTAAAGCTAATCAATAAAGGGATCACTATCGAAACAGCCCGTGATAGTATGAAGAACTTTGAAGATGCAGGGATAATGACACATGCTTACCTCATGTATGGCTTTCCCAGCGAAACTGCGCAGGAAACAATTGATTCCCTGGAAGTAGTACGAGATTTATTTTCTGATGGCCTTATACAATCAGCATTCTGGCACCGCTATGCCATGACTGTTCATAGTCCTTCCGGACAACATCCGGAAAGTGTATGTGCTGTACGAATCAATCAGCCCCTTGGAAGGTTTGCCAACAATGAAATACCTTTTACTACTGAACATGAAATTGACCTGGAGTATTATGGAAAGGGGCTCAATCTGGCAACTTTTAATTATATGCAAGGAGCTGGTTATGAATTGCCCTTGATAAATTGGTTCAAAAAATAATGACAATACGAACTCATAAAAATCATTTTAAAAGGAATAAACTAATAGCTCACTTTACTAAACTATCAAAATACTAAAATTAGAAGCAAACTGTTTATAGATTAAATTGTTTGATTCCTAAATAGATTAACATGGCACATGAACATCATCACCAGGATGTAAAAAATATAAAAGTTGCTTTCTTTTTAAATTTATTTTTTACCTTATTTGAAATAGCCGGCGGTTTTTTCACCAACAGTATGGCTATCCTTTCGGATGCAGTCCACGATTTAGGTGATTGTCTCTCACTCGGACTGGCCTGGTACTTTCAAAAAATAGCTAATAAAGGCAGCGATAGTTCTTATTCGTATGGATATAAACGTTTTTCACTACTGGGTGCCATCATCAATTCTATCGTGTTGACTGTCGGGAGTATATTTATTCTTACAGAAGCAATTCCACGGATTTTTCATCCTGAGAAGACACAGGCTGCAGGTATGTTTTTCCTCGCCATTGTAGGTATTTTAGTAAATGGATTAGCCTTTTTCAGGCTAAAAAAAGGAAGTTCACTCAATGAAAGAGTAGTATCTTTGCACTTTCTGGAAGATGTGTTAGGATGGGTTGCCATTTTAGTAGGTGCTATCATCATGTATTTTTTTAATGTGCCCTTCATAGATCCTCTATTATCTGTAGGAATTGCATTTTTTATCCTCTTTAATGTTTACAAAAACATACGTCAGACTCTGCACATAATTTTACAGGGGATTCCTGCTGAAATAAATATAGATGAAATAACAGAACAGCTTCAACAATTTAAGGATATTGAAGACATCCATGACTTACATGTATGGTCAGTGGATGGGAATTATAATATTCTTACCGTCCATGTGGTTATGAATAAGCTCCTGGAAATAGAAAAAATAGCAGAATTAAAAAGGAAAATACGTGAATCTCTAAAACAAAAAGGAATACAGCATGCCACCATTGAATTTGAGACTTCGGATGAGCGGTGTGATTTCGAAAAAGGTTGTGATTGAAGGAAATTCTACTTTCAGTAGAACTGCTTATATAAAGCTCTATTATTAAGTAAAAAAGAGTTTCTTGGTATACAAGAAACTCTTTTTCTGTTGGAGTAATTATTTGCAATAATATGCATTGTTACTGATCTTTAGTCCTGAAAGTCCATGTTGGGCTAAATGCAACTTTATTTCCATCATACTTTGCTACCACATACCAATAATACGTAGTCGAAAATTTTAAACCGCTTGTTGTTACTTGCTGAAGTACAACATTTTCGCCCAACAATTTCTGAACAGTTGAATTTGACTCAAAAATGTATATATCATAAGTCAATACAGTACTCGCTTTGTTGCCTTCCGTTTTCCAAATTAAAGTCATTGCTAACAATTGATCGACTGCACCATTCCCTGGGACAGGATCATAAATGGATATAGTCCCAATATTGGTGTTATCTTTAAAGATCAAAAAATCCATTAGAGTGCTTTCGTTATTGAAAATAGCGACAGTGAGAGAATTACTCAGATAATCCTTTCTTTTAATATTCACGGCTACATCTCCCTCTTTTACTTTTGGAATTGAAAATTTACCATTCGCATCAGTCAATACAGCAATACTTGCCGGTGTAGTTGTGATCAGTGCTCCCTGAATAGGTAAATATGTTTCGGAGTCTAACACGGTGCCAGCTATTGATCCGTAAAAAAGGATATCAACTTTTTCCGATTCGCATGAAATAAATGTTGCTGAAAAAAGCAGGCTGAAAATATAAATGTATTTCTTCATGATTTGTATATTATTTATGTTTCGTTTTAATCAAATAGTATTTAACTCCCAGGGAAATACCCCAACTCAAATCGTTGTGCTTACCAGCCTTGGTTCCATCAAAGTTGTCATTTAAATAATAATTTAATCCCGAAGAAACCGACAATCCCAGTTTGGTGTTCATCATGTATTCAAGTCCGAATGTCCCGTTTATTTTAGGAAGAAATTTTGCTTCAGACAAACCGACTCCAGATGAATTAAAATCATATCCTCCTCCTGCACTACAAAAAGGAGTAAACTTTTCATAAGGTAAAAAAACATATCGTAATGAAAGGTCACCTGAAAAGGAGTAATCATCTACTTTTAACGGTACATTTAGTCCGCGATATCCCAATTCACAATCAATATTAAAATGGGGAGTAATGGCAGCACCAATAAGAAATGAAGATTTATACCTTAGCTCACTGCCTGAAAAATCCCCTGAATACTTATTTGTACCCACATTTAAGCCAATCATTACTCTTCCCCGGTTATTTGTATCCAATCGTCTTCCCAATGCGTTATCCGAGTCGTAATTAATCAGCTTTTCATCCTGATATTTTTTAAATGCCACGGATGCTGTATCCTTTGGATTCTGGAGGGACCACAGTTTATCTTTCACACCTTCGATAATCAAACTTTCGACGGCTTTTTCTATTGCCTCAGTCACACAAATTTCCGTAGGTTCATTATACGTAAAACCGGTTTCTGCTTCCAGGATCTTCTGTGGTTGGACATACCTGAATAATCCGGCAGATACTTCCTGTGAAAGAATGGATTTTGTGGTGTAAACAGTTTTTAAAACTTTACCATTTGCTGTGGATACCGCACGGATATAGATACTGATACGATCTTCCCGGTATTGACCGGATAAATCTGCTCCAAAGTACCTGACACCGGCACCACCTGTCAATAGATTTGATTCATAAGAAATTATACCCCCTTCAAGGATAACCCCTGCAAATAATAACGGTGGCAACATGGATTCCGTGTTTTGATCCTTGCCTTCATACTGTGAGCGGCTTGTACGGATAATCTTTCGTTCATTCAACAAATTAGCCATATTTTCGCGTTCTATAGGAATAAACCAACCCGATTCTTCAAGCACACGAATTAAAATTGTGGTTGCTCCTTGCGTTACTGCTGTTGACCAGCTGGCACCCGTATCCGATGGTTTATATTGTCCTGTCTGGTCACGAAATTTGTAAACTGCAGTAACAATTTTTTCCTGTGGTTTAGGGAGTTCCAGGAGTATCTTTTTGGCAGGTGATTCCTGTCCAAGGACTGCTCTTCGGGGTTGTAACGGTTGACGCATATACGATCCGCAACCTACCACTAGCACCGACAATACGAATAGGCACAGTACTCTTAACAGAGTGTTTTTCTGTAACATGATGCTTATTTATGAAATTAGATTATTAAAAATATGGGACTGTAACTGTAGTTGAGCTACCCGATTTATTATCCAGGATGCTGATGTTCAATCCTGCTGATTGATTTGTAATATCGATCTGATAATCGCCCAATACATAAGTCCCTGCAGTCAATGCACTTTCACCAAATTGCTTAGCCACAATTTGCCGTGAGAGCTGACTTAAAATCTGCTGATTCAGGCTTTCTGTAAAACTCTTTAATGGATCAGTTGTAGAAGAACTGTAAGCGCTGGATGTACTGGTTGTTTTAAGTTCATTCTGTGCCTGTGCTGAACTTAATAACCAACTGTAATTGTATGGATTTCCACCAAATGCCGGATTTTTTGGGGTGTAAACGAAATCCTGTCCGTAAGTTTTTCCTGTTACAAAAAAACACAAAATAAACAGTGTCTTAAAAATAATTTTCATAATGTACTGATTTAGTGATTGTTAAAGATTTTGTTTGATTCTTAAGATTCCTGATCTGTTTCAGGAAAAATGGTTTCTCATTAATATATTCCTGTTCCGGCCATATCATCTCCATTAAGTTGTTTGGTTATCTCTTCATAATTTGCCAGATAATCATGTGTTGTTGCAATTCCTTCTTCTGCCTGTGCTTCTACCAGATCTTGCCTTGGTTGAAGAATGGCCTGGTAAACAATATCCTCGTTTATTGAAATAACAATCAGGGTCGATGTTAACCGAAATGGCTTTTCAGAAACGGTGATGGTATAATTTTTTGCATCAACGGGTGCTTCCCACTCATTGTAAAACAAATCATAAAAATCTTTTCCTGCTTTTGTTTTTGTATCATCCACCAATAATCCATCAATCTCAATTTCAACATCATTCGATTTTGCAGGTAGCTTTATAACCTTTTCCAACACTTTTTTTAAATCCAATGGTACAGGTTTTGATTTTCTGTTTTCATGCGATACAGTTGGAAATACTACAGGTTTCTTTTCCATTGTCGTTACCGACAAATAAATATCAACTCGCCTGTTTGCATATCTGCCTGCAGCAGTAGAATTAGTAGCCACTGGTTCTGAAAAATATCTACCTGCAATCTCTTTAAATTTCAGTCTATCTATATTTTGAGTTATTAAAAAATCAGCTACAGCCTGTGCGCGATTCATCGACAAATACTTATTTAATTCCAAGTTACTTATATTGTCCGTGTGACCGGTGATAGTAATTTCTATTTCCGGTTTTTTATTCATAATCTCCGAAAACCTTGTAAGGATATCTTTCGTTTCATTATTTAGTAAAATTTCTCCCGGCGCAAAGTGAATACCCAGATCAACTTTAATCTTTGCTCCTGGCTGTATTTCTGCTTTTGGGAAGTACATCACCTTTACTCCTTTTATTTCTCCGACTTCTTTGGCCACCTGATTAAGTTGCTCTTCATAATTTATGACGGCTGTTGGATTTTTCGTTATTGAATCAGTCTGTATAGCAGAAGAGTTCATTAAGAATGCAGATAAAAATAAACTGATAACCAGACCCATAACCTTATCTTAAATTTACTATTTACTATTTACCAACTACTTACTACTTACTACCAACTACTTACTGAACAGCTATTTCAACGGAAATAGAAAATAAGACTGATCAATGACCACCTTCATATCCCGGCCTGTTTGTTTCACTTCCATCCCTCCTGCCGTATTGATTAAATTGCTGTTAATCTCAAGTGAGAGGTTGGTTCCGGTCTGCATAAATGTATTTCCGTTTACAGAGGATTTTGAGACTTCGTCGGATTTCAGGGTCAGGTTATCACCAATCTGAATAACCCGGTCATAAAGAATTTGATCCGATCCATTTTCTTGTTTATAGCCTGTTAATGAATTATTCGTTCCTTTCTGTAAGGTCAGCAAATAGTTATTGTTACCCGTTTGTTCAGCTGAAATGGTATTATCTGAGCCCTGTTGGACAGCCATAACTCCGTTATTATTACCATTCTGAATGATACTCATTTTGTTACGTTCACCCTCAACCACATATCCATTTGTTTCATTTGAAGTAACACCTGTAAGAACATTGTTAATTGCCATTCCAGTCTGATAGTCCTTTTGATTTTCAGGATTCAGAGTTGCAAGATAATTCAATTGGAAACCTAGCATAACATTCCCACTTCCTATTTGTCCAAGGGTCAGTTCATTCGAATTTCCGGACTGAATTGTATACGATTGATTGCTCATATCAAAACCTGAACCTTGCTGTTGATGGATGTTCGCCTTATTCTGATTGCCTGTTTGTTGGATGGATACATAATTGCTGGCTGTCTGGTTAGCTGTCTGGTAGCTCATGATATCTTCAATGCCTGCCAGCTTAATTTGTCGGATGCCATCATTCGTTGAAGTTCCGGGATTGTTAACAATTGCCTGAGTATATCCGGGAAGAATGCTTAACAATATAAATATTAAAATACTGATTTTTTTCATGTTATCGGTATGTTTTTCCTATCAGTTAGTGAACCGTAAATTCGATTCTTGTTTTAAGATCAGATCCCCGAATGAGATCTTGCCTTGTCCGATTTTCTAAATGGATACAACAACGTTAATAAAATTAGTCTTCCGTCATGTAAGCATGAATCGTATCCTGTTAAAATAACACCTTCTTGTTTAAGAATTGTTTATTAAAAATGAAAATTAATGTTGTAAAATTACGTATAATATGTTTACACAAATAAGCATAAAAGACCATAATTATTAACTAGAAGTAGGAAATGTAACTGGTAAAAAAGACGAGGCTATATATCATCCTTAAGGATGATACATAGCCTATAATAAATTAATATATAGCATATTAATAATTACAACTTTTGATATTCCATTCTATTTTGTTGAGATATTGAAGCAAGCACAAAAAAAACAACTAACTGTCAAATAAAACTAATTTTTTATTTGACAGTTAGTTGTTTTTCTTAAATATTCTTGTATTTAGTATTGGGTAGTGACCATTAAACGAGGATTATTTTAATGGGAATGAAAAATAGGATTGGTCAACAACAACTTTCATATCTTTGCCTTTCTGGTTAACTTCAATTCCTCCTGCTGTGTTTATCAACTCGCTGTTGATCTCTAATGATAAATTGCTACCGGATTGAACAAACGTATTTCCATTAACAGACGATTTAGATGCTACATCCGATTTAAGGGTTAGGTTATCCCCAAGTTGAATGATTCTGTCAAACAATATATCTTCCGATGTGTTTTCCTGCCTGTAATCTGTCACGGTATTTTTTGATCCTTTTTGCAACGCTAACAGATAATTATTCTGCCCCGTTTGTTCTGCTGAAATGGAATTGTCTGATCCTTGTTGTACAATCATAACGCCATTGTTTGTTCCATCTTGCGTTATCATCATTCTGTTTCGCTCTCCTTCAACCAAATACCCATTGCCATCAGTCAGGCTTCCAACCGTAGAAAGTATGCTGCTAAACCCGTTGTCCTTACTTTGAAGCTGTTGATCGATCAGATCGGATATATAATCCAACTGAAAAGCAAGGAATATATTCCCGCTGCCAATCTGGCCAATCGTTAACTCGTTGGAATTGCCCGATTGTACAGTATAGGACTGATTACTCATTTCAGAACTCCCATCACTTTTTTGATTGATGGAAGCCGTATTGAGGTTACCGCTCTGTTGGGTCAAGACATAATTGCTTACAGCACGATTCAAATTCTGAAAACTCATAATATCATCAATGCCAGGTAAACTGATCTGCTGAATAGCCTCATTGGACACTATTCCTGTATTGTTAATTATGTCCTGCGAGTAACACGGCAGACATCTCAACAATACAATCAGGAGATAAAAGATGGACCTTCTCATAGTTGTATTTATTTAAGTAAAAGAAAACAAATAATGTCGTATAATTTTAATTTGAAATAAGGGAATAAAGGTTAGATGTTTTCTCTTAATATTTCTATTAAAAGTTAAAATAAAAAATAAGGTTTATTGGTTTAAAACACTTATAGTTTGAATATTAACCTTAGTAGAAAATCAAATAACCAAGATCAAAAACCTTATTCCCTTATTTTGGATCATTAATAATAAGTCCAATTTTTCAAATAAGAATAATAGTACAATATATGGGTCTTATTACTTATTACTGATACTGATAAGTAAAATTTAGTCCTAACGGAATTATCAGATTGTCGGTATTCGAATTGCCGATATTCTTAATTTATCAAACACCTTTTAATCGTGTTTTACTGAATCTTTATGTATTTTTCACGAAATTGAAAGTTATAGTGTAAAGAAGTTTAATGGGTTACACGGACAGGTTGTAATTCATTCTGATTCAAAACGCTATCAGCGATACTATCGAATTATTATTTCTGCCTGTCTGGTAAATGTTACTTATATTGAATACATGTTATCCTGTTTTTTGCCCTAAACTTAATTAGCATCAACTTTCTGAATTATAAAGATAAAAAAGTAGGGTTGTTAATTCTGAATGACTGAAGCCTGGTTGCTGTTTCCTTTTTGCAAAACATCAACAATGGCACCTGATGAATTTGAATCCAAATTTAATGAATTGTAGTTACCTATCTGATCAACATCTAAATGTGCTCCGGCAAACTTTGCACATGAGGTTGTTTGACCCAATAAAGCAACCGTATTTCCATCCCCGATTTGATCTACATCAACATCCATTGGAACAGATGAACTGGTATTTTTTAACCACATCAGGTTTTTGTCTCCAAGCTGTGTCAATTCAACATCACCTACATTTGTTTGCGTATACTTAATGGTATTTCCAACCATATGTGTTAATAAATTATTTTGAATGGTTTTTAAATTTCCTGCTGTATTTACATACAATTTATTATTATCACCGATCTGAAGAGCATCTAAGGATGAACCCGGAAGTAGAACAGCTATATCAGTTGTTGTATTGCAATTTAACAAGCCCCCAACAATATTATAATTTCCGATTTGCATAACATTTGCCCAACTACCTGTTAATTCCAACCCTGTTTCATTCGAAGCACCAAATTGACTTACAAGGAATTTACTATTTCCAAGTTGAGTTATTTTAGCATCGTTATAAGCTCCGGACTGATTAAGTACATTATTTGTAGTACTGGTCCAGCCATCCCAATTGTCATTTCCACTTTGAGTTATTTGAGCAGTATTCTTAATACCGGTTTGAAATGCAGAAAATTGATTCGTATTACCACTTTGATCAGATGTTATTTCATTGCCTGAACCTGTCTGAATGATATTTAAACTTTGAAGTACGTCTTTTTGGTTCAACGTGGCTTTATTACCTTCATTTCCAAAAGCTCTTATTTGTACAAGACCATTACTTTCAACTTGCAGCAAGGAACCTTTCTGTGTAAATACAGCCATATTCTTACCATTTTGTTGATCAATTTTTGCATCTATTTTAGTACCATCCTGATTCAATGTTGCATCATTTTTATCTCCTGTTTGATGGATATACCCATAAATACCTGCGTTTGCAGAATTGAGATCAGTACCTTTTTGATCCACATCAACGATATTTTTATCCCCTTTGGATACCACATCTATGTAATTGTGATCGCCTCCAAATTGATCAACCGTTGCAACATTCTTATCACCGGTTTGTGCAACCTGTGCTTTATGATCGTTGCCGGTTTGTGATACTGTTGCATTGTCATTATCTCCGGTTTGAGTTACAACTGCCGTATTCTGTGCGAAGATCGTGCTTGCCATACATGCAAGAACGAGAACAAAAGTGATTTTTTTCATAATAAAGGTATTTTTAGCTATTTGTAGAAAATTAACTATTTGACTTTGTATTACCCCGACCTATTAATAGTTAACAGGTCGGGGATTTAAATGTACAATGAGTTGACGAAGCCTAAACAACTAATATTGCAATTGGCCAAGTTCTACTCAATTATAGTCTAGTTTTGTATTACAACGGAAGTGTTGGTAATACCATTTTGCGTTACAATTGCTGTTGCTCCATTTGTTTGCTGCAAGCTAAGCGTATTTCCTGAACCAGTTTGGTCAAGATGTAATGTACTTCCATTTAAGGAAGTTGCAATGATGTCAGCGTCAAGTCCCTTTAAAACGTTATTATCACCAAATTGATTGACATAACCATCTGCTTCATCACTTTGGGTAAGATTTACAACATTTAAATTACCAATCTTTTGAGTTATAACCATTTCATTCTGATTCCCATTTTGGATCAGGTTTGAAGTATTCGAATTAGTTAACTGTATAGTTTTTGCAGTATTCGAAGATCCATATTGATACTGTGTTGATTTATTATCGTTCCCTTTTTGAGTAGTTTCAGCAAGATTACTCTGAGTATAACCAAATGCAGCATTACCTTGGAATGAATAAGCATTATTTCTAACGCCATCCTGCCAAATGCTGGCATTTTGACCATAACCACCTTCTTGATCGGTTCGAGCTATATTTCCTACTGTTGTTAAAGCATCTCCAGGATTGGCAAGGCTCCTGCCCTGTTGCCATATATGGCTCTGAAATGCATAGGTATAATCCTGGTTTTGAGTACTCATGTTACCATCACCTGATTGTTTTGCCCAAGCATATTCCTGATCCCAAGCAGTATTATGCGTTTGTGAAATAATTGCGGTATTCCAGTCTCCTGTTTGATTTAAACCGGCAATTGGTCCGGCCATTGTTGTACCAACATAAGGATTATGTTGAGTAATCGTTCCTGTGTTATGATCACCAACCTGGGTTACACCTTTTGTGTCAGTTAATTTGCCAAAAAGAGAACTTGCATAAACATCACTTGTGCTTGCATTATTCAAATTACCAATTTGATCAATTGTTGCCGTATTCGTAGCACCAAGCTGATTAACATAACCGGCATTATTATTACCGAGTTCCGTAACAGTAGCTGTGTTCTGTGCCATTGCAAAACTTGCGGCAAACACCATTGCGAAAATAAAACTTAACTTTTTCATAATTTTGTTTTTTAATTGTTTAAAAAATTTTGTTTAAAACGATTGATCTTATTTTTGAGAGATTTTTACCTGATTGTTTTTACCTTTTTGCGTAACACTCACTTCAGATTGCCGGTCGGTCTGGTTGATGATAATGGTATTGCCTTCTCCACGAACTCGAATGTTATTTTGTTTTTCAGTCGTATCGCAGGTTGATACCATTTTTTTACCATTTATAGTTACACTATTTGACTGACCTTTCATCTGAATTGAGTATTGCGTCGTATCTGTGGTGGGGGAAGCTCGTACCGGATACCTTGCTGCCGTTTTATACCTGGTAGTACTGTCCTGATTCTGTCTTTCGGTTGCCAGATTGTCTGTTATAAAGTAAAAACTGAGTAGGATTATCAGCAAACCAGTATAATGATTATTTTTTATCATAACGTTTTTTTTATACAAGCTTAAGCATTCGCTCATTGATAATTCAGATCAATACGGACTTGCTTTTTCACACTTTTTTTCTCTAACTGATTTGAGTGCTGTAAAATTATTTTTAATAATGTTAGTATAAATAATCATTAAGTAGTATTTTTTCATGTAAATAAGTAGTATTTTTTCATGTTTAAAAGTAGCAATTATTTTATTTATTGTAGTTTTTTTGTAGTAATTATTTCGGTCACCTTATAGGAGTAAAGTTTCACCCATAATGATGTCTAAAAGTATGAACTGCTAATTTAGAATACCTAATCCTTTGAAATCGTTACACAGTCAATAGCAAAACAGAAGTAAACCGGTTATTAAATCATTTTTATTAAAACTATATGTTTAAACTATATAGCAAATTTCTATTCAATTATTCCCATCTAAAATTTACAATTCCTGTTCTTCAGAAAAATTTAGGATATCTTATCATCATATTACTCCACAATCTATTTTGCAATTCCTTGTAGCATATTATTCACCACATATGTAGTAATAATTATTATTCAAATAAATGTTAATAATTACACATCCTCAATGATTTTCTATCTCTCAAATGCTAAAACAATGCAAAACAACATTTAAATTTCTTTAAAAATACATTACTCCCACATAGGATAGTGTCAACTAAAATTAAATTGGCTCTATAACATTTTAGGTAGGTATCATGATTTAATAATTTTTGGCATTGAATTTATTTATCCGTAGTAAACTGTGCATAACCCCCGGATTTATCCGGGGGTTAGAATAATCGAAATAAATTAACTCTGAAGGAGTTTGCCATTATTGAATATGTTATATGATAACTCATTTATTACAACTGAAATACTTGTCAATAATTGGGAAACTCCTCCAGAGTTTAGTCAATCTGTTATTTATTAACCCCCAGATAAATCTGGGGGTTATGCACAGAAAACTCTTACAGAGTTACATGGATTTGATTAATATTTTTTTTATCAACTAAAATAGCATAGTTGGGTTACCCACCCAATTCGTTTTAGAGCCTTAAATTGGCTCTATAATGTTTTAGGGGTGTATCATGATTTAATAATTTTTGGCATTGAATTTATTACTCCGTAGGTAAACTGTGCATAATCCCCGGATTTATCCGGGGGTTAGAATAATCGAAACGAATTAACTCCGTACGAGTTTGCCATTATTGAACATGTTATATGATAACTCATTTATTACAATTGAAATACTTGTCAACAATTGGTAAACTCCTCCAGAGTTACATGGATTTGATCAATATTTAATTTATCAAGTAAAATAACATAGTTGGGTTACCCACCCAATTCGTTATAGAGCCCAAAAAACATTATGAATTATGAATTGTGAATTATGAATTGTGAATCATATTTAGGTATATAGGGGGTTGACAGGGGGTTGATAGGGGGTTCGGAGGGGTAAACCCCCATTGAACCCCCTATCAACCCCCTGTCAACCCCCTATGAACCCCCTATGAAGTAAGACAGGATAGTGAAGAAAATTCATGCAAGATTAAGTCCGAAAAGCACTCGAGGCTGTCTTGTAAATAACGAATAAAAAGCCATCAATTTTTCGCAATTAATATTCACCGGTAGAAAAAATGACAGAAGCCATAAATAGAATTTACTGAACTATTTTACCTGGGCGTTTGCGAAACCTGCCGCACTCCCACTTTATGAGCAAGCAGATAGTCTGTTAAAGTGCATTGGGAGCGCAACTAAAAGGAGAATGAAAGATGAGTATTCAGTCCACACTCCCACTGTCAGGGCTAGCAAATAGGTGAAATATAGAAGAAGTGGGAGCGCGATCATGCAAATCGGAATGCAATGCAATCGATGGATCAGGTATAAAAAAATACCATGACTTTGTTTACTTTCCTTTACAGGAACAAAGTCATGGTATTATAAATTTTTACTGATTTTCAGGATAGAAGTGTTTCTGAATTAAACCGATACATATGTGTCACTTACACCTGCACAATTTAAAGAACCTGAATATACATCAAAATAAGTACGCAGAATGAGACTCGAACTCACATACCGTAACCGGCACTACCCCCTCAAAGTAGCGTGTCTACCAATTCCACCATCTGCGCATGTACTGAATCATCAAGCGTTTCCTTGATAATTGTTTAATCGTTTTTGTACCCAAAGGGGGACTCGAACCCCCACAACCTTACGGCCACTAGTCCCTGAAACTAGCGTGTCTACCAATTCCACCATTTGGGCAATCAGCACCTGCATTTACAAAAGACAGGCAATCATTTTAGAGAAAAAAAGCGAAACACATAGTTCCGCTAACTATTCACTGAGCGAAAAACGGGACTCGAACCCGCGACCCCGACCTTGGCAAGGTCGTGCTCTACCAACTGAGCTATTTTCGCAATCTATTCAAATCAGGTATCGCTTTACCTATATTCTTTTCGCAATTGAGGTGCAAAGATAATGCGATTTTAATAAATGGCAAATAGCTTTTGCAAAAAAAATGATAATTTTGACAGATTAAAGCAAATAAAAAAGCTAAAAAGCAACATACCTGAAAGTTAAATCTACACATAAGAATCAAAAAAAACAATTTTTCAATTCTGATCGCGAATTATTGAACGCTTTGACGTAATTTTGTATTCCGGATATCTATATTGCCAATTGTGCAATATATAATAAATCAGCACATTACCTCTATGATGAGAATTTTTCTAACCATCGGAATGTTGGTTATTTCCAACATATTCATGACTTTAGCCTGGTATGGCCATTTAAAAATGCGGGAATTCAAATGGTTCGATGCCCTTCCTGTGATCGTGGTTATTCTCATTAGCTGGGGCATTGCCCTTTTTGAATACTGCTTTCAGGTACCTGCCAACAGGCTGGGATTCAATGAGAATGGCGGTCCGTTTACGTTATTGCAACTAAAAGTCATTCAGGAAGTA
>Ga0302271_10001784_pt1 | contig 20272 bp, 14 predicted proteins | sample III_Bog_N1_1_FD_198767 | JGI IMG/M metagenome (GOLD analysis project Ga0302271, IMG submission 198767) | Peat permafrost microbial communities from Stordalen Mire near Abisko, Sweden - III_Bog_N1_1 | ecosystem: Environmental > Terrestrial > Soil > Wetlands > Peat | place: Sweden: Abisko... | reverse complement strand
CCAACCCCAACCCCAACCCCTCTTATTGTTGAAATTACTAAATTCGTACTTCAAAATGGCAAAAAGGCACCTAGTGATTCTACTATTAATACATTTAGCAACAAAACATCAACAACATGTTGATTATCGTTTTAATCACATGTATTTTTATCTTTTGTTTTTGTTCTTCTTTGCAGAGACACTAAGTTAAGTTTGGTATTAAGGTGGAATCGATTTGCGAAGTTCTTCAGGTCGAAGTTGACTCATGAACTTATATGGATCACTGTAAATAGCAGCTTTGAAAATAGGATGATTAACATCAATTCCACAGTTGTAGTTCTTGACCTTAGAATAATTTGACGCATCTTCATCAACATTCACATCGAATGTTATGAGGTCACCTGTCACTGCAGTTTCTGATATGTCTTCATATTCAGTTATATCGTCGAAATAACCAGTATTTAGGCCTAATTAAAAAAAGTTTTACGTAAGTCTTATCATTTAAAAATTTATGTATGTTATGACAAACAATGACTGAGTTTTATACTTCCAGAATTTTTATTTACCTATGAGATTCCCTGCTTGATCAATTAAAGGAGAGCCACTTGATCCATGTGTTGTGCTGCCTTAGAATGCAAAGATAGATCCATTAGATTTTATTATCTTAGTAACTTATAGGGACTTATTTGAGTTAATTATTCTGTGAATCTCAATTGGCTTTGAGGGATTCAAAAATGAGTAAGTCGTTGGATCAGTTTTATCTAAAATGCTCCCCTCTACTTGCTAGTAGCCTATTAGATAGGTTAATCCCTCTTAAGATACTTATTAGTGTGATTCTAAAAATGTATTGTGTATTTTGAGTGGCTGAATATTCTAAGTTCGAATGTATTCCTGAAAAGATTAATCGAAATTGAGTAAACAACAATCAACACTCGGGAGACATTGCAGTCCATTCAGCGGATCAAGCAAGCATACTTGCTCATTTTCATGATCTTCATATATTTTGTTACCTTAAATTCTATATATTAACTCCCTCCGAAGCTCTAAAAATGAAAAATCAATATATCCTTGAAACAGCGGAGATCCCTTAAAGTATTTATCTTCTTTTGACAAGAATTCAAAAAGCATTTTAGAGAACTACTTTATGCTAAAAGTTTCACTCGCCATCAGTGAGAGTATTTATCTTCTTTTTTTAGCTTTAAATTGTTAGAGAGAATGCTGTAATTCTTAAAATACATCAGCTTCATTCATACTGAGTAAAATCAATCTATAAAAATCTCTGCTTTACGTTGGAGTATTCATAAACACATGTGCTACTGTCAAACCTTAGTAATCAGACTCGAAGTTGTTTTTCTAAGGAAAACTTTGATTTCGATTGGATAAATGTTAATGATTGTTCACAGAGATTATCGAGAACGTAGCACAAGCTAGCTCTAAGAATTCAATGTAATTTGTGCGCTCAACATATACCACAAAAAGTTATCCTACTGATCGAGCACATTAGTCAGCTATACGGAGATATTCCTTGGTTAAATCTGTTGGAATTGATCGCAATTACGATGTGTCCTTAGGTAGTATTCCGCTGATTTAAACTTATCCGTGGACAATAGGATAGTTAGGTAGAAACTCAAAGAATCCTTTATTGTTTTTCTGATTTGTTTTGGGTCTGATCTTCTGCTTATTCTTGTTTTCTTTTATTATTACAGGCTGCTTTTCTTAAAAGAAAAAGATGGCTTTGTGCTGTGTATATGATCTAGCTGCTGGGGGTATTTGGAGGATAGTGTTCTGAGGGATATTTTCTTTCTCAGCGTTCATCAAGAGATTCAGAAGGTTTGAGCTGATTTCAATGATTATCTTCTTCCATTTGAAGACTCAATAAAATTAGCTTTTGAATTCAAAAATCAGATTCGAAATATGCTTATTTATTTCAATTCTTTCTTGCCGCATTCTCATTAATAACAATAAAGGATTGGCTAACAAAAAACACCCTCATTTTCAATTGATTTTTACTTGAAAAAAATCCTTCCCACCTTCAAATCTTCCCTGAAATTTCCAATTCTATTGGAAATCAATCAAACATAGATATTTTTGATTTGGCTATCCCAAGGGGTAGTTTTATTCCCCAAAATCGCCCTCTATCTAAAATCTGGGGGGGGGGGGGGTTATATTTTTGATTAACGGTGCTATGAAAAGCAGGGTTAACGTTCACGAGATCTTTGATAATAATTTTTCAACGCAATAATTCCATTCCCCAGAAATCAAGTTTTTAATTATCTCGCTTCCAAAGGATCCTTCAATGGATTCTTGTTTTTAATCGGCACTTTTTTTACCATTTTTTCTTTATTTAACCTCCGCAGTTTTTCACCTTAGAGAGAATGATACCTTTAGCTCATTTCTCTACGATGGCATATTAGTTTTTAACTGAGCCAATCCCCAAATCGATCTGTATTTGTTAAGTTAGTTTTTAAGACTTATGTATTAAAATTCCCTTGTAAAATCTCATGTACCACTCCCCTTATCCTCAGTGTCAGTCCCTGAAACGAAGAAGAATCATCCTGAAACCTATCACTTGGCAATCCACTGGCAGTCAATTTGTGGAAGTTCCATTCAAAGATAGAATCGAATTGCTTCAGCTTCATGAAAACATATTTATAATATATTATAAATTCACTCTCTTTTCATCTCTATCCTACATTTTAAAACACACACGAAACATACTGAATCGAGCATCAGAGTGCGAGCACATCATCACCATTAGAATGAGTGAATGTGTGTCTCGAATGCACTTAAATATAATCTCTCTCTCACTTTGTTGAGGCATCGAAATGAATGAGAAAGATAAATTCATTTGAAAATGCAGAACGAAGGAGAGTGCAGACAGAAAGAAAACTATTTTATAAAAAGAAGAAAGATGATGAGATTAGAATCATCAGATTATTGATATGATTCAATATCATATGAAAGAAGATATGATGATTGATAATGCAAATAAAGCATTATGAAAGAAAGAATAACTACAGAAAGAATGAAATAAACTACAATAACAAACATATAATAACATTAAAACAACAGCATTTGAGAAACTTATTATGATAACTCCTTTTATAGCAGCATATTCAGCTGAATGATGCTCCAAAATTCAATCCAATTTATTTATCATAAACTGCCCTGCTCATGGTTCGATAGTTCGTTTACCTTTCCCCAAAATCTTCAGCTTGCTTCTACCCTCCCTCCCACCCACACTGCTCCTTTCTAAACAATGTCGTTTGCATAAAATCCACCCCATTTGTCTGTCAACCTTGCCTAAACAGCTCCCATTGAGCATTCTTATCTATTTTTCGTGTGCTCACTATCAAAATACTTGAGTCTTTCTTGAAAATCTTCCCACCTAAAACTATTCAATCACCCATTCCTTTATGAACTAATTTCAAATTCTTTTCCTGGCAATACTAATTCATTAATAATCTCGCGTTTTCTTGAGTTTTATTATTTTTAGTATTAATTTAGTATTTATGCTGGGGATAACACCAAAATAGAAAGAAAAATCAATTATCTCGCCTTGTCGAATGATTAATCTACGAAAATAAGAATTACCATTATAAAATATTCTTTGATTTAGTTTTTTTTAATTGGCTTAGATGCTTTTTGTTTTGATTTACACTGTCACTATCAATTCCATCTTTTCAAGAACTTAATAATAATTTAGAAGAGTAGAAATTTGGAAATGAAAAAACCCTGATCTTTTTTTGAGAGAGATATAAATTCATCTGACTAATAGTACAGATAACTTAGAAATCATTAATAAGATTTAATACTAGCAAATTAAAATAGTGGGGGGAGAATCTTAAAGAAAACATGAAGATTTTTCAATAAGTTAGAAAGATAAAACTACGATAGATCCTTAATCTGACCTGGGGGGGGAGAGGGGGTTAACCGAATGAAAATGAGATAATATTGATTCATTGTAATTTTTGAAAACATACCATTATCGCTCCTCATTCATTTCCTCTCCCCTCCCCCATCAGCTATCATTCCTCACAGTCTCGCAAATAAAATAAAATTAACTAATAAAAAAACATTAAAAACCTTTTGAAAAAAAATAATCTAAAAAAGACAAAAAGTCTGAGCAAGAAATCTGATTCCTTTAACATCGAATCATCCCCTCTTAATTGATGCAGTTTTTAAAATAAGCCTTGCCTACTAAACTCTAATAGTTTTTAAGATTGAACAATGATTCGCAGTGCGTCGTCTCCTGAATGAATTCCCTATTAATTTTTAAACCCCCCTCAACATAATTCACAGGAACATAAACAGTGCCCTCTGTTAGCGTACACGATTCAAAAACAATATGTTTGCGCATATCAAACATCCCCCATAAAAAAACACTTTTAAGATGAAGAATACGATCACAATTATTTTAAATTGATTATTGGAATCTGCAGATGAGCTCTGTGTATGTCTAACTCCCAAGAATATTTCTAAAATTGTAACTGCGAGAAAGAGAACTGCAAAAACATGAGCAAGTAGGCTAGTTCTATGTGATTAAATATATTGTACATACAAATATTGAGGGGAAAAAGAAATATCCCAATAGAAGAAATTCAAATTAAATTTCAAAACTCAAATAAATAAAAAAAGGAAAATCAAATAAAATAAAATATATGGAACTCTTGGATTAGCAAGAGAGAGACGTCAAAGTTATGCATTTTCACTAGAGTTTAATTAATACCCTTGCGTAAGGGGATTAACAGTTGGCAATATATTCAAACATTTTTCAAGAAATAATTTAAAAATTGAAGAAAAAAACCACAACAAAAATGTGTTTTTGTGCTATTATTTTCAACAATTTCAAATCTCAATAGTCTATTTTAGGAACTTTCCTGAGAATCTAGATAAACTACTTTACCATTTTGCCTGTTTTAAAACTGTCCTACTGGGGAACTTAACTTACCTAATTAAATTATCAGATTATGCTATCATTTCAAAATCTTAACAACAACAGCTCTTCTTGAATTGAATTTTAATTCAATCCCTCCTCTCCCTTTTAATTAATTCAAACAAATCAAAAAAATAATAAGAAAAGCTAACAAATATTGTCAAACAGTCAGTTAGTTTTTCAGAAGTTTTTCAAAGCAGAAAAATATAAGCTTCAAGAGGTAGGACACCCCTCTTGACGCGCTGCTTCAAGTTTTTAAGGGGTTGCTAATGGATAAATGGATGGGAATCCAATTCAGCTAATATATTATTAGCTTCTAATAAGGTAACAAATTTTTAATTCTTTAAATTTATTATTATTTTTGCATTGTTGATTATGATATTGTTTGATATTCTGACTTCTCCAACTTAACATCGTTCGCTTTGTGAGTTGGAAAGTTAAGATGCCTATGAATCATTGGATTCATTGATTTACTTGGCTAGTTTTTTACCTGCCAATTCGTGAATATCCCTGCGCTGCTAATAGCAAATAGCTTTCTAAAATCTCACTAATGGATCTGCTATCCTCTTAACCAAGAGAAGCAAATACATTAATACTTAGTAAATATGTTCGGAAAAAGAAATACCGACGAATTCAGCTCCAACAAAGGCAAAGATTAATCGAAATTATTGAGACAGGCAGATAAAAAATGGCAAATAAATTAACTAATTTGATTCTTCTTATCTCTTTACCTCGCTGGCAACGAGATGATAAAAGAGAGAAAGAAATGATTCAAAAAGAATGAAAGAAATAGCAGAAAGAGAATAATAATCATAACTGCTATTGAGAAAGAATGAATAAAAAGAAACTGAAAAGAAACAAAAAATGCATTAAATAATTCAATGAAAAAAATTAAAATTTTTCTAAAATTCAAATTCAAATAAAAAACAAATAGAAAAATTGTTAAAATCAAATCAAATATTCCTTCAATTTGCACAAGAGAACAAATCAAAAACTACTTAATGGATACCAAGAAGAACTAAAACTCCCCATCTAATAAATTCACTTTTACTTGCTTTCCAAACGGAATAATAATTTTGGTTTATTGGGTGATTTGCTTGAATTATGTCAATATTTAACAGACAAATGTCTTGTTTTGTCCTCAAGAAGCATCTTTAGATCTTTAGGAATGAAATGGTTGGAAATACATAATAATAATGAATTTCTCTCTTAGAAGTTTCATTCGGATTAAATTCTTTTTTGAATTAATTAGCGCCTTTAAACAATATTGATTGGGGGGGATCTTATGGGGATTTAACAATAAAAAGTCAATAATTTCTGCGTTTGTTTAAGCTGATAGAGGTTAGGAATAATTTTTACAGCTAAAATTTGATATTTATTTGATTCCCTTTTTTCAAGAGAGATTTATTTAACCAAGTTTAAAGCTTAGAGTGATATCACCACAGCCATGAAGGGCCCAAACAAGCAGTATTAGCAGTAGCAATAACCAGAACAATAGTAGTTGAATTATCAAGAATAAAATTTAATGTACTTGACATTCTAGCAACAATAGCAGTTTGACTTATAACAACAGAACTTCCAGTAACTGCAGGCTTAAGAATTGTTGCAGCTTCAATAACAATAACAGTAGGAAGGTATAAATCTTTATAAAAATGACAACAATGGAGAAGATGATCAAAACGATGAGATTCAAGGATAAGAAGAATTCAGTGATGATTCAGAGAACGAAGTGAATTAGCGTGCTTAGTAGGAATAATAATAGTAAAATTAATAAATACCACTTGAAAGAGGCACATCCGATGAGCGAATGAGGTTATCTAAGATGAGTGCTGAGCAAGCTGAAATGGAATACTAAAATAGATGCTAATAGTAGTTGTAACTACTCATTGCAAAATCGAATTCACTCAAAAAAACACAAAGTAACAGCAATGGCAGTAGCAGTAATAGATAGACTGCTAATAAGAATAACAACGAGAACTAAAGTTAAGGAGTTGTTATTGATAAAAAATAAGAAAGTATTTAGAAAAATGCAGCAGAGAAAATTCAATCCTAGCAATAAGGATTTGTGGTGAGCGCATAGAATGGTCCAAAATAGCAGCAGAATAATCTAAAGCAATATCCCTCACAAAATGTAGGAAATTCTGTTATGAATAATCCTGGATAAAAACATCTCATAATAGCAGAAAATAAAGAAAATCACAGAATAAAAAGTACAAAATCATAATAGAATCAGCATGCAATTGTGAATAAATCTAGTAACAATCATCATCCCTAGCGCCCTTCGAGCAGCTGTGATAGACTCTCCTAAATGTACGAATACTAAATCCATATGCGAAGACAGAAAGAAGAAGTTGCTGCGAATATCAGATAACTACAAGAACAAAGATCTGTTGCGATGTGCACATTCACACCTAAACTCACTAAAAAAGCGAGTGCTTTATCACTCAGGAACAATAATTACCTGCCAATCGAAGACAAAACAACAATTTTCATGATAAGAAAGCAGGTATTAGCGGAAAAAAACCAAGAAGAAAAGCGAAGATAAGAGTTGATATCTTGTCCATTCTCTCCTTCACTGAATCCCCGAAAAGTTAGTTCCAGTGTAGATCGGCCTGAGGAGTAGTTGAGTGTGTATGACAGGTAGATAGAATGGCAGAAGAAAGTTCAAGAAAAGAACCACTAGCGAATGGTTAGCAGAGAAGCATCTGTGATGACACCAAGTGCGAGGTTAGGGAGTGCAAAGAAATAGCAGAAAGGTAGTGTCAATGAAGGAAATAATAACAATAATTGTAGTAGTCTCAGCTGTGCTCCTCATCAATCGCAGCAAGGAGACTAGAATCTGAATTACAGGGGAGGGTTCTTCTAGAAAGAGAGAGTCTCCAATACTTTCCTCACGTATCTTACCTGCAAATACTAACAGTTCCAAGCATGTAAGGAAGATTATATTAAATCTAGGGAAGTGGTTATTGTTTTAAATATTGATTTTGTCTGTGTAATTTAATAAAGAAGACACAGGATCACATCAGTCAGAATCCTAGCCAGTATTGTTGCCATCTTCAGCTCAACGAACTCGGAAGAATCAGATAGATACTGACTACCATTCCAGTGACAACAACAACAATGTTCCTTGCGATGAGCACCCGTAGACTCTAGCAGTCAAGCCTATGTTATCGGAAAAGTAATCCATTTATTGATTGAATTACTTTATTCTTGGGAGTTCGATGCGCTGATTGGTGATTTATTTACTCTATTTCTTGCTTTTTCTTAGCGGAATCAATCAGAAACACCAGAAGGACAGCTACTAAGAGAAAAAATATATCCAATCATAATAGTAGTAGTATTCCTACCTGCTTAAGTAACTTCAATAATAAAGCTCAATTAAGCCTACCAGTGCGATTAGCAAATACAGCATATTAAAGAAGCAAGAAAGTAGTAGAATGCTAAAGCATCATGATGATATTAACAAATCGAATATGAACTAGAGTAGCTAATCTTGCTCGCAGATTGGATAGGTAAATAGGCTACCTTGTAAGGCACCTAGTTTCAGTGGAGTCTGCAGATCGAACAATATCATAGTGGAAAAGAATAGATATGTCTTAGCAGATAGGGAGGAGAAAGAATGTGAATTGTTCGATCAAGCAAAGAGAAATCTAGCTGAGTATATTACTGCGAAGATTCAGCAAAGAGAAGGAAATAGTCATGGAATACAGAGCAACAAAGGAATTGGCAATAAGAGAGAATGACCTATCGCCAAGGGAATTAGCATATCAGGCTGCAAGGGGAAAGCTATGAAGGTTAAAGACATATGCAAGTTGATTATTCCATCAATAAACGCAATATAATAAATGAAAGATTTTAACAAATTTGAATGAAATTGTGATGTTTTAGCAGGATTGTTTCATCATTTTTCTAATCCATTTTTCGATTCAACATTTCTTGCGGTATTTTTGTTGTAAGACCTATTCAAATCCAAGAATAAATCATGAAAGCCATGTTTGATTTTCAACAATTATTGAAAAAAAGTTATTTTACAAAAACAAAAGTTCTCTTCTGAATAAAACGCTCATGAAAATACAATAAATAAACAATATGTAGCCTCTCAGGAGAGTAATATCATCAGAACAATTCCTCCGAATAACATAGTAGCTTGAATGTTACTCGCTGCCGCACATTCCGCCAAGCAATTCTGCAGAGAAACCCACAGAGAACTTGTGGTATCACTCAAAGGAGACAATGAACACCCACTCACGCAGCTAACCAAGCCATCCCAGTATTCTGTCTCTGCATAGGATGCACTGCAGTTAGGAGATTAGCCAGTGCAATGCATGTATGTTAATTGATTTGTGGAGCATTTATAATCTAATCTGCAGCGTTCTTACTGCACCGCGCAACGAGATTCCAAGCAGGAACTGTATTTCTTCTCTCTAACTTGCCGAGATGCAGTCATAGCTATCATGAAGCTGAAGAGAGTTAAGGATATCAATGTGAGATTCATTGAAGGTAATTTGCAGCTAATGTGTAGTAATAAACACTGGGTTGATACTTCTTTTTGGGTGTAAAAGTTATTTTTAAAAAAAATGCGTAAAAAAATCACTGTTATTATACAAATAATTACAAATATCTCCCCTCCCCAGGACCACAAACTGACTTCTAATGCGTTAATTATCATTGATTATTGGGGTTGCTATTACCCTTTGAAAACACATTATTGTTGAGAATTCTAATAGCATGTGCAACCATATTGGAGAACTCCTAGACTTTCGTAGAAAGTGATTCCTCTAATCCGAAATATCCTGTGAAACCATCGATTAGCATATCTGCTTAATCGGAGCGATATTTCTACTTCAAACCTATCTCGATTACACCTAGACATGTCTTTATCTGATTGCGCTCGATGTCGTTAGAATAACTTATTTCTATGAGAGGAATCGCTTGAACAGGGAGGATTGATTTTATATCAACGATTTGATTGTAATATGAAGAATGGTTGATATCCGTGACGATATAGGATTTCAAATCTCTTACTGCTTGACCTACGAGGCCATATTCCAGGGAAAACTAACTCGTCTCTCCGTTTGGGTGATGCAACACAAGTTAGTCGTTTTCTACGAAGTAAAACAGGAAATTGGAGATACCAAAACATCTCGCGTAGGCTGCTTTGATGGATTTAGCGAATTCTGCTTTGGTTCGGCAGTACAGCAATCCATCGAATTCCTCAGTGATTTAGCTGTTGAATTTAGCAACTTATTGTAAGATCCTGATTTTATATTTGTCTGTGAGAATCGCTGTGAGGTAGTGTGCTAGTAATATCGAGAGGTACTCCTCGTCGAAGGAGAACAAATCGTTCCTGCTGTTGCTGACTTCCACAACGAGTTTCACTTGTTTAGTGGTATTCTCGACAATAGGAAGGAGCAAGCAAGTATCGACAACAACTGGTTCTTCTTTGTCAGCTCCAAGAAGATACATTAACGGTTTGTTTCTAGCATTCTTAGAATTCAGTGGTTTTCGACTGAAAAAGCATTCGCAGACTAATCCCTTAGATACCATACATCGCTTCTCACGGCCATTCTCCCAGGTTACAAGGATCTAAGAAAAAATAGCAGAATACAAATGAATAAGAGAGAAAAAGAATTGGCAATTGTTATGATAATATTGTTACTCCATTTGTGGAATCTACAACCCAGATATGCGCTGTGGAAGCGTAGAATACTTTCGCTAGGAGCACATTGAAATCTGGAATCACCGTGGCTAATTCTACGTCTTCAAACAGCCCATAAATCCCACTGACCATCAAATTAACCTTCTCACTTAATTCCTTGAACGACAGAAACTAGTTCGCGATCAAGTTGAGCACCTGCATATTTGATATGTTCCAAATTCAACAAAAATAAGCACATTTTAATCTCCAAAATATTTTTATAAAATTGCTGTTACATCTTTTTGATGATTGAGCTGTATATTCCCACCCATGATCCTCTTCGTGAAGCTGAGACTACCTGAATCTATGAGATCAGAGATAACATTCTAGTGATCAGCTTTCAAAGAAACGATCCTAAAAGCTAGATTCGCAGGAATTATAAAATTCGAGAATAAATCAATATCATCGTTTTTCCGCAATTTCTGGGCTGTTGGAAGGAGAAATTCGCTATTGTTATTCACTGCAAATCCGCTGCTTGTCATGTCGATTAGCTGCTGTGTCTGCTGATCAGATGAGTGAATTAGATCTGTGCTGTAGAGTTACTGAAGTTGTTGCTAATAGGAAGACGATGGGATTTGATTATTTCCATTGTTTCCAAATCCTGCCGATCTGATTTCTGAGCTGATTTTCTTTAAATCATTAACAGGTTGTTTCTTAAACGAATTGATTTTCGCGTTGAGTCTGTTAATGATATCTGTAGTTCGTTTCATATTCCCCGATGACCGCTCGATTTCTTGATTTTTATGAGTCAAATCTCTCTTTAGCGATTCATTTTCCCTGAGTAGCTCATTCAACGATTGTCTAAGCTTATCATTTGGATTCAGCAGCGTATTGACGTCGTTCTCAAGAATAAACTCAACTCTGTTTTCCAGTGCAATTATCTTCCTCTAACCAATCCTGCACTGTTTCTTCTCCGTGTTCAGCAATATCGACAATTTCGTGTTATCATCCATAAGTCCTTTGATTCTCTCTTCGAGTTTATCGATTTGTTTCTGCAGATCCTTGTTTCTCTCGATGACTCGCTTTTCATTCATTCTAACTTTTCTCTTTTCGATCACAAGACTTTCAACTTATCTTATTTTCGCACCAAGTTCAGTTTCATTCTTCGCAGCGACACTAAGACACTCAGTTAACTCACTGACACCTTCTTTGAATTTCACTAAATCAGACTCTCCACCGATTGAGCAGTTCGCACACAGATTCTATGAATTTAAATACGATTCCGTTCCAAATAACTTAACCATATCTGCTAGTTTATTAGCTCTCTACGTGAGTACTCTCACAAGCTCCTCTTCCCTTGCGACTAGCGCTGATAGGATCTCTTTCAACTCCTCAACAGGATCAATGTTATCATCATCTTAATGGAGATTCTCATGATCATTCAAATTAACCAGACTAGTGTAATTGTAGATATTCGGTGAATTCAAAGGATTTGTGGTATTGCCGTTATTATTATTGATGGAAATACTCACAGAGTGATGAGGTACAGACGTAGATTTCACCTGCTAAGACGCTTTGTTTCTGCTGGAATGCTGCTAAGTGTTCGGTCGAGATTGCTAGAATTACACCATCGATGGAGATATTGAAGCGAAACTCTACGCAGAAGTGATGATCGATGGTGGCATGCTGAGATTCGAACTGAATTAAGGCTTGCTGATGGATATGCTGTTACGTGCGCTTGTGTTGTTACTATTGTTATTGCTTGTCCTGTTGCTATTTGTGGTGCTGTTACTGATGTATTTCATGATAGTGCTGCTTGGTGCGAGTTGGATGTATTAGTCAGCTTTGTAAAGATGGGATTCTCGAGATGTCAAAGGAGCATCTTAAAGCTGTCCAATAGAATGAAAACTACCTTCTCGACTGTGCTAAGGAGTCATGAGTCGTAATCCAGTAGTTGAGGATCCTGAGTACTATGGGACTTTCCTTAGATTGCGAGAAGATGCTTAAGAACTGTTTTTACTACGGCTGAGTAACAGTAATTCATCACGTTTTGGTTAAATCATCCTCTGGAAAGAAGAAAATGAGGTTGAATCTAGTAGAGATAATGCTCTGAGGAGGACTAAAGTATGATAATAATCACTACTACAGCGTTTTGTTGTTGTTGTTCTTTTTCTAAAGTGACTCTTTTCCAGTGAATGAATTAAATCAAAATATTCGATTAAGCTCTCTCTTGAGCTGTCTCTCCCAACACAAATCAGCTCTAATTTTAATATCTGTAAGCAATTACAACCAAACAAATAGCCTTCTTGCTCCCTTTCTCTCCCCCTGTGAGAATCTTTATTACCCGATCATCTCAAGTTGCAAAGTATCTTAATTTAAAAATACCCTGATTTGTAACTGATTCTCTCAAGCAAACCCTCCTGCATCGACGACTTTTCCCTATCAAGGCTAAGCTAAAAAAAATCATATTAGGGCAACAACTATTGCATGAACATTCCCTTAATCGCAGACCACCCTCACTAACTGCTTTTTCTACTCTATGGAAGAAATGTTTCCTTCAGATTGGCAGCAGCAGAAAAATGCATTATTTCTGATAAACACGCTTGATTTCAGTAGAAACTGCTAATGGAATTGCATCTTTTTTATGAATTAATCATGATGGTCTAGGAAGAATTGAATGTTCACTAACTTTTTACAATATTTACCATGTTCTTTTGCCACAACCATTAAATTCTTAACAAAGAAATATGACTCACACATAGGCAAAACTCAGACATATTTACATACATTCTGATTTTTTTTCCTTCCTTAATATCTGTCCCTCTCCTTGTCATTCCTTGCTGAAGTCTGCCAGTATTGCAGGGACAGATCCAAATACAATCCCAGCGTAGACTCTTTTGAAAGCCAAAATACTTCTGATCTAGTATCTCCGTGCTTGCAAGAGCAGCTCCAAGAAGCTGTATGTTATCGATGCATTGTAAGTCTCCTCAGCGCTGTTGGCAGAAAGACACATTATAATAACAAAATTATTTTTAAAAAAGAGAAATTCAAATCTCTCTGATTTGTTTTCTTTGAATTGATCGTTCTTACTTTTAAATATCAAGATAGAGTTCGGTAAGTCTGCGCATTTATCCTACACGCCTTCCAAGCACTTCGCGAGCTTCCAAGGAGATCTCATTCAATCTAATAAAACAGCAAACAGTTCTTATAATTTTTTACTTGAAAAGAACGAATCAGAATGATTATCTCCCTCTGCAAAAATGCCTACTCTAGATTGAGCGAGAGTTTGACAGTGTTTTTGAGAAACGGCAATACTGCAGCGATAGTAACTATTCCCTTATCCGTGAGTCCATTCCTCTTCAATGACAGATTCAAGTCAAATAACCTCGGCATGGACTGTACAGCCACAAAAAGCGATTGGATTCCTTCATCCCCGAGAGAGTTCCAACTAACAAATGACAGAAACATCAACAAAAGCTTAGTTATTACAAATAGCAAAGACACAAAAGAGAGATTAAACTCTTCTTTCCTTACAAGAAATCTATGAAGAGGCTCTCCAGATTTGTGCATTTGCTTAAGCTACCTGCGAACAATTCAAGTCCGTCTTTCTTAATGGAATTAGCGGATACATCCAAGTACAGCTATTTCAGCTCAGGAAGTGCAGCGATTGATTCGCCAATGTGGTTTAATCCCTCATTTCGCATTCTATTGCCTCTTTTATTCAAACCCAATTTTGTTATGCAAACACATTCACTGAATATTTTAATATTTTTATCATTGTTTCAAATTCTGTGATTTATCTAATATGTTTTCATTACTCAAGGACTAAATAGAGCTATTTCAATTATTGAAGACATTTCAGGGCATCGGAAAGACATCTAGTGCCTACTCTCTTCACTGTATTGAATCTGAATAACACAACCAATCATCATAATGAGGATTATTAAGATCCTCTTATATCTCTCTCTTTCTCTCAATATATTACTTGAGATTAAGTGATAGCTGCTATAGTTGTCCTAGTCTTCTGATTCCCTCGCAGATACTCTCTAGTCCTTCGCACTCAAGCTGATTCTATCCTATTTCGAGTTGTAATTATCTGAGACTCACAAGACTCCTGAGTGCTCTGCCCAGATGAGATCCTGCTTGTGGAGTTAAATTATTTTTCTCAGCTTCCAATTTCAAATGTGTGATGTTTATCAGTTCTTGCAGGTCTTAGCAGAGCCTTTCGATACCTTGATCTCCTATGTGCTGGCAAGTTATCTTCAGGAGATAGTTTCCTCGATTTGTTTTATCGCTCTTTGTTAATAGATTACTGGTTTTGTCCCAGTCTTCGCTGATGAATACATTCTCCATTTCAATGGGAATATCGGCTTGATTGGCAGGTAGCTTTGATAGGACTGATGCAGTCTAATTCTTCTCTTATTGTTGAATAGAGGCATCTTCATTGTTGATCTACTTAATCTCTTGTTGTCTGTCTGATGAAGCAGTTTATTTAGCTAAAGATGCAGCTTCTGTAATATCCTTGCTGTTTTACTCGTTCATCTGCAGCTAAATGTTGTGTCTTTAAATAATTAATCTAAGCTAAGAGATATTATCAAAATATTATCTTTTTTGTGTGTGTGCGTGATCTTATCTAACAAAAAGAATTTAATCATATCTCTACCAACAAGCATTTCAAATCTTAATTTGACTTGAATCTCACCTGATAAAAAGGAAAAATCACGAAGAAAAAGACTCCAAAAACCATTTTTAAATACAAATACTTTCATTACAGTCAAGAAATATCGTTAAAATGGAGATTTTGTTCATTATCCCCCTCCCCAAAAAAAAAAGATGCCTTCATCTTTTGTTTCCCTTTAAACAACCCACTCTCAGACAAAACCTTAAGTGCACCTTAAAATGCAGTTAAAACTCCCCAATCTTAGGATATAGACTTACTCGCTCTAAAACAATCGAATTCAAAGATTAATTATCGCTCAATTTTTGAATATTTGTGTTTCTTAAATTTTCAACTCTTCTAATATCTCTTTCCCTTTGACCCATTGAGCTTCTTGCTAAGCTCCCAAGAATGAACTTAGGTAGCTCTAGCTCTGGCAGTAGTATTACATTACTTTTTTTTGACTTAACGCACATACAAATTGGTTTAATTTCTGTGTTTTTTTCGCTAGATGCCAGAAAATCTTAACTACAACAATAATCATCGAAGGTAGGTTCAAATGCAATAGCGGATAGTTAGCAACGTGGAGTCGCTTTCAACAGCGAAACAGCTTCCTTTGGAGGATAGGGAAATGGAAGGAACCAAGAGAACACATATCAGAATCTACATCAGTAATAGGTGCAGTATCATGAGCAACAATTCGCAAGCAATTCTTCCAACCAAGAAGACATTGATGGTAAGCATTTAACCATTGCATCAATTGATATTTCTCAAGCTAGTTTAGCTTCACGGAAACCTTTTCCTAAACATAATACATTGTTCTGTCTATGAACCCTATTAGGCTATCTAAAAGAAGCCTTGAAAAAGGAGATATCTTTGCGATTTATGCTTGGGATTTACAAGCTGCATGCTCTCCAAGTGAAGTCTTCTCCACCTGAATAGAGCTTTGCATTTGAAAAAATCAAAAACCATGCATTGAGAGTTCAAGTTGAAGAAGCACTAGCACTCAAGGATGAGCAACATAATCAGCCAGAGAACGCTGTGGCCAAAGATTAAGATTAATTGCTTGGGAGAAACAACAACAACAACCTGACATAATCAAAGGAAGAATGGGCAAAACAACTCGAAGCTAGAGAATAGAAACTGCTTTCAAGGATGAAGTGTCTTAAGTAAGAAGCAATCATATGATATTTACATATTGTTTTGAGTATTTAACACCTCTAAATGAAAAGGAAAACTGAAAACAAAATAATGATTTTCATCAACAGATTTAACGAAGTGAATGTGAGGGAAACTGCGAGTTAAACAATCAGTGCAGCTTAGCAGTATAGCCCACTGAAGATTAGTCAATAACTGTAGCAAGATACTCGACTCGATGAGATTCATTCATGCGAGCGAGAATTGCAGATTTTAAACGATGAATTACATGCGAAATGCAGTTATCAAGATGAGCTAAATTAAGAATTGAAAAATCAAGAAAATGAGCTGCAACTGCGAGTTTAAGAGCTCAAACTGGAACCGCTTAACCTTCTTGGCTCACCACAAGCATTATAAGATAGACTATCAACACTTAAATCTGAACTCTACGACAATTTTAGGCAGTACACAAACAATCTACCAGCGATTAATCAGAAACTTCAAACAGAAAATGATTTATTTTATCTTCTCTTCGATGTAAATTATTTTACACCTCCTCCATACACTTTCGATGGAGTTTGCTTTGTTGATTATTGCTAATAAGCTTCTCTTTTATCTAGAACTGGGAAGAATCGAAGGAATTTCTCAAGCGAAAGAGTTCTTTACTAAAAAATCTTGAACTCCATTTACTCGAGGAGCGATTTAAAATGGAGATTGTGGAGAATTATCTGAAGAAAGAGTATGATTTGATCAAAACGTAAAAGAATGAGCTTGCATCGGATAAGCAGAAATATGCGTTTGTTATGCAATACGAGTAGACACTCAAAAAAGAAAATGAACTGCTAAAACAAAGACAAGAGGCATTCGAGAGGATGCAATTAGCAAACAGTAACAGTTATAATGAGAGGGTTTAAGGGAGAATCAAAGGAGCTAATGAGGTAAATGAGAAACCTGAAATGACTTTCAGAGTAAATACAAATTGTTTCCATTTTAGTTTTTGGAAGAATTCTCATTGAATATTTTATTTTTTGCAGAAGATTCAGCAGCAAGATGGGTAAATTGATGCAGCAATACACTAATCACGTGGGAGAGAAGGCAAGGACTACTATAGTGAGGAAGAGCAAGGAAGTAAACATAGTTTTGATTGAGATAAATACCTTTCTTATTGAATTCAATTATTTACAGCGATTCACAGTTTAGAAGAGGAAAATACATTTTTACGAGATGAACTCGATGATTTAAAGAGGAGAATCTATGAATATGAGCAGCATTAAGAATAGTAACAGTAATTTAGTAATCTAAGTGGGCATAATGAAATGGTTGATGTTCATGCCGATAATGAATTCGAAACTGTCGCTCAGCTCTAGTAGTTTAATAACTAATCGTCGGAGATCTAACAACTCTTAACTGAAACCAGGCAGTAACTCTTTTTTTCTTCTTATGAGCTTATCTACCAGTTATTTCTACTATTTCTGCCATCTCTCTCTCAACAATTCCACCATGTTTTTATTTTTTCACAACAGGAGACGACTCATAATGAAATTTGCTGATATGTGGGTTCGATTTAGTCTCAAACGATCCAGAGGATAAAATTTCTTACTCAAAACCTTTGGATTGTATTTATGGAAGATAGCTCAATGCGATACTTCGCATGCTAGAAAGCTCTAATAAATTGAATTCTCCCCTCCAGCGCAACGGTATCTTGAGCAGAAATGGATGCAAAAAGCAGCATCGCTATAAAAAATAGGCAGATTTCCATTTGTAAAACAAAAAAATAATAAACTTTTAAAGAAGTATCCCCTCTAAAACCATTGCTGACTATTATGTTTACAACAACCAGAAAGACCTATCGAAGAACAGGAAGGCATACGAGATGGCTATGATCGACTACGAAAGGAAGAAGTTCTTTTAAACTCGCTTAGCCGTACTTTTGAATTCCATTTTGCTCAAACAACGACGATAAGAGAGGCTAATGGTAGTTGTAGGGTTCCATCGGTTTGCCAGGAATTGTTTCAGGATTGGGTGCAATTTAGATAGAAATCCATCCACTGTAGGATAAGTAAGATGACTTCGAAAGTAGATTTAGTTCTTTTGATATTGATAATGTGTTGTTGTTTCTTAGGATAATGGAAGCAGTAACGCTATTGGCAGTCGATAAGAATCAGCCATGGTGATAGGTAAAGGAGCATTTGAGGATTCTTTGAAATGGGATAAGGTTGTCAGCACAAAACGAGAAAAAAGTCCAATTAGTAACAGCAACAAACTCAAGAATGGAAACAATGGTCTCTAAATGAAACTGCCAACACCTAAACAAATCGAGGAGCAACTAACACGAGAGATGACCGTTGTGATGAATAAGAAAATCAAGAGACTTTAAGCAGTCTGCATAATGGTAGGGTTGACTTTGCGAAAAGAAGTAACCACTATGCACTCTGTCAGCAAAGCATTCTCCAGCTGGAGACATGAAAATATCGTATCCTAGAAGCTGCTAGTCACGAAGGAACTTAACTACATAAACTATGAGATATAAGAAAGAGTGTTTAACGACAGTATCTTCAAAACGAAGGTTCGCTTGGCTTAGACGTAACTTGATTCAAAACTGGTGTTGTTGTAAGAATTGCTCTCGGCGATACATCAGTCAGCCGAATAATGATGCGTGATAGCTGCTTTATTATTTCTTTCTCTCTCTCTTTCATAATTCATTAATTGCATTTGTAGATACTATTTGAAACTATTACGGCAAATAAGCAATGTCCCTATGGATTATTTTTAGATTTTGTAAGTAATTTTGTGAAAGAAAATGAGGAGAATATTATTACTGATATCTGTTGTATTAACCAAATGGACGTACACACATATAGACTAATATAACTCATAGGAGACATTAAAAAAGAATAAAACTTCCAGAAAAACTTATGGACGTGCGGTTTATCATTATTGACAGAATTATTTTGGTTATATTTTGTGCTGATTTTTCAATTCTACTTTGGCTATTAATTCTGCTGCTATAGGAGTTACTGCTAGTATGCTTGTTGAGCTTTCAATGTAGCTTCCGTGTTGAAGACATCGTTGTTTAGGTTAGGATGGTTAGGAGGTAGGGCGAAAAGAGGTCGAAGCTGGGGGATTTAATTCCATCTTGCGCATTTTGTGCAGAATACATAGTTGTTTGCTGGAATAAATAGGAGAAAAAAAGAGAGAAATAAATGAAGTTATTAAGGTAAATTATAACAAATGTCTTTTCTGTTTGTTACTTCCAAGATCAACTTCATGTTTGGTTGAGCAGAAACCGCAGTAGATGGCTTTTCTAGGTGGAGTCCACACTGACAAAATAACAAGAATAAGGTTAAGAAACAGTGCAAACATCAGCCATAAAAATTAAAAGTTTGAAAAGAGCAATTTGCAAATATTTTCCTACATTTGTTGTTGAGATACTTGCATGAGCAGCAGTAGAAGTTGAGCTAGTTGTTATCGATCATTTAGCAAGATGTGCAGAAATTACATAGCACAACCTTCTTGTTATCGACATAGTTCTTAGTGACTTCTGTTGCTTTGTGAGCGATTTTAGTTGCTTTGTTGAGCATTGAATCGAAGAAACCTGTTTTCTAAACAATCGCGGGCATGACAAGGAAATCTTAAGGATTAACTATTATGTCAGCATACCCTCCATCGAATGGACTGGGGAGCTTACATCGAATAGCTTGCTATTAGTTGACGTTCTGCGCATACCCTTACTGCTGATAAAATGGCTATGGCTAAACACTTGGAACTTATTATGGCTAGAATTGCTAGTACAATGGCTGTTAGTCTGGCTAACCTACTGGTAGTTATGGATATGTTTACTACTATGGCTATTGAGGCTGCTAGTAAACTGGTTACTGAGTGTATGGATTGATTTCTGGCTTGACGGGTTCCATTTGAGAGACTG
>Ga0302271_10001783_pt1 | contig 20286 bp, 8 predicted proteins | sample III_Bog_N1_1_FD_198767 | JGI IMG/M metagenome (GOLD analysis project Ga0302271, IMG submission 198767) | Peat permafrost microbial communities from Stordalen Mire near Abisko, Sweden - III_Bog_N1_1 | ecosystem: Environmental > Terrestrial > Soil > Wetlands > Peat | place: Sweden: Abisko... | reverse complement strand
TTTAATAAAGGGAATCAACTTATTTGAATGTCTTTGGTGGTCAATCTCTCAAATATTTCCCAACTTTCTTTGATTTATGTTTAGCATCAATAATTTCATTTCCCTCTTCTTCCATCGCTGATTATTTCCCCTAAGCAAAGACAGATACTTACTTAGCCATATGCAATAATAACCAAAATAATACAGCCAATATCAATCAATTATTTAAATTTCCCTATTAGATTCAATTAATTTCACAATTGGGTTATTCTCAGTAGTTTTGACATCAATAAACCATCAAAAAGCTCCGAAATAACCTTATTTAAATGAACAAAAGAAAGTCAGCAATTATTTCGGAGCTTTCTAGTAATGAGAATATTTTTTTTAGTTTCTTGAAGGAAAGGTAAAAATGAATATGAATGCCATTAGGAGCTTTCTTAATTTTTTTTCCCCTTTTTATGAGAAAAATTACAAAAAGCTATTAGCAAAAGGTATTTTTCAGTTTATTCACATAAATTCCTTTAAAAGAACTCTTTGAAAAATACGATAGGCAATACTTGAGTGACAGTCTTGTAAAAACAACCTAGGAGATAATAAAGAAATAGGGAGAATGAGATACAACTAAATAGTGAATGGGAAAGGGTTATCAATAAAGAGCCAAATTGATACATCGATACTATTTTTCAAATACTCATCGAAATATTTGAGTTTTCCTATTACTTGTTTCTTTTTATTTGAAAAAGTAAAATTAGGACTGAAAAGAGTCAGAAACACAGATGAAAATATATGCTGGATGGAATGAACTATTTTAATTTTATTATCTTTTGGATTAGCCTGAATTACATGAATAATACCAACATTTCATAGTTTAACAACTCCAAACGTTTCTCTATTCTTTATGCTTCTGCCTACACTCCATCAAATCAACTATTTTCTGATTGAATTGCACCAGTAGATTTACATCTTATTCTTTTTCAACACTTTAACATCTTAAACCTTTTATTTGTTATTTTCCTTTTGCTGTTTGCTCTTAGTTCCCACTTGAATATTTGTATTTCAATTTAGAATTATCTCTCAACAGGACAAATTAAGTACTTACTGGTATTAGCAATCCCATATCTAAGGCGAATTGGTGATTTGGGGGATTATCTTTTGAAATCGGCGTGTAAGAGAAGAAGGAAAGGGAGAGGAAAATCACAAATTTAATTTCTCTTTAAAGTGAAAAATGAATGAGAAATGGACATTTCAAAGCATGCTTTACAGATGAATGCTGGGTGAGTTACGAGAAATTCCGAGCGGAATTCACCTCTAGGATACTCGAAGGATGTAAATCCAGTACTAGATTCGGTTTCCGTTTTGGGAAACCGCATTTATTTAGCATTCCCCCTCAGTGTGTAAGCCATCAGATTCTACCAGAATTTCTTTTGCCTTTGAAATTCAAAAGCTCTTTTCAGTCGAGGTAAATCATACACATTCCAACTCTTGAAATCATATCCAGAGCTCAAAAGAGATAGTTCGAGAGCATACTTTACGATTTCTCAATGAATTTAGCAAGCATTCTGTTGAATCAGCCTCTTGACTCTGCTTGAGAAACTTCATGGAAAGGCTAATTGAATGGGATTAAATTTTATTAAGTTTGAGAAGGGGGGAGGTTTCTCTGCGTGTAACGAAATCAGTTTTTCTTCTTCGAAAAAGATCTGCTTTAGTCGTTTAAAAGATTTCTTTTTTTCAGGATCTTTCTTTTGCTCATCAAATCTCAGAGTTAATTATGATTAAGCGCTTCAATCTCCTTGCCTAATTCATAATAAATTATTTATTAAATACATTCCTAGGTCCTTTGTTTATCTAAAGCTGCAGAAATTCAAATTATCTTAAGTTATTAGCCTCAAAATACTAGAAATAAACTGATTATTCGTTCATTCTTATTATGAAGCAAATCAATCGAGTAATTAAGATCAATAAGCAATGCCCGTTCTTAGGTAATTACTTTGGATTAGACGTCAAGCAGAAAAGCATTCCTATTTATTTTATCAAGCAATTCAGTAATGTCTGCCCTCAATTAAAAGAAAATGCAAAGAAATCTGCATAAACAAAATCAACAGCTGAACCTTCGATTCCTTGTGGATCTAAAGATCAATGCTTAGTATGTCCTAGAAATTCAATGTTCCTGCAAGGCTTGACCCTTTAAGATATACCTAAGGAAATTATCGAAGAATCAGCTAGAAAATGTCCTTTTGTTGGAATATTGCAAATTGATTCAGACAAAGATGCTAAAGAATTAAATGCCTCCAAGAACAATCAAGAAAAAGATCCTAGCAATAGCAGTGCTAATCATCTTGGTGATGAAAGCATTATTAGCAACTTAGAAGACTACGATAAATAGTGTTAAACAGCCATTTCAGGTCTTAAGAAAGGAGGTAACTATAGGACTTTCAATCATATTAAACGTATCGCTGGACGGTTTCCCTTAGCGATGTACACTGATTCTTAAACCGGGGAAACAAAGGAAATCACTGTGTGGTGCTCCAACGATTACTTAGGTATGGAAAAAGAGAGATTTAAACTTATCATAATATTAAAAAAACTGTTTTAATATAATTTGTGTGATTTTGATCATTTTCCCTAGGAATGGGATAGAACCCAGCAGTTAAATAAGCTTTAATCGATGCAGTCAAAGAAACAGGAGTTGGTGCAGGTGGAACTCGTAACATCGGAGGCAGCAGTGTCTATCACATAAAACTTGAAAAAGAAATAGCCGATCTGCATCACAAAGAAAATTCCATCGTCATGAGCAGTGGATTTGTAGCAAATCAAGGTGCTATCAATGCTATTACAAAGGTTCTAAAAGACGTAGTGTATCTCTCCGATGAGAAAAATCATGCCTCTATCATAGAAGGTATCCGCAACTGTCGAGCTGACAAAGTTATCTGGAAGCACAATGACATGGCAGATTTAGAAATGAAACTGCGCGAAGAACCTTATGACAGGAATAAAATAATCATTTTTGAATCAGTTTATTCGATGTCTGGATCGATTTCGCCTATTGCTGATATCATAAAACTTGCTAAAAAATACAATGCATTGACGTTCATCGATGAAGTGCATTCTATTGGGCTTTATGGACCTCGTGGAGGAGGTGTTGCAGAATAATTAGGGTTGATGGAAGATATTGATATATTTTCAGGGACACTCGGGAAAGCTTATGGATGTGTCGGTGGGTATATTGCAGCGAATGGGTTGATTATCGACTGCATTAGATCGTTTGCGTAGAATTTTATATTCTCGACTTCGATTCCACCTTGCATATCAAATGCTGCTGCTGTGTCGATTGCTTATGTCAAATAGCATAATGTAAGAAAATATTGCTAATTCGTTAGGTTTTTGTTGTTAAATTAACTGATTACTATTTGGTGTTTTACTGTTAATTTAGGAGTTGAGAGTGAAGATTCATCAAGTAACTCGAAGTATCAAGAAGAAATGTGCTGAAAAGAAGATTCCTGTGTTACCGAATGAGTCTCATATTATTCCAATTTTCATAGGAGATGCGGTTAGAGCAAAAGCAGCTAGTGATTTGTTAATGAAAAAATTCAGTATTTACGTGTAGCCGATTAATTATCCAACTGTTCCGAGAGGTTAAGAGTTACTTAGAGTATCACCAACACCGAATCATACGGAGGAGATGGTTGAGAGACTAGTCACTGCACTTGAAGAAGTATTCAAAGAGCTGAAGTTGAGAGAACATTTCGTGAGAGAAATTGAAGACAAATTTTTGGTTGAAAAAGGGAAGAATAATGGTACTATTCCGTTAGCTGAATAGATCTTGAATGTTTGAGAGATTAAGAGAACAATAGAGGAGGAGGAGAAAAAGAACAACTTGGTGTATTATTCTTTGTTCATTTTGTGATTTAAATGGCTATTATTGTTACATGTTCTTTAGTTTTAATGCAGTAAGGAGTTATAGAAAATAAGCACATCGTTCTAATTCTACATGCCTCTTAAATGTTTTCATTTAAACCCAATAATATTAACTTCACATGCTTGCCTTTTTTTGGACTTTAATTAAGCTAATTCTCCCCTCGCTGGGACATGTTTTCTTACAATCCTAATCTAATTACCTGATTCTCCATGTAACAAAAAAGTCTATTGATTGGCTGATTTTCAGAAACAAATTTATTAAATAAAAACCAAAAAACTATCTCTGTGGGACAAGCATAACTGTTCATGGAACAAAGCACAGGATTCCATGGGCTGCCACACACATTACGAGAAGCAGAAAAAATATTGAGAAGTCTAACATCCAAAGGGTAAGATGATGTTGATTTGGAAGCAGTTATAAATATCCTGTAGAGTTTTCGGTCAGTGAAGATCACCAAGTTCAAGAATGTCAATTGTAAGCTTAGGGTTATTTAGATTATCTAGCAAAGAGAGCATTTGAGTTTACGAGTTTTTGTTGGTATTTTTAGTAATAATCTCATCTGTAGTGAAACAAGATTCGACTTCTTTCGGGTACTTGGTGCGCTATTTCCTTGCGAAAAATGGGCTGGTTGAGTAAGGTCTTGAAACAGTCCATAGCTTCAGGGAATACATAAATCAGGTGAATTCCTTGGGGTTTTCAGCGCTATCATATGCAACTTATTTTGAGTTCGAAGTAACAAACAAAAACTACTCATAAGGATTGTGGATTAGTTGTATTTTACTGTTAATTCATATTTCCTTAGTTTTCTTCATTGAAGTAAAGAAAATGAAACATATTTTAAATAGGATTTAGCTTTGAAACTGATTGAATTAGGAGCGGACTACAGACATGTCAATAATGATGGTAAGTTGCTTAGCAAAAAATACTTGGTTTTTGGGTTTAAATTGGAGTTTTTGTTTTATAGGCGATTCTATTCTGATGTTAGCAGCGAAAGGAGGTTCTCTGAAAGTTCTTGTAAGCATTTCTCCTCTTTGGGATTTTCAAAAAACAGAGGAAATATTGTTGTGTTTGTTTCAAAAGATGAAGTTAAACAATCTTGGACTTGATCTGAAGGAACGGAAGAATGGAAACCTAACACTTTTCCATTTTGCGTGCTTTGAAGGGAATCTCCATATTTTGAAATACTTACTGAAAATCGATGAATTAGAAGGAGGCGCAAAACAGATAGTTTAATAAGCAGATTTGGTGACTGGCGAAACACCTTTGCATATGGCTGTTAACAGTGGTGAATACTCCGTTGTGAAATACTTACTGATTAACAAAGCAAACGAGCATGCAACTTGCAATCTAGGTGTAACTCCATTAGCTAAAGCAAAACTCTTACTTGAGAATGGCTAACTAGAAAAAAGTAAAGCAGAGGGGATAATTTCTCTCTTGGGGAATATTCCCATTAGGAATCGACTAAAACTCTAAACAAGGATCGGGCCTTCGAATCGCATGAACAGATATGCTAGAATTCTTATTGCTGTGAATATTTTAGGCTTAGTTGGATCTTTCTTTGTTATTCCATGTACAATATTTTTGGAAATTAAGAAAAAAATAACAACCAGAAAATTTGAATTTCTTTTTTTTTAAAAATAGATGCCGATCAATCCTTGGTGATATTTCCAACTTATATATGCATGCAAATAGTGTCATTTAGTCTTCTTTTGTCGAGTAGGAGCAATCCTGGGTACATCCAGCGCTTTGGAGAGAAAGATTATCGATCGAGAAGCTCAATCAAGGATATTTCTCCAAAGGAGATATTCTTGTATAATTTCAATTAGCTAATGAAATACAAGGAGTATGAGGAACTCTGTGTGGAGTGCTGCATCGTAAAGCCATTTCGGTCGAAACATTGTGATTTCTGCAGGAAATGCGTAGCAGTTATGGATCATCATTGTCCGTTTGTTGGGAATTGCATAGGATCAAAGTAAAATGAACCATTTTTCACACAAATAAATGATCATTCATCTGAATAAAATTATCTTTTTTATATTTTTAGGAACCACAGATACTTTTTCATGATGCTTGTCACTCAAGTTCTCTCTTAACTATTCATCCTAACGATCTGCTTGATGTTTTTCTACGAGCTTTATGACAGACACATTGACGATTCATTTTCTAGTTTTCTTCTGAATAACTTTGGAACAGCAGTTTTCGTTAAAAACACCGCTGTAGTCTGTGTTTGTATTCTCCTGATTTAGTTCATAATCACTGTTTTTCCCCTCTTCTTTATCCTCTCCCACTAAATCTAAATCGTAAGTGGTGGTTTGACTTCTATGGAGATGAGATACAACACTCTATTCGGGAATTAAAACTAAACACAAGAAGATTTTGATACTGTCGCACCTGTCACAGAGCAACTACAAAGAACTAAATCTAAATAATACCAAGAGTTTGCTGCTTAGCCAGGAATGATTACTGTATCTTCAGATGGAACTGAATAATCGATTCCTAGAAGTAATTCATCTAACTCAGTGAATTAGAGTTTCACAAATTCTGAATTAACAGAGAATGCATCAGTAATCTAAATGGAATAATAGTAGGTGAAATAGCCCTAAATACATAAGAAAAGAGTGTTCTAAAATATTTTAGATGTGCTTTTTAGGAATGCACAGAATCCAATTTACTTCGGCTCAGATTATTTTCATAGCTAGCTTTTCTTAGGCTTGACACCTTTATCATAAGTCTCTTAATCTTCAATAATCGATGAATTCTCAATATCAGAAGCTCTTATTAATTGTTCACCTGAATAATGAGTTTGATTCTCTCTTTTAGAAAAGGAATTCTTTGAAAAAGAGAAATCACATTCTATTTTAAACTAAAAGAGAATCAAGTATGTATGTATTAGTGTATATGTGTCAATATTAATAAGAACCGTCAAAGATCTTTTTCTTTAAGTGAAATTATATTAGAACTAAACAATACACAAAATTACATTTTATCTAAATATTGATTTAAAGCAGCCTCTCATAAATTCATATGGGGGACATTATTTAGTTATGTACAAATAAAATGATTATTTTTCAATGAGATTGAAACGCTTATTCAGATAGATACGGTTAGATAGCTCTTTGCAGCTCAATTCTCTTGACAGGTTTAGGCAGAAATCCTTTAGCACCTAAGCTGAAACATTTCTATTTATCGTCGTTATTGTCAAACGCAGTGTGTGCAATTATCGGTACATACTCTAAAGTTTTATCTTTAATTTCGTCGTTGATAATCTGCATGGCTTGGAATCCATCCATAATTGGCATGTTTATATCCATAATAACTAAATCAAGAAACCCATTATTTTCTCTGACTTTCTCAACAGCTTGTTTTCCATTTTGAGCTTCGATGACTTTCAAATGCGGATAGATAAGTTTAAGAGTATTTCTCAATGCAATCAAGTTAAACGCAACATCATCAACTATGAGAATTGTTTCTTCTTCATCTTCATGTTCTTCATCATAATTTTTGTTTTCATGATCGTTTACTGAAAGTTTCTTCTTGTCTGCAAGTTTTTCATGCAAACCCTCACCGGATAACAATGATTTTTTAGTAGTGAAACATGGTAGGGATATGTGATTTGTACGATCATCTTCATATTCATTCTCTGATCTAAAACTAATTTGAGTATTTATAGGAGCTCTCTATGCTTTTTTCTTCCTTCTTTTAGGCACTCCTGAGCTTAGATCGTGCTCCTCGTTGTATAATGGATGGTCAATAAACACACTAAAGCTGAATTTACTGCCTGCATTTATCTCAGACGAAACTATAACTTGCTGATTGGATGGACCAATTATCTAGCATAAACGAGAGCAAATCTCTAATCCAATACCCACTCCTGTGAAGAAAGGAAAACAAAAAGTTAAAGAATTTTACCATAATTTTTTTTATTGAAAAAAAGAAGATGATCTTCAAATGTACCTTATCTGTGATCATCCTTGACCTATCGAAGATGATCTGTGAACGAGAACATGTTGCTCAGAATGTGATCTGGTATCCCAATACCTGTATCTTAGACACTGATCTCAAGTAATTATTATCTTTCACTTTCCAAAATATCCACAGATATTCTTATAAATCCCTCAAATGTGAATTTTATCGCATTTCCAATTATATTAATAAGAATCTATTTGATTCGGGGTTTATCATTTTTCATTTTAATATTGATCTACGGCCAGAACAAGAGTAGCTTCTTTTGACGAGCTTGCACACCAAATAAATCATCCATTTCCATAAGTACATCGGTGAGATCAAACTGTGTGCAAGTTAAACTCAGTTCTTTCTTACCGAGAAGTGTAGAATAATCTATCAAATCATTGATTCTAGACTCAAGGAGCTGTCCATTCTTCTCGATGCTACTAATATAGCTGAATAATACTTTAACATCATTCTATTCGCGTATTGCATTTATCACTTAATCTTAACGATGCTGGAGGCCATTCAAAACCGAAATCTTTCTTTTCAACTTTTTTGTTGAGCTTGATTCAACTGGTAGATGCTCCTGCGTGAATGATGTTGTTGGAGATTTTTTATTCAGATCTAATATCGATGTTTGTTTTGCTCCCAAGAGGGCTTACCTTTCTCCAACAGATTAAGAATCTTTGTCATGTGGTTCTACTTTTGGAGACATAATATCGAATTCTCCTTAGTAAGCTTATTCACAAGGTGTAAGATCTTTATCATCAGTTGATAATGATTTCTAAAGTTGAGGGTTTAAAGGTGTGCTCTTGCTTTTATGCCTTCGGTGATTTCGTTTGAAAGGAGGAGCGTGGTGTGTTGGTTATGAAGTTAATCCTGAATGATGAGGAATCACTGGAGGTAAAACTAAGGAAGAATTTTATGTTTAAATTGAATTTTCTTCATCTTCTTTGATTTAAACTAGACTTTGAATATTCTGAGAATGAGTATTTGCTTTGATCTAATCGATTTAGAGTTTTATTTTCCTATTTGAAGAAGGAGACAATCGCTATGATTTCATTTTAATTAAGCTACTAGATGGATTCTTTGCAAACATCGTTTACGATGGAGTACTCTTCATGCCTTATCCACTCTATAAATTTGTATTTTCATGATATAAATGATTTCTTGAAGCTGCTTTCTAAAAACTTTGCTGCAACCACTCTTCGGTGGCTTAGTTTTTAAAACTTGTTCGCTCTTATTCTTCTTCCTCTTCGTCTTCTTCTTGTAATGGAATTAAAACACCACTTACAGCGGAGAAAGGGTCTTATTTAATCGTTTAACTTGTTGAGAAATGTGAATCTGGAGCAGAATCGAAGGCTTTAATTTGATCTTCTTGCTCAAGTCGAAGTGACACTGATTTCTACCCTAATTGCGAAAAAGGATCCACAAACTATTAATCTCTCACAGAAATTCGATGACTAGAAGCGAACACATGAGAGTTGCTCGTAGTATTCCTACCTAATGTTGCTGCCTTCTTCAAACCTAACGGAGAAGTTATAGGGTGGTTCATTCTTAACGGAGGGGTTTAGTGAACTTGCCTATTTTTGATTTAATCTTTAAGAATATCGAGTAGTAATATTATTGCATTGAGGGGCGTTTTAAGGTCATGGGAGATCGAATTGATCATTTTATGCGTGTATTAGTTGAACGTAGAAATGTTGTCTTCAGAATTAGCCAGCAGAACGACTAAACATCTGCGGTTATCCACTGTGCATTCTCCGATGATGAGGTTATATTTTTCAAGCTCAATCTCGATATTTTTGAGTGTAAATGTCATTCCAAACTTATTCGTCTCTTTTCTCCAAGATTCGAGTTTTTTCTTGAGTTGATCAAATAAATTCTAATTAACTTCGACTCGTAAATTCGAAAGGAAATTCCAGATATCTTCTTCTCTTTCCGCGCCCATGATCTTATGAAAATGTTGCGTAGAATAGTAGACATGCATTTCATCAGTCAGAATCATTAGATTAAGTGGTGCACATTTTCTCAAGAACTCTTTTATCCATTCGTACTATTCTTGGAGAGAATTATCACCTTCCTTAAAGTATTTTTAACTATTCGTAGAAATGGCAGTGAGAATATCTTTCTCTTCTGAATGGATTAGATACATCATGACGAGTGCTTCTAAAATAAACGAAACAGATATCAAAACTGATAATACGCCTCTTGATTGGAATGACCATAAGAGAATCCCAAACGCTATGGAAGCGATTTGGTGCATTTTCACCATACCTGGTGTTAGACATATCCCGTTTAGAAAACCAAAGAAAAACCTTAGATTCAATTCTAAATCTTTTTCTCCTTAACTAATGTCTAGATAGTCATCTCTATAGTCTTAGTCTGATTACTAATAAGCCCTCAAACAAATGAATCCTGTTAAATTCAAGAACACAGAGGAAAGCGCAATATAATGTGAAATTTCTGATGCTAGTGGTGCCTTAATGCAGAGAGCTGCTGCAAGAGAAAACGATAAGCATAGGAAGACAATCCGAACGGCCAGCTGATGCTCAGAAACACAAATCAAAGGAAGAACTTACAAGCCTACACAACATAAGAAGATTGCTATTAGCTTATATTTTGTAAGCATGAAGCGTTGATCTCCTTTTTCTTGTTTACCACTAAACTAAAAATTTTCCTAGAAAAACTCAATATTTTCAATTAGTATTAAAGCAGATGATCAACGATTATTTTAATAATCATAGGTTATCTCACCCACTCAATGATTTTTTTGCTTTTTTGCTTGAAATTAACTCTTGTTAATTGTCTGAGGAATTTTCACTTAGCTACAAAATATCTAATGCTTCTCAAAACTATTAATTTACCCCCCCCCCCCGCACATGGATAAATCCAAGAATATTTTTAATCATCAAAAAGAACTAATAAAACTTATTATTGGGAGGTGTTTACTCTGATTAAAACTTAATTCGAGATGCTCTTGGTTAATTAGTTAAAACATCCTGCTGTAAATAGAACTTTGTTTTTCTATTTCACAGAGCAATTTGGCTACTCTATCTTATCTTCTATTCTTTTGAAAAATACTATTTTTTAATAAGTAAATTAATTATTCTGTTATTTGTTAGGAAGGTTTAAATTATTGTAATTACTAGTAAAATGATTGACTTTTCTTCTTCATTCTGCAAATTGTTTCTTCTATTGATTGTATCCATATTTTAGTTGTTTATTTTTCTTTTTTAGATTTAGTTTTAGCATAGCCTAATTCTGGATCCTAGAGGAATTTATTATCGTTGTAAGAATTGAAATTATATTTAATAGAGAGTAACTCATTCAATTTCTATTGAGAGATGGGAAAGTACACTCTTATTAGTTTATAAAAGCTTGAGATAAAAATAGAAAAAATATTACTTAAATTATCAATAAAATTAGGAAAACCCTTGAATTGTTGATTCTATTATTTTATTTTAATATAAAGAGAGAATTAAGTAGCTTTGTTGTTAATTCATTAACCTAATATTTGAAAAGAGATTAAGTATTATATTCTTTTGTGGCATTTGAAATCACTGTTGAAATTCAATAATTTTACTTTCTTGTTCTCCCAATATTGGCATAATAACAATAATTAATTTAAAAATACTAAAAATAACTAATTTATTTGAAATTATTAAAACAATAGAAATTTACAGAAGATGAAGTTGTTTTTTATTCAACAAACAATGTGATTTTTTCAACATAAACATTTATGATTTGTTCAAGAAAAAAAGAAAAGGAAACTCTTTAAACTTTCCTCGAAATCAACAATAAGAGGAATTATTTACCTTGAGAGAGAATATGATAAAATCAAACATCAATAATCAATCCCATTACCAAATAATCCCTTTTACAGAAAGTTTTCTTGAGTCCCATGAAGATCTGAGTGTCCGTCTCCGATTAGAGCTTGTCTGGCGCCTCCGGAAGTCTTCAGTGAACCTGAGAATGCCTGGTTCGTCCCTTGATTTGAAGTTACCTTCTTCGTGGGACTAGGGAGGAGGAGGAGAGAATGGGTGGGAGGTGTCACCAAATTCGTCTACTAGGTTCGACGGTGAGCGAGGTGATTGATCAGGTCACAGTTCATCAAGAATTCAGAGATGGGAATTCGTGTCGCCAGTAGATCGTAGGAAGGACGGAGGAGTTTTTTTTAAATTTTAAATTTTTTTTAATCTAAGTAGTTTTAGAATCAGAAACTACAGAGAAGTCACCATCGCCGCATAGAAATTGATCGGGACTATTCCTGAGTCTTTCTATTTTTTTATTTTTGAATAGCTGAGACATGATACTATTCGTTGTAGGCAGTCTGAAAGTATGATTCCTATCTTCTTTGGCATTTTAGATTATTGCCTTTTTTCTAAAAGTTTTCATGAACTTTTGCACAAAACTAGATAGTTTAGCAATGGCTTTGAATTTATCAATAAAACCCTAGACTTCATTTAATTCATAATTCTTATTTTAGACGATTTCCAATTGTTCCTCATTATTTTATTCAGATTTATCATCATTTTCAGTGAGGTATGTCAGTTTGGAACTGAAATAATCAAAGATATCCTTGCAAGCTAAATTAACATTAGATCTTGGAAGAGACACAGGTCTAATAGACATTTCTCTGTCTAAGATGATATTTTTTAGCTTAGTAGCTGTATCCCAATCACTATGATTTATTACCTCATCTAGCAATAAACTATCAGGTTTTTAAACGAAAAAGGATCTTTCATTGAAGAATCTCATTCTCCAACAGTTAGTTAATTTCTCAGTTAGATTCTTTATCAAAAATCGATTTAAGCCTAAACCATCAAGAATGATGATTGCTGCCTTGGCTTAAAAAATCGATTTGAAAACTTTTTTTTTTATTTCCTATATTCGTGGCTATTTTTTATCACTACCTTCCTGCTCAATGAACTCATAGTTCTCTTTAAGTACTTAATCCATATCAAGATCAGTCTTTAACACTTGCTCAAAAAGTGCTTTATGATTTTCAATCATCTCCTCTACATATTACATCTACAGATGCTAAAATATTTCAAAATGGCCTTTAACTAAAGCACCAAGAAAACTTGTTTTTACAGCATAATTTCCCCATATTAAACCATATTTTCTGCATTGATTCGCCAGCAATTCAGCCTCAACAAACATTCCATATCTTCTTTAGAAAATCAAACTCTTCTACATTATCATATCCTAAACTCTACTTTTATTCTATTCTCTAATGGATTTCACCTCCTTCATGATACCTCTGTTTTCTAATCCTGCATCATTCCCCTTATTCATTATCTGAATCTCTTTACGCATGTATTCTGCCTTTCTAAGTTTCTTTTTCTTGTCCATTTTGTCGCTAAAAGACTTATGATTTCGAATTCGTTTGTTGTTGTAATTTCACAGATATGCAGGCAGGACCTTCAAATTTCTTTTTTCTTAAATTTCCAGTTAGGACTATTCGTGTTAAAAAACACCCCGCTCAATTAATAATCTCTCTCTCCACCATTCTTCTTTGGTAACATACTCATATTATTCATTCTTATCATCTTTAAAAGCTCAAAGAGTTAGGAGCTGGCAGATTTCATGTCAATTACAATATTTTTAGAGTAGTTCTCAATCTTTAAACTTCATTTCTCTTTTTCTTAGTTGATTAATAAATATTGTGAGACTCCATTTTATTCATTTAAATCGTATGACACCTTGATCGCCATAGTTAATGAAGATAAATTACTTGGATTCAAATAGAATCAAAATCTTTTCAAAAAACCCAAACATAATGGATTTTTAGGTTAAGTTTACTGGATCGAAAAAGAAACAATATCCAAATTCCAATGCATTTTTACATAAAAATAATTAGTGAGGGAATCAATTAATTTATCTTTCAAAATATCTTTTTAAAATCAGCCACTCTCGAGGGAATGTTCTTGAATTTGTTTTATCAAAAAAGAAGGAGAAGAAGAAACTTTCTCAGTATATTAAATTACAATTTAAACACCCAACGATAGTTACCATTGGGATATCTGCAAACATCTACAAAAAATAATAAATTGCTAAAAATTAACTCTTACAATCACACTGCAAATATCAAGCATGACATCTACCCCAATCAACCAAAATCAATTCAGTCCACGTGAGTTTGTCACTTTCTATCAATACTATCTCCTTCTTTACAGTTTTGTTTTATCCTTGCCTTATTTATGTTTATTTTTGCATTATCTTTTCAGTAAAGGTCGCAGTATTTTCTAGTTTAGGCGCATGGATGTCTGATTTAGTCATGTATCCTATGGATACAATCAGCACAAAGATCACAGCTCACACGAAAGAATTTCTTAGCTTCAAAGAAGGCTACAAATTGACTATTCGAACTGGAGGTGGTCATCGAGCACTGTTTAACGGATTCAGCACAACCTTCCCATGCAGCTTCGTTCCAGGTCTGATTTACTTCCTGGCGTATGAAAACATGAATAAATGGGGTATGAAGAAGATCAAGGATTTTGAAAGTGAATCAGTTAAGACAGCCTTCAAGTTGGCGATGCCATTTTTGACTTCCTCTTTATCGGAACTGATATGTCTAATTCCATATATGCCTTTCGATGTTGTAAGAACTAGACTTTAAGTGAATGACCCAAACTTTCAGTATAAAAGTGTCACACATGGACTAAGAGAAGTAGTTGAAAAAGAAGGACTAGTTAGATTATATAAAGCAAGCCATATTTACATTGCAACAACAATAATGCAAACAGGGTTATTCTTTTGGTGTTATGAAACTTAACGGTACTATCTTCTTCATGACAGCAGTAAACACGATGGAGCTAGACACAAGCTATCAATACCTTAATCTTTAGTGGTGAGTATTACCAGTTCATTAGTGGCAACTTTTGTGGTGAATCCCTTGGATTTGATATTGACTAGATATTAAGTGATAGATTCTACGAAGAATCACTTATCAGTTAAATAGATAGCTAGAGATTTAATCAAGAATGAAGGATATATTGCTTTTTTCAAGGGATTAACTGCGAGGATGATGATATCATGCGCATATTCTGTGCTGATCATGCCAGTCTATGAGCATTTTAAGGCACTCTATGGAGTCGATATTAGTGAAGATGATTGAGGGAGTACTTCAGAATCTATAGAAAGCTCCAAGAAATGTGAACATCGCAAAGATCTGTTAAAAATAAGCTTAAAAAATATCTTTTTTGTTGTCGATAAACTACATTTCAATTTTTTGTAAAAGCAGTACTCACATTTATTTACTCATTTTTCCTCCTCGTTTCATCAATTGATTTTCGACTGTTTTAAGATGTAAGAAGACGCTGTGAAAGTAATCATGATAGAGAATTCTAAAAATTTAGAGAGAGATTAACATTCCTAAATCAAGAGGAAAATAAAATTAATTCATAGGAATTCTTTTTTAATATTTAAAATAGGTGTCAATTGGGTTACAGAAATGAAGTATTTTAATATTCTTATAAGGTACCCTTGTGAATTTTCTGTAAACAATATGAACATCAAAATGAGCTCCCAAACAAAAATAAGTCGAGAAAGTTAAAGGGGAAGCAGGAATCTTTTTAAGCTCTATTGTATTTCTCGACAAAAGATCTTATCCGTAAGCAAATATTTTAAGTATTTCTAAAAGAATTTAAACTAAAGTTTAACTTTAAATCTTTGAAACTAAAGATGATATTATTCTACTGAATATCTTTGAAATCTAAATCAACTCTTAGTAAAAACTGCAGAAGACTCAATCTTAGTTAACAAACAATTATTTCGAAAATTCTTATTCATATAATTTACAAGCAGTTTCTCTAAAAACAATCTTTTTAGTCCTAAAAATCAAGCGCCCTTTTCGTGTAATTATCTTCTCAGCTAATATTTTGATCTTCAGAAGGATTTTTGCTAATATCACTGTGATCTTTATCATTTTTTCCTTATTATTCAGCATACTTTAATTCACTTTTCCTCTTTCTCCTTTGATCTTGTTTCTTTTTCTTCTGCTCCTTTTATGACTTTTTGCTATTATCACCGTTTAGAATCTAATCCAATTTCTCTGATAACTGTTTTTTGCAGTAATGTTTATTTGTCTCTAGCTCTCTGCTAGCATGTGATCGTACTTATATCCCAGTAGGTTTGTGGATTAATACTGCACAATTACTTGTTTTATTTACACATTATCCACCAGGACCAGTTCCTTTAACGAAACTCCACTCAAAGTCACTCTCGTTTAGGACAACTTTGATGCGCTCAGCCTTTGGGTTCTATTTGACTGCTTTTGAAGCAATCTCTTGAGTTTTATCAATGGATTCTTCTTTTGTAGTGCTGAAGAATCTGAAATGTACTTGCAGCTGATTTTATTGCTATGCTGATCTAAAAGGGCGGCATTATTAGTTGTCCCAAATATTTTTTGACTAAAATGACTGAGTAGAGAATTTCAAGATAGACAACGTTTTGTGGCAAACATTTAACATTTGTAATGCTAAGAGATCAACTAATTTCTCAAGACAATAAGATTTTTATGGATAAAAAGATAGTTTATTAATAAGAAAGCTAATAATAAAAGTAATTTTTGCAAAAAATCTTTGATTTCTAAAAATCGCTACCCTTTTCCAGATCTTTTTGAGATTCACTTAATAAATGAATGGATCCTTTGTGTTTTTTTGTGTAATACAAGCTCTTATGAAAAAAAATATCAAACCAATAAAATGAGATCGCTCAAAAGATACTTTTTTAAATACGAAATCGAAGAAAAAATGAAATGTACCCTTATTATCTTCTTTGAAATCAATCTAAAAATAAAGAAACTTCAATTTTAGCAAGAATTCTTTTGTGTTAAAAATGAAAAGGTTATCTTGAATCAATATTGACAATATTTTTTAAATAAATGGATTTGGAAGAAGGAAGGATTTGAAATAAGGATCTTTTGAGAGAGAGAGAATTCTTTAGCAATTTAAGAAATTATCCTTGTTGTATTCATTTAGAAACCACAAAGGCTGATTTAGAAGAAACAACTTGGAAAAAGAGTCTTTTGGTAAGTTAATTAATTAGAATGTGAAATCAATTTCTCGAAAACACAAATATCATTCATAAAATACAAGGTACAACTTCTGTGTCCTAATCTAAAATATAAAAGAAAAAAATGATGCCTCTCGAAAAGAATTTACAAAACTACGATGAGCGATCTCAAGATTCTTCCTCTGAAGAGTCCGAAGATGAGAAAGAACCCGATTTGAATAAAGAACTGAAGGCAGCAATGGGGAAAGCTAAAATTGTACTTCAGAGAGCAATCTACTCTTATGCGTACTACCGGATCAGCAAGTTCATTCTGAATCTTGTTTCGACTAAGATATTTGCTTCTACAAGCTTCTTTCAGTGGAATATATTTGGATTTGCATAAAGAGCTTCTTCTCTTGCACTTAATAAATGAACTAACTTTGCAATAACACTCAATAATAGCAAAGCAGCATGTCTTATCTTTTTTGTTTGATAGAAAAAATATCAATTCACATGTGTTTGGGAGTTGTGTATGTATGTGTATCGCAGTAAAACATGTCTTTTGGCTATTAAATTTGAACAAAAATGATAAAATAATACGTACTTGTTGAAATTTCAACAAAAAAGAGAGAAGTGATCACCAAAAGATTAAAATTATATAAATTATTCTTATGAAAGTTATTGGTCCATTGCTCATCGAATAGTATTTTTGTAAGGTAGTAGCAGTAAGTTCTTCTTCTTGTCTTGTGTTTTATGATGAAGTAATTTTTAAGCAGTTGGCTGCCAAGCTGCAGAAGCACCCGAAGTACCATCATTCATGCTGATATTCCAGAATCTTAATGTTTCATCTCCAGCGCCTGTAGCGATGGTATCTCCATCGGGACTCATTGCAAGATGAAGCACTCTATGTGTGTGTCCAGTTAACACCGCTAGTTTATCCAGATCAGGGTAGCTCCATACAATAACTTAATTATCACTATATCCATGAGTCGACACAAATTCATTACGATTTCCACTGAATTGTAAGTTACATACTTAACTACCTGTCTCAATACAACCAACTTATTCACCTAATTAGCTGTTCCACATTCGAATTGTACGATCCAGTGAACCTATTTTTATTTATTTCACAAAAAAAAAAGTTTTTAGGTAAATATTTTTGAGCTATCTTTATTTCTGTTTACCTCCACCGGAGATGAGTAGCCCGTGTTGATGTGGAGACCATGACAGCGCTTTTACAGCTGCTGTGTGGTTAGTGAATTTAAGAACAGGTCGAGTGGAGTGCTAGTTCCAAATGAACAGATTATTGTCATTTCCGCCCGAAGCGAGCATTTGGTTATCAGGGCTCCATTTTAATCCACAAACCTAAACAAAAAATCAAATCAATTTATAAAAATTCGATCGATATGCACTCTAAAACTATCGTGTACTTCTTGTTTGTGACCGAGTAATCTCAAAATAGAAGGATGCGGTGATCTAGTGTCTCTAACTAATATTTTTTTATCTCGACTCCCACTAACAAGAAGGGTTTTATTCCACGCGAGAGCACCAACTCGTTGTCTGTGATGATTGTTGTATTCTTTGATTTTCTTCAATTCCACGGTGTCCCATATTTAAACACTCCCCGAACTCGTCCCTATTGACAGTTTACAGCCTTATCCATCCTAAATTAAGAAAATTAAAGGAATTAAGAATCATTTGGTACTTTAAAAGTCTACTCTAAAAATCTAAAAATCAATTAGAATTTACCCATGCAACGCTGGTGACATTTTCTGATTCATCATTAAAAAAGCTATCTTCGCTTGTCGTATTTCGGACATCGCATAGCTTTGTAACTTAAGAAGTACTCGCTGACCAAAGGTACACACAACTACCTAGTCCTACTGCTATTTCATTGTGTTATCCCCAATCGATCAGATTCAAATAAAAATCATCTTTTAAAGTTGGTGCATCAAGCACTTTGAATGGAATCTTAGATATCTTCCGAGCTGTTCGATTAAAGTATGTTTTAATGTCATATCTCAGGGAAAAAAGAGAGCTTTATCCGAATGGATATTAGTCCTTTAAAATGCCTGCACTACTCATATTCGTTTCGGCTAGAAGGGAATTTTATTTCTGCGAAGAAGAAAAAGCCAAAATATTCCTGTTCTCAAACTTCGTTTCATATTAAGAAAACTTGGTCTCAGGCGGTTTTATCCCTAAGATTTCGGTCTTGAAAATATCAGCGACACTGACTTCTTAGCTTCCTAGATCTTTTTAATTCACTGCCTATACGATAGTACTTTTAAGCCTGTTTGGTAGATTAAAATGATCATTTTCAGGAGGGAGAATATTCTCATCATGAGCTGCAGTCAGTGCGATTGCTAAATTAGAATGTACACGAGATGGAATAAACCTATCTTAATAATCAGGAGAATTTTTGATATGTTTATTATGCCCTGTAGATAGCTTGGAAGTGGTTTTATTTGGAGAAAGGAACTCAAAAGATTTGTGTAGTTTGAATTGATTATCGTCAAGAGGCTAAGAAGATCTTAGTTCTTCTGTAGATTTCTTCGGTGAAGAATAAAAATCGGTAGGAAAATTGAGAATGTTGTTATCTTGCTCTTCGTATGATCTTTCATGAAAAAGTTTATTAATAGGATAATGTGTCATGAGGATAACAATCAGAAAATTATTAAAGATGTGAAGAGTTTTTTAAGTTGATTTTGATGTTAGTTTTAGATGCTACTGATTCTGCAAGATTGCCCTGGTAGTTTTAGTATTTTCGTGATAAGCTGGCTGATTATCAGACCAATTATGACAAAGGTTATTGTCGAAATATGAAAATTGTTTGAGAATATATCAACTCTCTCTCTTTCTTTCTCGCTCGATTTGTCTGATGTAAAACTAAGGACAGGATTCGTTTATTATAATTATTTCACCCGCATTCACCAACCCTTCTTAATTGGGAATACTTTTCTCTCTGCTTATAAATCAAAGGAGGGTTTTTATCTTTCTTTAAGAGTAATAAATTTAATTAATCGCTGCTCGTACAATCGCTTTTAAGTGAATATATACTCTAGAAACCTGATTCTCACATTGTTTAGATAAATTATTGTATTTTTGTTATCCACTTCTTTCTATTTTATTTTTTCCATCAGATTAGCAAATAAACTCCTTTCCTCTCTTTCTCCCCCTCCCCAATTATTCCTTCTTAAATCAACCCTCATTTTCAATAGAAAACCTAAATTGACTCAACCTTAAAGCTAGCACATTTTAAATAAATCAATCAATCTTAAAGTCAGCTTGGATTAGTAATTTCCTCACCCTAATCAAAAATCATTCTGCTGAAATCTTCAAAGTCAATCTGAGATAGAAATAAAATCAGAAATCATTTCCAATAATTAACAAATATCTAAAGAATAATAAAAAAACATTCTTTTAATTTCTTAAAATTTTCCATA
>Ga0302271_10001781_pt1 | contig 20301 bp, 22 predicted proteins | sample III_Bog_N1_1_FD_198767 | JGI IMG/M metagenome (GOLD analysis project Ga0302271, IMG submission 198767) | Peat permafrost microbial communities from Stordalen Mire near Abisko, Sweden - III_Bog_N1_1 | ecosystem: Environmental > Terrestrial > Soil > Wetlands > Peat | place: Sweden: Abisko... | reverse complement strand
TTTTAAAAGTCCAACGATGGATTTTAAGCGAGCTTTTTCTTTAACAGATTCAATTTTTCTGCTAACATTGATTCCTGTTTCGTTTGGAATGAGAACTAAAAATCTGCCTGGAAGGCTGATTTCTGTAGTAACACGAGGGCCTTTATGTCCCGTAGGCTCTTTTACTACCTGAACTACAAGTTTTTGTTTTGGAGAAAGTTTATCTTTTAATGCACCTTTTCCCATAACGTCTTGTGCGTGTAAAAATCCCATTTTATCAACCCCAAGGTCAACAAATGCTGCATCAATACTTGGTAAAATGTTTTCAACGTTTGCTAAATAGATGTCTCCTAATAAAACTTCGCCACGATGAACATAAAATTCGGTAACTTTTTTCCCGTCCATGATAGCTGCAATATTATCGCGTTCTGCGATAATGATTTTTTTTCCTTTGTTTTCCATATTATCCTTTTCTTTCTTGTTTTCGGTAAAAATATACCTACTAACACAAACTATAAACTTTTTTTAAACTTAGATTTCATTCATTTCGTCGTCGAAAAATCTTAATCTTCGAATGTCGAAAAGAACTTCAGGGGCGACGACTTTCATTAAGTCATCGGCTCTCAGGGAGGGAATTTCCTCTCCTTTAACGCTCTCATTAAACGAGTCTGCAACGTCTTGCAATCCTGCAAGCCGTTTCGCTGTCTGCTCGCGTTGCCCTGTTTTTAATATTATAAACAGATTCTCATCTTCAAACCGATACGATTTTACTGATGATTTTACGTTTATTTTTTTTATTAAACCTTTTTTGTTTTTCTTCGTCACTATGATTTCTTCGGAAGATAAAACTTTGTTCATATTATATATCAAACTATCAAATTTTTGAATACCATTTTCAAAAAGTCCAACTTTGTATTCTGCCCATTGAGCTGTTAAATCAATGGATTTAGCCGATTTATCAATCTTAACAATACTAATTATTTCGCAGCCATCGGGCAATACTTTTTCCAACTTTAGTTTGACATCAACTTCCGAAATATTGTCGAGAAGTTCAATATCAATTAATTCTTCGGCACTTTCCAAAAACAACGGAAGAGCCACCCCTAATGAAACTTTCATTGAAGGGTTAAAACCGTGGGAAAATCCGATATTCAAACCGCTTCTTGCGAGAGCTTTCATAAAGGTGTTTTGCCAGTCGAGATGAGAAAAATAACGTAAAATACCAGTTTTTGAAAGTTTAAGTCGGTATTTGAATGTTGGTGGCACGGCATCGTTTGAAGGGTTTTTCGAGCAAAATGCAAAAGGCAAAAGGCAAGAGGTACGTCCATCACTTTTTACTTTTTGCTTTTTACTTTTTACTTCATACGCTTCGTCCATAATTTTTTTGGTTTTGAAATTTCCACAAACGCCGCAATTTACACAACCAGTCTCGCAAGAAGGTTGATATCTATATTCCCAATGTAGGTCGGGCATACTTGCCCGACAAGAAAGAGCCTCTTTATATTCATTAAGCAGCCAACTTTTTTCAACTCCAATATCAATAAAGTCCCAAGGCAAATCCTCTTTTGTGTCATAATCTTTTCCCGCCAAATCCTTTAAAGAAATTCCCACTTTTTCTGCACAATTACTCCAAGTGTAACTATTGAAATTCTCACTCCAAGCGTCCAAATAACATCCACTTTGCCAAAGTTTTTCAATGTAGTCACATAATTTTGTATCCCCTCGGGTCAAAACAGCCTCAATTTGAGATACAAAACGGTCGTGATAATTTATCTTTAACCCTTTTATATGTTTGGTTTTATCCATTAAGTAATGAATTCTCTCTCTCAGTTCGTTCGAGTTTAACTGTCCCGACCATTGAAAAGGAGTGAAAGGTTTTGGTACAAAAATTGAGAGGGTACAGGTTAAATCAAGCGAGTGTTTAAGTCCCTTTTCACGCTTTAAAACTGTGCTTTGGTATTTGATTTTTTCCAGCAGTTGAGCCATTTCGTCAACGTCTTCGATAGTTTCTGTTGGAAGCCCGACAATAAAATAAAATTTAATTCTGCTCCAGCCGTTTTCATAAAGAGTCAAAGCTGCATCCAGAATTTGTTCTTCCGTTATATTTTTTCTGATCACGTCTCTAAGTCTTTGACTTCCTGCTTCAGGGGCAAGGGTCATGGTGGATTTTCTCACGCTCTGGACTAAGTTTGCAAGTTCAAGGTTGAATCCGTCGATTCTTTGGCTGGGCAGGGAGACCGAGACTTTTTTCTCATTAAAATCTTCACCCAGTTCTTTTATCACTTCTTTAATGTTAGAGTAGTCATTTGAAGACAGTGAAAGCAGTGAATATTCATCGTAGCCAGTATTTTGAACAAGTTCTTTTGCGATTTTTATAATATCTTCGGCTTTTCTTTCCCTGATTGGTAAGTTTACGTGTCCTGGCTGGCAAAAACGGCACATTCTTCCGCAGCCTCGTCTGATTTCCACAATCGCTCTATCGTGAACAGAGGAAGAAAACGGTATAGGGTAAGATTTTTGAGCATTTTCGTAAGTGAGCTGAACAAGTCTTTTTTTAATTTTTTTGTGGAAAGACCCCTCACCCCAGCCCTCTCCCGCAATGGGCGAGGGAGCAGTAATATTGTCTTTTATAGCTAAGGGTTTATTAAGAAGGTGGATTTGAGGAACGAAAATTCCTTCTATTTCGGATAAAGCCTTTATTTTTTCTGCACGAGAAAGATTTTTTTCTTTTGCCTCTTTTATTAATTCACAAACCTCCAAAACTACCTCTTCACCGTCTCCAATTAAAAATCCGTCGATAAAATTTGCAAGTGGCAATGGGTTATAAGTGCAAGGTCCGCCAGCTAAAATAATCGGGTCAGTTTCTTCTCTTTTTTCAGAGAGGTGAGGAATTTTGGCCATTTCCAACATCGCTAAAACTGTAGGGTAAGAAAGTTCGTACTGGAGAGAAAAACCAATCAAATCAAAGTTTTTTAATGGGGTTTTGCTTTCAAGAGAATAAAAATCTTTTCCAGATGCAATTAAATTATCTTTAAAATCAATGTCGGGAGCGTAAACTCTATCCGCCATAAAATCAGGGTGGTCATTGATTATTCCGTATAAAATCCTTTGACCGAGGTTGCTTATCCCGATTTCGTATTTATCTGGAAAAGCAAACGCAAAGCTAACTTTTGAGTCAGCAAAGCTTTTGTTGCGTGACAAAAATTCTCCGCCGACGTATTGGTAAGGTTTGTTGCAGTTATATAAGAGCTCGTGGTATTGTTCAAAAAAAGTGTTCATATTTTAGTTGAAAGGGTGAAAAGTTTTCTCGTCTCTCGTTACCCGTCTCCCTTTTCCTGTTTCCTTATGCCAAATCTTCCGGGAAGTATTTGTCTATTTCTATTATTATACCACTTAAAGTATTATTTTCAAAAGCTTTGATGAATTTGAACAATTCTGCGTTCGGAACATCGTAGTTGTATAAAATAATTTCACCGTCGATATTTCTCATAACTCTTACAATATAATGACATTTTGCAGCGTACTTTTTAAGATTTTCGACATTAAAATTTCTGCCATTGTTGTCTTTATCGATTTTAACGTAATTAAATCCTGCAAAAAATTTCACTCTTTCAGCATGTTCTGAAGGAAGAGCACTATTGTGTTTTGAAAAAATACTTATAACTTTTTTATTAATTTCATCAGTCATACTAGTATTTAACACTATTTTTTATAAAAAGGCTAAATGTAACAATTTGGTTAAAATTAAAAATTTTATTAAGATTGTGGAAAATTTTGATTTTTTCATAGCTTTATTTATGTTTTTTAATAGGTACAGCATTCTTCTTATAAATAGTGGTTATGTTTTCTATATATGATTTTGCTTCTTTGACAAAATAAGCTTTATTAATTTTATTTCGGTTTTTATTAATAAGCCCTCGGCTTTTTCTGATTTTACGGTCGCAGGCAGCTGCCCCTATGTCTTTAATTTTTTTCATTGTTTTTATAGCTTCATCTGACGGAGATTCTCCGCAAAAACGATTAATGTTTTCAATTCTTCTCAAACAAAGGCCGACGCTTACTTTTTTGCCAGCCTTAATTACATCAAATTCTTTTGTGGCTTCGGCAAAGCGTTTTTCTTTTATAAGTTGCAAAAGTTTTGTGTTTCCGAATTTTTCGGCACCCATGTTAAAAATCAGGTCAATAAGGGATTCTTCTTGACCTTGTTTTAGTTTTTGACCTTGTAACATGTCTTTCAAGCCGTTTTGAGCATTTTTTAAATCTTTTGTAAAAAGAGTTAATGCAATTTCCTTTGTTATCGTTTTTCCGTAAGTATAATGCGGATCAGCATTAATATTGTGACCTATTCCGATTGTTTTAATACCAGCTTCGTCTTTATATTCTTCTAATCGTATTCCTTCAGCTTTTGTTAATCGTTCAATATAGTTTTGGCTAAGTCCCGTTTTTTTGCTTATTTCATATGTGTTTTTAACAAGAGCCTCAAGAGGGTCTACGGGTTTAAAAAAATCAGGTGCCCCTGGGAAAAGAGGCTTTTCTATTGTCTTTTTTCCAAGGGGAATTATCATATAGTTTTTGTTTATGTTTTCTATTTTTGGTGAATTTGTATTATAAATACTTGTTTCTTGACTTTTTTGAGGCACAATTGTTTGTGCATTGAGAGAAACCTCTTTTTTGTCATCGTTTTTTAAAAATGGAATATTGATAAAGTCCGTTTTTTTAGCTCCTTCGTCTTTCTGTAAAAGATAAAAAGGAGTTTGTGGCTTAGTATATGATTCTATTTTTGTCATGAAAAATATTCCTTAAGAGTCCTCGTATTAATATAAAGTCTTTTTTGAGTAAAAAAGTGTGAATAACTCAAAAAACAGGTTAAAAAAACTTAATACATAGACTTAAGAAAATTATTTTTTCTTATTGGCATTGTAAAGAGCCGAGGATTCTTCCATAAAACCTTCTGCTTCGTTCATGAAAATTATTTTTTTATGTTCGTATTTTTGTTTTTCAAAAGAGTTCTTGGCATTTCGGATTTTTTTATCGTAGGCTATGACACCTTTATCGTAAATCTTTTTCATGGTATTTACCGCCTGAATGGATGGGTTTTCTCCGTAAAAAGCATGGATGTTTTCAATTCTTCTTCTGCAAAGGAAAGGACTTACTTGATTACCGGCACCGATTATATAAAAACCTTTTGCAGCTTCATCAAAACGCTTTTGTTTTACTAGCTGTAAAAGTTCTGTTTTTCGAAATTTCTCCGAACCCATATTGAATACTAAATCAAGAAGGACCTCTTTCTTGTTTTGTGGAAGTTTTTGGTTTCCAAGGATTTTATCCAAAGATTTTTGAGCTTTATTTAAATCTTTTGTAAAAATATCGAGAGCAACTTCATTTGTTATTTCTTTTCCAGATGAGTAGTTTGGATCAGCACTAACATTGTGTCCTATTCCGATAGTTTTGATTCCTGCTTCATCTTGATATTCTTTTAGCATAATCCCTTCCATTTTTATCATTCGGGTAATGCTTTTTGAACTAACGCCTGTCTCTTTAACCACTTTATCTATATTTGGAACAACTGTTTCATAAAGATCTTTTATTTTGGGTTTTTCCTGTGTTTTCACAGGGTTAACTGTTTTAAAAGCAGGCAAAAGTTCATTTTGCATACTGTCTTTGACGAGAGGAATGGTAATGTAGCACGCTTCTTGATTCTCTTCGCCTGTTTTTGAAAGGCGAAAAGGAATTTGTGATTTGGTGTACGGTTCTATTTTTACCATAAAAATTAGTCCTAAAAAAATCCTCGTTATTAATATAAAGTCATTTTTGCTGGAAAAAGTGTGCATGATTAAAAAATGGTTTAAAAAAACTTAACAAATAGCCCAAAAAAAAGAAAGTGATATATAATTTGGAATATACGAGTTGATATATTAGAAAAGGTGAAATTATGTTACCGATGATTACAGAAGATCATTCTTCATTGGCATTTGCAGAGATTTTTCAGGATGTGCAGTCTTGGCGAAAAAAAATGATCTATTATATCAAGGATGAAAACCCTGAAATAAATACTGCGATTATTGAAGCTGCAAATAATACAGATTTAGACCCCAAAGCAGTGGCACTTGGTGCATATATGACATATATTTTGCTGGAAATGGCGATGAAAGAGGATGATTTGATTCTCGGGGTTGAGGAGTAAGTTCAAAAAAATTAATTATATTTAGTTTAAAAAATAAAAAGGGCGACTTTTTCTCAGAAAGTCGCCTCAACTATTAACTATCCTTTTTTACTTAACCGCAGTAAGCTTGGTTTGAATTCCAGCCTCAGAGTTAAGCATTTTTGCACTTGCCAAAGCCATAGAACGGCGTTTTTTGGCTCCTCTTAATATAAATTCGACACCGCCATAAATGTTACTTGTTGGTGATTCGATTTTCTTTAGCATAATTATCCCTTTTCAAAAGCTATTTGATTACCTTTTATACTTCGGCAATCTAAAGTGATAACTTTATAGATTATAAGTTTTTGTTTACATAAAGTTACAAAGTAGATTGAGAACGGGAGAAGGATTGTAAAATTACACTTTTATTAGATGTTGTTAAACTCAAGTAACTAAGTCGTGGATAAAAATAGTGAAAACACGCTACGCTTGATTTAAAAAGTTTATTTGATAAGATGATGGAATATAATATGTACCTGTGGCTCAGCTGGCCTGTTGAAGCTTTTACAAAGTAAAAGTTCAACGTAAAAAGATAGGGAACGCTCTATCCAGCTGAAGAAGGCAAGTAACAATTAAATAACAATATGCGCCTGTGGCTCAGCTGGCCTGTTGAAGCTTTTACAAAGTAAAAGTTCAACGTAAAAAGATAGGGAACGCTCTATCCAGCTGAAGAAGGCAAGTAACAATTAAATAACATGCGCCTGTGGCTCAGCTGGATAGAGCGTTCGGCTACGAACCGGAAGGTCGGGGGTTCGAATCCCTCCAGGCGTACTTAAAAAGACTCAGGTTAATTCTTGGGTCTTTTTGTTACGCGGAGGGTTCTCACCCCCGACGGGGGTTCTTCCCTCCATTTCGACTTGACATTTGGTCAACTCAAAACGGAGTCCTTCTCCAGGCGTATTTAAAAAATCTAGGTGAAAGCCTAGATTTTGGTATTTTAGCCTGGGTGATTCGAACCCCTATTGTTCCTCGTACCCTCGAAACAAAGGGGGGTTCTACCTCTCACAAAACCTGACATCTAGTCAGCTTTTGTTCGGCAGAGTCTCCAGGCGTATTTAAAAAGACTCAGGTTAATTCTTGGGTCTTTTTGTCACGCGGAGGTTTCGTCTTGGATTATTCGCAGTTCGCAAAAGCGTGGTTTTGCTCACAGGGACGAGTTTCGGATTTAATCCTCACTCTTGCGAAAATCCGCTCACCCCCGACGGGGTTTTTCCCCTCCATTTCGATTACGGGATCAGGACAGTTATAAATCGAAAAAACTTCCAAACACTTGAAAAAGTAACCCAATCATGTTATAATAATATCGAAAGGTAATAAATGTATCTATTTACAGCAGAATATACTGATGAAGCATTAGAACAATATGAAAATCTCGATTTAGAAAATCAAGTAAAAATTCTTGGAGCTATTAGTATCTTTGAACAAGTTGGAACAGCTTATAAAAACATCAATGCTCTCGGAGATGGCTTATTTGAAATAAAACCTAAAGGAGTTAGGGCTTATTTTAGATATCACAATAAGAAAATTATAATTGTTGGATTTATCACATTGAAGAAAACTCAAAAAGCTCCAAAGCGATATATGGAACAAGCCAATATAAATATAGATAATCATATAAAGAAGGAATATAAAAGTGAAGAATAAAATAACAACTGAAGATTTAATTAACAAATTACCCGCTGATATTGCTCAACAACTTCGAAAAGAAGTTAAAGAAGAAGTCGAGAAAATCAAATGGGGTGGTAAAAGACCTAATGCAGGACGTAAGGCTCAAACAGGTACTGTGTTAAAGCTGTGCGTTAAAGTTTCTGAAAAAGAAAAAGAATTTTTAAAATATGCAAGAAGTCATAATGTAGACTATGATAAAATTATGCAAGGATAACTTTTTTTATTCTTGCCAACTCATTTTTTTGCCACGGCATGCTTGTTGAATTTGATACAAGCCACTTTCTATTGCATAAGGATAGAGTTCACCGTCAGCACTATTTACTTGTTGTAAAAGTTCTTTGGATCCTACGGTTCTGTCCTTTTGGGTTTGAGGGTCCCTTTTTACGTGTAAATATAGTCCTATTTTTTGCTTATCATCAGCTTTTTTATTAAATTCTTCATAGGCTTTTTCTAAAACCCGTTGGGAAGTTTGTTCAGGAAGGTTAAAATATTTTTTTGTAATGGTTCTTATTTCTTCGCTTAAAGTTTCTTGCATATCAGGAAATTTTTGTATAATCTTGTTAGGTTCTACGACTTCAAATAATTGATCTTTTGCGTTTTTATCATAAGGGTTAACTGGATAAGTGCCATCTTTATACATGCCGTTATACATTTTTTTCATAGGCTCGAAAGTCTTTTCTCCAAGTAAAAATATTCGATTTGGAGGAGTTCCCTTTTTTCTATATTTATTCATTGCAATAAAGGTGGACATTTCTTGTATAGTAGTACAACCGGGTTTAGAAACTATAACTGCACTGTTAGGGTTTGCCAAAAGTTTGTTGAATATTTCAATTCTTTCACTTTCTTTGCCGGACGGTGCCATTGATATAGGTGTTGACCGCAATAAATCCTCATCGCCCCATCCGCCCTGTGTAAGTACACATAGACTGCTTCCTGAATAATCTATTTGACCCTTGCCACTTAATAGAATATTATGAACACCGGTAGTTGCGGCACCCATTACTCCATCTGCACCAGCTCCAGTTATAATGTTATACCCCCGTTTAGTAAGAGCTTCTGTTATTTTTTCAAGTTCTTGGAGATCTTTGCTAATCTGAGGGGTACTAGCAGCACTACCAATGACTATAATATTTCTTTGTCCATAATATTCATCAAGTTTATCGGGAAATTCTTTTATTAATTCTCCATTTTTATTTTTAAATACATGGAAGGTCACGTCTGCTTCATTTGTTTTGTTTGGTTCAGGTTTTTTAGCAGAAAAGCTGACAACATTGCTTTTATATGGATTGTAAAGTTGAAAACTATTTATTATCATTGAGAATCTTTCTTTTTTTACATATGCCTAAAATCCTCTAAAAAATCTTTTTGATAGTTTTTTGGTTAAGATTGATTTTTTGTTACAAAAGATTAATGCGTATAGCTAAGAAAAATATTTATTTTAAGTTATAATGTTGGAAATAAAAACAAGGAAATTAATTTTAATGAATGATAAAACAAAAGCGGCAGGAATTTCAATATTTTCAAATACCCTTTTGATTATATCAAAAATGATAGTCGGCCTATTTACCAATAGTGTAAGTATTATTTCAGAAGCTGTCCATTCTTTTATGGATCTTTTGGCTGCTGTAATAGCTTTTCTTTCAGTAAAAAAAGCAGCTATACCAGCAGATGACGATCATCAGTATGGGCATGGCAAATACGAGGACTTTTCAGGCTTTACAGAGGGCCTTTTAATACTTATTGCGGCAGGATACATTATTTATGAATCTATCGGAAAACTCTTGAGTGGGAAAATAGATTATATTGATTCAGTAGCAGGGATAATGGTTATGGGTTTATCTGTGGTGTTAAATTTAATCGTGAGTAGAAATCTTTTTAAAGTTGCAAAAAAAACTGATTCAATGGCACTTTTAGCGGATGCAGAGCATTTGAGAACAGATATTTTAACCTCCGTGGGGGTTTTGATAGGTTTGGTTTTAATAAAAGTCACAGGGTTAAAAGTACTTGATCCGATAGTGGCAATCTTGGTTGCAATACTTATTATTAAAGCCGGTATGACTCTGTGCATTTCTTCTATGAAAAATCTTCTGGATTCTTCTTTGCCGGAGGAACATTTGGAAACAATAAAAGTAGTTTTGAAAGAATATTCTATAGATAAAATACTTTCTTATAATAATTTAAAAACCAGAAAAGCCGGAGCACAAAAGCTAATAGAAGTTACTTTAATTATGCCAAAAGATTTGCACTTAAAAGACAGCCACAGATTATGTGATGCGATTGAAGCGGATTTAAAGAAAAATATTTCTAACGCATTTATTACAATACACACTGAGCCTTGTGATAGTGTTTGTCATGTTTGTAGTTTTAGAAGTGTTGACGGATGTATTTATAGTTAAATTTTAATTTTATTTTATGTAATTCACCGTGTTTTCACGTCTTGGCTGTGGTGATGGGTTTGGAAATTTCTTATAACCGAGAGTTATTGCATAATAAGGCTCGTATCCTTTAGGTATTTCCAGTAATTTAATATATTCTTGTGCCCGTTTGCTTCTGAACAGATAAGTAACAAGTCCAATCCAACAAGTCCCGATATTCAAAGATTCAGCTGCGAGAATCATGTTTTCTGTTGCTGCGGAACAGTCTGTTTGTGGAACCAATGCGGTTTTTTCGCCGGAGATAATAATTATAGACGGAGCGTTGTAAAAAATATTATATTTTTCGTTATTTCCCATTTCTTTGAAATACTCATCATTGCATTTTAATAATTCTTTTTTTGATTCGGCACTGAGGGTATTTATTATTTCTTTGTTTTGCACAACAGTAAAATGCCATGGTTGAGTATTGCAAGCACTCGGGGCAAAGAGTCCGGCTTTTACAATCAAGTCTAAATCTTCTTGTTTAATTTGCTCATCAGAATAGACTCTGACACTTCTTCTACTTAAAATATTTTGTATAACTTCGTTCATAATTTTTCCTCCTTGGCTTTTTCCGAGACTGATGCACAAGTCCAAAAAATATAAAATTTTGTCTAATTTGGCCTTGTTACCTCTCCTCAAAATGTACATCTAGTACATTTTGACTCGGCAGAGTGTTTCCAACGTCTAGTGTCAAAATGGCGAGAAAGTGCGATTTCCCGCCATTTCTCACTTTTGCTAGGTCGCCCGCTGCACGTCTAAAAATGAGCTTTTTAGAGACGTGCAGTGGGCTCTTTTCTTGTGGTTATTATATTACAAAATAAAATTTCTCACATCCCCATGTTGATAAATGACAAATAATGAAAATTTATACAATACGTCGTTGCGAGGAGAGAGGCTTAAGCCGAACGACGCGGCAATCCAAAATCAAAAATAGTAATTATTTTTTTCTAACAATCAGGTCATAACCCAAGACATCAAATATTTCGATTAATTCGGTTGTTTTTATTGTTTTGTTTCGCAATTTATTTGTTAAATTTTCAAGGCTATCTGTTTTATCAAATTTATGATTGATAAGTATTTTTAATTTTGTCAAAGTCATATTTTCCATTGTTACCAATGACTTTATCAAGACCCTAATTTTATCTTTTTCAACTTTATATTCATTATTCATATTATTATTATATATCAATAACATATTGACATCCTAAGTTTTTGCTTGTATTATCTAAGTACTAAATTAGGTTTACAAGCATGGAGATATGAAAATGAGTAAAAAACGTGAGCTTTATTATTTGAGATCAAGAATAATGATAGATATTGAACAAATTAATTTATTACTTGATTATATTTCTACTTTCAAAACTGAAACTCTGGCAGAAGCATCAATTTTGGCAAGCATTGCACTTGCTAAAGGGAAAAGTATTGGCAAAAACAACGAAAAAATCAGTAAAATATTGAATTGTTAGACTGACGTACAAGTCCCAAATACCCCTCACCCCAGCCCTCTCCCGCAAGGGGCGAGGGGGTAGGCCGCGGGATGCGGAGGGGTGTAAAAAAATAAAAAACGACTTGAGCAGCAGTCTTAAAACCGTGTATTAGAAAACAAGTTTTAACATAGCGAGGAGTGCCTCGGCACGACGAAGCACTTTACCCGCTCGCCGTTCGATTTATCTCACGGCAAATGCTTTTAGTTGGCGTTTATCGCCTTCAATAGCAGGTTCTTCCTGTAACCATTCATTACAGACTTTTATAAACTTTTCTCTCTCCTGAAAAAACAAATCTTCGGCATGGCAACAATTTTCAAACAATTCAAAACGTTTTTCGCACTTTGCCACTCTGTAAAGAGATTTTGTATGCCAGGCATGGACTGTTACATCGTTTTTTCCGGCGATAAACAGTGTCGGAACTTCAACTTTTTTCACAATGTCAATCGGGCGAATTTTCTTTCTTATTATAAGACTGGGTCTTACTGTTATCCATCTTACAAGTTCAAATTTTCTAATCGAGTGCCACCAGGCTTCTCTTCGCCACATTTGGTTTTCTATTTTTATAAAACTGTGCGGAGCCGACACAGCAATTACTTTGTCTACATCTTTTTCAAGGGCACTGTGAATTAAAACTAAAGCCCCGCCAAGAGAAAATCCCATCAAATAAATCTTTTTATAATGCTCTTTGGCGTAATCTACCACCGTCTTCATATCCTGCGGTTCTTTGCTGGTAAAAGTGTAAACGCCAGAACTTTTTCCATGGCCTCTGAAATCCATCGAAATCACATCAAAATTTTTGCTGAAAACATTTGCCATATCAACAAAATAAGAGCTGTCTTTAGTCATAAACCAGCCATGAGCAATAATCAAAACCTCATCATGTCCAGTTTTATGGTGGTTTATCGCTATTTTAATACCGTCTTGCGTTTTTAGATACAATTGCTCTATTTCATTAACCATTTATCCTCGATTCTTTGTGATAATTACATTGTTATTCATTTTTCAAATTTTTTCAAGATAAGACCACTGCAAGTCTATAAAGCTTATTTTTTAGACTTGCAGTGGTCGACCTTACAAAGGTGATAAATGGCGGAAAATCGCACTTTTTCGCCATTTTGACACTACCCGATAGAGACACTCTGCCGAGTTAAAATGTACTAAATGTACATTTTAAGGAGAGGTAATAAGTTCAAATTAGCTATTTTTTTGTATTTTTTTGGACTTGTGCATCAGTCTCAATATTTATTATCTGTTTGTCCAATGAAAAATCTTATTTTTATAAATATACTAAAAATAAAAACGGGAGGGCAAAATGAAACAATTTTTTGTAGAAATCGAAGGGTTTCAAATCCTTATAGTCGGGATATTTTTTTCAATAGCATTGATTTTGAGTACAAGTCTTGTTGCAAACACTCTTTCTCGAAGCGGGATAGAAGTCACAGGTTCTGCTGTTGAAGTAGTAAAATCCGATTCCGCCACTTGGGGTTTGGACGTAATAACAGCCGCAAATTCCAAAAGAAAAGCGTTTGATCTTTTGACCACAAACAAAAATATTGTAATTGCTTATCTAAAATCGAAAGGATTTGTGGATTCTGAAATACAAATACAAAATACAAACGCCTATCCTGTTTTTAAAAAAGCTCCTGAAACAGGAGAAAATCTCAGTGAAGTAGACCATTTTGAAATTTCTCAAACTATTAGCGTAAGCTCCAACAATATACAGCTTATAAAAGATGTTTCCCTTGATGTAGAGAACCTTTTAAGCAAAGGTATAGATGTAACATCAAACCCTCCTGCTTATTTTTACACCAAATTGGGTGATTTAAAGATAAAATTGTTAAATCAGGCCTCTGAAGATGCCAAAAGAAGGGCAAAAGCCATGCTGAAAAGCACAGGAAGCAGTGTAGGTGCAATAAAATCAGTCAAAACAGGCGTTTTTCAAATAACTCCGCCTAATTCTACCGACGTGAGCGATTATGGGTACTATGATACTTCAACCATCGACAAAAAAGTCACAGCGGTTACTCAGGTTACGTTTAGAATCAGGTAAATACCGTATTTGTTTGTGGGAGTCGTTGCGAGAAAAACTCTTCTTCTGTCATCCCGCACAGCGTAAAATATCATATAAGGAATAGATTTACCATCCTGATGTGGGATCTATCTAGGCCTGTCGTTGCGAGGAGAAAGGCTTAAGCCGAACGACGAAGCAATCCAAAAGAACTTAAATTATACTTTCATATAAATCTTTCCAATCCTTATTAAAATTGTTTATTAAGTTAAGTTTTTTCTTTCGCGAACCGCCTTTTATTTGTTTTTCCCTTAAAATTGCTTGTTCTGGAGACTCATATACTTCATAATAAACTAATTTATTTAAATCATACTTTTTTGTAAATCCTTCAACCAATTTTTCCCTATGTTCAAAAACTCTTCGTACTAAGTCATTTGTGATACCCGTATAAAGAGTTCCGTTTTCAAAATTCGTCATAATATAAATATAGTAATTTTTGGATTGCTTCGTCATTACATTCCTCGCAACGACATAGTACTACAAAAGTTCAAATTACTGGGAAATGTAACAATTGTAAACACGAATTTAAAATCGTCCAAACCCAGTCATGATGCCCAATAGAATAGAAATTATCATGGCAATTTTTTAGACGTTTGTTTTTAAGAATAGAGTAAACAAATCAATAAAAAAGGAGAAATAAAAAATGCAAAAGACATTAGGACTGGGTTTTACTGCTACAAAGGGTGCAATTAGACAACTGGTTATGAAAGGCGAGTATAATAATTATAAAAAAGCACTGCCTACAATTAACCGACTGGCAGAGCATTGCGATCTCAAAATGAAGAAAGATTCGCTAGGCCAGGTTGTTATGATAGCAACGCCTAAAAGTCAAATGGGAGTTAACAATGGTCTTACTCGTATTTTTTATGGAATTTTTGGTGGAATAGGACATTGTACTGAACATTTAGGATCTGCGTTAACAAAGTCAAAAACACCACCAAATATGAAACCAAAAGATAATCCAATTGAAAACATGGCAATATGGGCATGTGAAGAAATGAGTACAAAAATTAAAGCCAAAAAATATGCAGCAGAAGCGGTTAAAGAATTTAAGACAATGGGTTAAACTAAATTAAGTAGGGTGGGTTCTCTAATCCATTATCAATAAATATACAAAAAGGCGGATTTTCTGAAAGAAAATACGCCTTTTTGTATATTATAATTACGCCTGAGCCAATTTTTCTCTGACCAGTCTTTCGATTTCAACCAAAAGTTCAGGATTGGCTTCCAAAAATTCTTTTGATTTGTCTCGGCCTTGACCAAGTTTTTCATCGTTGTAGCTGAACCAAGAACCTGCTTTTTGAACTATGTCCAAAGAAACTGCAACGTCAAGAATGTTTCCTGTTTTGCAAATTCCTTTGCCGAAAATAATGTCGAATTCGGCCTGTCTAAATGGTGGTGCAACTTTATTCTTTAAAACGCGGACTCTAACGTGGTTTCCGATGTCCACTGTGTCTTTTTTAAGTCCTTCTGTTCTTCTAATTTCCAATCTTACGCTGGAATAATATTTAAGAGCGTTTCCGCCTGTTGTTGTTTCAGGGTTTCCGTACATTACGCCGATTTTCATTCTCAATTGGTTGATGAAAATAACGGTTGTGTTTGTTTTCCCAATAACCCCTGTTAATTTTCTAAGAGCTTTGCTCATCAAACGGGCTTGTAAACCCATTTGTTGATCTTCCATAGAACCTTCAATTTCAGCCTTTGGAACAAGTGCCGCAACAGAATCCACAACAACGATATCGACAGCACCTGAGCGAACCAATTCTTCTGTGATGTCAAGTGCTTGTTCGCCTGTGTCAGGTTGAGAAATGAGTAAGTCGTCTACCATTACACCCAAATTTCTTGAATATTCAGGGTCAAGAGCGTGTTCTGCATCAACGTAAGCTGCAATTCCGCCTTTTTTCTGGCATTCTGCAACAATATGAAGAGCTAAAGTCGTTTTACCAGAGCTCTCAGGCCCGTAAATTTCAATTATTCTTCCTCTGGGAATTCCCCCGACTCCAAGTGCAACGTCAAGTGCTAATGAGCCTGTAGGAATAGATTCTACGTTTACCATCGGTCTGTCACCGAGTTTCATAATCGAACCTTTACCGAAATCTTTTTCAATTTTTTCAATTGCTAATTTTAAGGCTTTATTCTTTTCTTCCGAAATAGAAGATTTTTCTAATTCCTTCACCGCCATGTCTCTCTCCTTTATATTCTGTAATTTTTAATCTTTATGTTGTTGGGTTAGTAAACCCAACCTACTTTTCACGTTTCACTTTGTTATAGTGAAAAGTCGTCTTCAGCTTTTTTGATATAAAATCCTAATCCAATTGATTTGTAGCTTTTCACGTTATTTTTTAATTGATAATTTTCTCTATTAAGTTCGTTGATTTTTTGTCTCAGGGTTTCGTTTTCGGTTTTGCAGCGGATTAATTCAACAACAACTTCGTCCATCCCATCAAGTTTTTCATCAATAATTTTGGAAAGAGACTTTGTAAGGTTGTTTTCCATGCTTTCTAAAGTAGAAAGTAAATTTGTTACAACAGATTGAGGGTCGTTTTGAGCAACTGCCGTGTTTTTTTGTGAATATTTTTCTTTGATAGATTTCAGATTTTGCACTTCGTTATAAGAGAAAAATGTTTGGCCGTTGTCATTTTTCCTTGGAATAATCGAAGCTTTTTTGCAAAGACGGATGATTTCACGGTTGTCAGTTTTTAAAATATTTCTAACTTCCTCCGGTGAAAGTCCTGTTTTTTCTAGTTCTTTTGTGGCCATTTTACCCAAATCCTCTCAATTAAATCTACTAATATTCTATTTTATTTAACGAAAAAATACAAATAATTGACTAAAAATTTAACTTTAATCTTAACATCACTTAAGAATGTGAGCAGTGAGCAGTGAGCTGAGTTTTCTTTTCACCTTTCACTTTTCACTTCTTTATAGTACAATAATTTTACAAAACAGAAGGACAAACTATGCAGATAATTGAAATCAAAAACAATTTGGTAAAAATAGGCTATGAACCTAGCCAAGAGGGGTTAATTTTGTCGGGCTTTTTGACTATAAAAGATGAAAGCCAACCCCAAAATGATTCTTTCATAGGGCAAATAATGCATTTAGAGGGAACTGCCAAAGGTCATTTTGCTATAGTTAAACTTCTTTTAAACTTTGATTCAACCGGGGTGGTAATTAATTACAACGGTGCAAGTCCTGATATGAAAAGTGCCATATACCTTGTTGATACAGCAGATCTTTTGGAACTTTTGCCGGTTCAAAATCCAATAGTAATCGGAGAATTGGCGGGGCAAAAAACAATTTTGAAATTGGACGAGACTCTTTTTCAAGAAAAACTACTGATTTGTTCCGAAAAAGAGGAAGACAACAAGGTTTTAACTGAAAATATAAATGCACAATTGACAAACGGCGGCAAAAAAGTTTTGGTAATCGATTTGTTGGGAGAACTTGATTTTTCTTCAAACAAAGTGATTGCAAGCGAAGATTTCAGACTTCCTTTAAATTATGAAACGATTAATTTTATATACGAAAAAGGTCTTGAAGCCACTACTCCCGAAACCAAAGCACTTATTCAAGAGGTGTTTTTGGAAGTTCAAGAGTACGTAAAAACGCTTCCTGAGGGATTTATCCCTTTTGATTCTTTTAAAAATGTTGTTGACGAGCAGTATCAGGAATTGGGAATAGTTGAGCTGGTTTTGTTGAAAAATAAGCTTTTAAAATATTACGAAGAAGGAATTTTTGCCCAAAATAAAGAGCAATTTGAATCGCTTAAATACTCTTTACTGACAACAGAAACAACAGTTTTGGATTTGTCCAAAGTTGACGAAAAAATTCAAAGGGAAGTAATTTCATACGCTTATTCTTTGATTAGTCAATTTGACGGAGAAATTTATGTTTTGGTAAATGTAGACAATTCAAATTCTGATAAAAAACTGTTAAAACAAATTTTTACAACAAAAAACGCTTATTCTACTGTTATTTGCTCTTATTCTTATAAATATTTGACCGAATTAAAGCAACTTGCCAAAGATTTAATTTTGTTTGCACCTATTAGTCAGCAAAAAGATTTTGCAAGTTACAATACTTTTTTAAATAAATTAAATCCTGATGAATTTATTATTTATGGTAATGCAACTCACCATCTTCCTTTGATATTGAGGTTGGACAATATTCCTCAAACTACATTTGAACAAGTGCAAGCTCAAGAAGAACCGCAAGAGAAACAGCAAGAAGAACTAACTTTTGAAGAGGTTTCCCAAGAGCAGGTTCAACAACATAATGTTCAGTATGATGACTTGTTAGACCAACAAATAAGACAGGATGTCGATGAAATTTATACTTCACCAAGTTACGAAAAAGAGCAGGAAGAGTTTGCAGAAGCTAGTTTTGAAGAAGCTACAGCAAGCAGCCAAACAGAAGTACTAACAGAAAACGACCTTGATTTTATTGATGATTTGAATGTTGTTCAAGATCCTAACCCCGAAGGTGATAGTTTTGGAGAGGAATTCGAAGATGATTTTGAAGAAGGTCTTGAAGGAGATTTTTTAGAGCAACCAACAGCAGAGCCACATCTTGAATTTAATCAGGCTGATTCCATAAATATTAACGAAGAACCTCCTGCCATTGATATTTTGCCGGCAACTGAAGCCTCTATTTCAGGCATTCCGATTTATCCAGCAGAAGTGGATTCAAATGAAAATTTAACTTCAATTTCTCTGGAACAAGGTGACACGGTTGTTCATGCCAAATACGGCAAAGGAACTGTGGAAAAATTGATTAGCTACGGTTCAAAAACATTGTGTTCAATCCACTTTGATAATGTTGGAAGAAGATTGTTGGATCCGACTTTGGCTGAATTGAAGAAGGTTTAGGTAAAAAGAAATATATAAAAGGGCCCATTTGCGAAGCAAATGGGCCCTTTTAAAAATAATTTATATTTAACTCTTCCCGACAACTCCAACCAATGGTGAAGAAGCACTTGCGTAGGCTTTTATTGGCATACGACCAGCTTCAAATGCCGCACGTCCTGCTTGTATTCCAAGCTTGAAAGCTAAAGCCATTTTTTCAGGGTCTTCTGCCATTGCCACTGCGGTGTTTAATAGACAAGCAGAAGCACCGTTTTCCATTGAAATTGTAGCATCTGATGGAGTACCGAGACCTGCATCGACGATTACAGGTATATTTGCCTGTTCAATAATTATTTTTATGTTATCAAGAGTTTTAACTCCTTGGCCTGAACCTATAGGCGAAGCTAGTGGCATTACGGTAGCACAGCCGACTTCTTCAAGTCTTTTTGCCAAAATTGGGTCTGCATTGATGTATGGAAGAACAACAAAACCTTCTTCCACTAGAATTTTAGCGGCTTCCAGGGTTGCTATTGGATCGGGCAAAAGGTATTTTGCATCAGGAATTACTTCCAATTTAATCCAGTTGTTAATTCCCATTGCACGGCTCAAGCGGGCAATTCTTACGGTTTCATCAACAGTTGCACAACCGGCAGTGTTTGGCAAAAGCCAGTATTTGTTTAAATCGATGTGATCCATAAGCCCGACGTGTCCTGGAGCACCTGAATCAACCCTTCTTATGGCAACTGTTATGATTTCGGCTCCGCTGGCTGCGTGGGCTTTTTCCATTTCTTCAAAACTTCTGTATTTGCCTGTTCCTATCATAAACCTTGACGAAAATTCTTTATCTGCAATCTTCCATGTCATAATTTTTCTCCTTTTGTTTAGCTAAATTATACTCTCAAATTAAATTTTTAGAAAGTACTTTTAATAAAAAAAATTTGTGCTACAATGAGATACGTTAGTTAAATTATCTGGAATAGAGAGATTTAATATCCTTGTTCTGATAATTTCAAACCGTAGCGATTGTGTTATGACGAAAGCTCGAACTACAAATAATGGAGAAATGGCCGAGTGGCTGAAGGCGGCACCCTGCTAAGGTGTTGTAGGAAGTAATTCTTACCGAGGGTTCGAATCCCTCTTTCTCCTAATTTAAAAGACCGCAATTGCGGTCTTTTAAATTAGGAGAAAGAGGGTGAAAATCTTCACAAGGCAAAGCCTTGTCGGAGGGTGAGAATGCTACGACAAGCAAGCATAAGCAATGAAAATTAGTCAGGCAGATGTTCAAAAAGCTCCCCGACTGAAACTTCTAAAGCATTACAAATTTTATTTAATGTATTATAACTAACATTATTTCCAGTATTATAATATATTTTTCTAATAGTATTTACTCCAAGACCCGTTAGTTCTTGAAGTTCAGACATTTTTATTCTTTTCTTGCCCAGTATTTCGGAAAGCTTACTTTTTATCATAAATATTATTATATGATATTTTCAACTACTTGACATTTTCTTTCCGCTTGCGATAAAATAATATCCGTAAGATGAAATAAAAAGATTAAAAAACTTAACAAAGGAGTAAGAAATGAATGAAGTAAAAACATTTAAAATTGAACAAAGGTTTAAGGGAACAGAGG
>Ga0302271_10001777_pt1 | contig 20336 bp, 17 predicted proteins | sample III_Bog_N1_1_FD_198767 | JGI IMG/M metagenome (GOLD analysis project Ga0302271, IMG submission 198767) | Peat permafrost microbial communities from Stordalen Mire near Abisko, Sweden - III_Bog_N1_1 | ecosystem: Environmental > Terrestrial > Soil > Wetlands > Peat | place: Sweden: Abisko... | reverse complement strand
ATTGTTTAAAATTAATAAGAAACGAAAATTGAATTGTTTTGTTTCTTTGATTTACCAACATAATTATGATTTAGTAATAGATGTTAAAAAGAAGAAGAATTACTCATGAAACCTTGAAAAATAATATCAAATCTAATTTGATGTCAGTTTAACTGTTAAGTTTTAATAGGATTGATTTAATGAGTATCATTTTCATACAGTTTAATATTATCCAAATTATCTACAGCATTTTTTCCATTTAATCTTTCTACATATTTCTAAGTGATTTTCTACTTTTTCTTCAAGATTTATAATTATTCCTAATAAAACAGCTAAACAAGTTAATCAGCATTACTACTGTATTTGAAGTCATGTTCCCATTCTATTAACGGATTTCTGATCTAAGACTACCTCGTTGCATGAAGAAAATTAAGCATATTTGGACTAAAAATAAATGTTTAAATGAGTAGATAATCTCCTCCTACAAAGAACGGCAGATTCTCACTTGGTTGAAAAATTTCGTAGTGGAGGGTTACAGATAAATTGATGTTATCATATGTCTTAATTCTTACATCAAACTCGATTGTCTTCTTACCAGATATGAGCAAATCTAAGACATTTTTAAGATGAGTAACGTGCTCACCAACTTGTAAGAACTCTAAGCCTCCTTTTCGCAGTGTTATCTATTAAAACTCCTATTTTGTTACACCCATCATATTTAAGAACTTATCACTCATCAGAGCTTCTCGAATAACAATCTACTCTAACTTAAAATCAATGCAAGTGGTTAAAGCAATATAAATAACGCCTTCATTGTCTTTTGATTCCAAAATTGATTTCTTCTCTGCATCAAATTTAGTTTGATTTTCGAACAACAATCTTTTTAGTTCTTCTTCTTTTCCAATATATTTTTGTTTCACTGTTTTAGTATAAGTAATACTCATTGCAATCACCTCTTCGTACTTTATCATTAAATCAGCTAAGTCTTTACATTGCTGATCATTCATCATCGTCAAAACATTTTGTATTTCTTTTAAACTCGTTTTAGGCATAACCATTTAACTCATTGTATAACTAACTCCTTCTTTGCTAGCTTTGACCTATCCAATTTTAAGGAACCTATTCCATCCAGCTTCTTTTTCATAGTCTAGATCCCACGAATCACGCAAGTCTAGAATGCAGTTTCCCCAAAGAATAAAAATTGGCTCATCATGTATCTCAGAGTACATAGGTTTAAAACTGCAAATTTTCTTTTTTTTAATTATTTATGGTTTATATTCAGATGAGCCGGATTCTCCTTCATCTTCAGCACCTTTGATTTCCTTTTGAAGTCTGTATCCCCATTGTTTTGGGATTTTTTTCTTTAGAATTGTTGGTGCAGAGATTACACTTGAAATAGGAACAACCTAGCAGGTTTTATGGTCATATGAGTCACACTGAACTGATGGAATAAGACGATGCGTCGAATCGTGAAATGGCAAAGTAGATTCCTTAAAAAAACTCTCCTAGTTGGCCATATAGATATTCAATAATTTTAGAACTTTTAAAGGAATTTTTTATTTTTTTTCAAAGAAAAAATGTTTAAGTTTTCTTTTTCTATTAGGATTAGTTTCTTCTGTGTATTGATCAGTATGGCTGGTTTTTAGGAGAGAAGATTTTTTAACACAAAAATTATTGATCACTATTTCCAAAATTGTTTAAGGGCAATTATGAATTCATACCCAACTAATAATTGATTTGGGTTAATTTCACAAAAATAAAAAATGAATTCATTTTTTTTTTTCATTTTAAGAGGCAAATTCATTTTTGTTTGTCTTTTTTTGTCTAATAGTAAAATAATCAGTTTTCATTTTAATTTCATGATATTCATTAATTATATTGGCATTTTCAAGTGGATTTGAAAATCAGTGCAAAAATAGCAATGCTTCCTATTTCATACAAAAATTATTAGTAAATGACTTAGGTCTCTTTGAAATTTAAACAAAGATAAAAGGAGAGATCAGCTAGAAGGTAGTTTCTGATCTTCGACAAGAGAAACGATCTAAAAGCTTCTTTTATGCTTTAAATTCTTGTAATAACAAATCAAATAAAAATAAATTAACACAAAGTCTTCAGAAGATATGTCAAGTTAAGGTGCTGGACTCAAGACTTTTTACTAGTCTAGAATAGATGAGTTATCTCTGAAAGTAGCTGAAAAGTCATAAAATATCAAAAGACTTGAGGCTTAGCGAAATGAGTATAATAACTAAGGTAACGTTGCATGTGACTGAGAGTTTGATATTTTCTAACAATCTGTTTTGAATAAAAGTTCGCTTATTGAAAGAAGAGTACTATTAATTGTAAGCACCTCACTCTTACGTCGGTGAGGTAGTGAAAGCAATGGGCAAAAATAAAGTTCTTGTTAAGGTAAGTATTGTCGAATATTGCGTTGTTAGGCATTTTGGCAGATTTAAAAATCTCTGAAATTTTGAATTTTTGTTCAGATCTAACCTGATGGAAAGTATATTGTGAACATCGACAAGAGCGTCAAGATTGAGGATTGCCTTCCGAATACTAGAGTCGCTCTTAAGGGAGACTCATATGTCTTGCATAAGTTACTTCCAACCAAAGTCGATCCTTTGGTGTCTCTAATGAAAGTTGAAAAAATACCAGACTCTACTTACGATATGATCGGAGGGCTCGATTAATAAGTCAAAGAGGTTAAGGAAGTTATTGAGCTCCCTATCAAGCATCCTGAGATTTTCGAAGCATTAGGAATAGCTTAACCTAAGGGAGTATTATTGTATGGTCCTCCTGGAACAGGGAAGACTTTACTTGCACGAGCAATTGCACATCACACAGATTGCACATTCATCAGAGTTTCAGGAAGTGAGTTAGTCCAGAAATATATTGGAGAAGGTGCTAGAATGGTTAGGGAGCTTTTCGTCATGGCAAGATAGCATGCACCTTGTCTTATCTTTATCGATGAGGTTGATTCGATCGGAGGAACTAGAATTGACTCAGATAGAGGAGGTGACTCTGAAGTTTAAAGAACAATGCTTGAACTTCTAAATCAACTTGATGGGTTTGAAACGGCAAATAATATCAAAATTATCATGGCTACAAACAGAATTGACATCTTAGATCCAGCTCTTCTTAGACCAGGAAGAATCGACAGAAAAGTTGAGTTCCCAAATCCAGGTGTTGAAGTAAGAATTAATTTAAATATTTAACTAACAATTCTCATGATTGTAAACTAATAATACATTAAAATTTAAAAGGCAAGACTGGACATTCTCTAAATTCACTCTAAAAAAATGAATCTCATGCGAGGAATCAATCTCAAAGCAATTGCAGAGAAAATGGGAGGTGCTTCTGGAGCAGAATCAAAGGTAAACAAAATTAACTTTCTTTATTGAGTCAATTTTTAATAACTTTTTTATCCTGAATTCAATAGTCTGTATGTACCGAAGCAGGCATGTTTGCTTTAAGAGAAAGAAGAATTCATGTTACTCAAGAAGATTTCGAGATGTCCGTTGCAAAGGTTATGAAGAAAGATTTAGAAAAGAATATGGCCATGCGTAAGCTCTGGACATGAATCACAACCATTAATTTCACAATTTTACTTGTAAATCATCGACAATTTTGTCCAATTTATGTAAGAAATCAAGAATTAGCTTTTAGACAAATAAACTACAAAGAAAGTGATTATTTTAAAATAAACTTCAAAGAAAAACAATGTTTTTTATTTGAAACATCTCACATACAAATCGAATTGCATTATTTACTTTATTCATTAACTGTCTAGTAAAAAAAATAAGACAATTGAAACTCATTTAATACTTTGCAAAGATAAAGGAAAAGTTTTAAAGCAACTGAGTTGAAATTTGTTGAATAAAGACATATCTTAAATCCTTAAAATTAACAAAGGAATTTTTCACAAATATTGCCAAATAAATCTTGGTGAACATTTAAAAATCTTAATTAATCTTTGTTTATAATTCATCTGTTGCATGATGATGAATGCAAGTGAAAGTTATGCTTGAGAAGTTTCAAAAGACGAAAAAGGATTAATAAATAAGAAAGAGGATCGTACAGGAAAAACAATAAAATAATAGAAAAGAGAATCGAAGAGGAAGAATTAGAGGGGCTAAGATAGAGAGAAAATATTTCACAAGAATGGCTACTCTAAGTCAAAGCTCAATCGCTTTTGGGACAAAGAAAAATGGATAACCAAGAGGACCAGTTAAGATGGTAAAAAAACTGGATTCTTTAAAGAAAAATTGGTTTTATTTTGTTGATATTTAATTGTATTATTTAATGATTCTCACAGACTCCAAGTTAGCTAGTACAGAGGCAGCTGAGTGGTAACATCTTAGACGATGTATACTAGAAACCTTAGATCAAGAAGTTTCTTAATCTCGCAGATTATTCAAGCTACAAGGAAACATCTGTCTCCATTGATGAACCATTGTTTGAGCCAATACCACCTTTAATATAATTTACTGACTATGAACCCCTGCAACTTAAAGAGAAGGTTTTTAGGCTGCGAAACAAAGATAAAGTTGTCAGAAGAGTCAAGATTCTTCAACCTGATTCGAGACTTTTTCAAGTTTTACCAGCACCTTCAAATCTATCTTCCATTAAAGAAAAAGATGAAGGCGCCAAGAATTATCTAGGCAATAAAGTAAACTCTTTGTGAAATATGTTTAACATTAATAAAGTTTAGAAAGAAAGTGACAGATATCATGCATGAATGCAGCTAAATATGGAAAAAAAGTTAAGTTGAAAACTTGAAATGATCTAACTTATTTCTTGTTTTTAAGATTGCACCAGGAATGGAGGCATGCTTCACAATAAAATTCTCACCTGAGGCAAAAATAGACTATTAATATGAGCTAGTTGTTGTGACTGAGAGGGAGCAATTCATAGTTCCTATTTATGCAGTCGGAAAAAGGGCTATGATCGATTTTCCAGATATTCTTGACTTTGGATAATGTCCAGTGAAGTATATGACGGAGAAGCCTATTATTATTAGAAATCTTGGTGAAAAGACAACGAAATGGTTTTTGACACTTCCACAAGACTTTTAAGTTGACAAGAAAGAAGGAGTGCTAGAATAAGGCAAAAATGAGCAGATTGTTATTAAGTAAAAATATTATTGTTTCATAATCAATTTAATGATAAGATATTGTAAAACATTTTTTAGGTTTTACCCAAAAGAAGCGAAACCTTATAAAAGTGAGGTTATATTGATTTATGATAAACTTCAAGCATACATTCCAATTATGGGAACAGCTTAGAATCATGTGGTGTATTTATCTAAGAATTTCATTTAGATGGATGAGGCATATATTGGGCTTTAGAGTCAATAAACACTTTAAATTGTGAATAAATCTGCTGTGCGAGTAGATTTTGAGTGGAGAGCATTTTCAACTGAAAAAGAAGAACTTGAGAAGAAAAATAGATTAAAATCGCAGTTAGAAGAAGAAGAGGCTGAAGAGCGCATGCTTTTAAAGGAGGTAGTCAGCAATGAAGGTGGAAATGAAGAATATGAGATTGAAAATGGAGGTGACTCAGAAGATGATGAACATGATGAAAAATCGGTTCTTTAAAAAAAATAAAAAAAAGCTGAACTTATTCTGGCAAGAAAGTATAAAGATATTAGGAAGGTAAATAGGCATATTATTCTTATTTTATTACTTGGTTTTGATTTTAAATGGTTGCTTATTCATAGGCTATTGAAGATGATATGCTGCTTTTTTAAGATGATCTCTTCTCGATTGAGCCTATTTAGGGATAAATCTGGCCTAATTCGGAAATGACAATTACACTTACTTTCTAACCTAAAGGAGCACATAACTACACTTGCCCTTCATTTTGCAATATTTCTTGCAATGAAGATAGACTAGCATTGACACTTTAAGGAGATGGTATTGGACCAAAGGCATTCCTTAATTAGAATGAAATTAACCTTGGAGACCCATTTGTTAATGAAGAAGTGCGTCCAACAATAATAATTGAGAATCAAGGAGAAATTGAGTGTAAGTTTTAGCTTCAACCTAATGAACGACATTTTGGGAAAATGTTTAAGTTCTTCCCTGAACAAGGGTTATTGAAAGTTGGAGAAAGAAAAGAAATTAAAGTTGAATTCTGCAGCTCAAAACCAGGAGAGTTTAAGGAAACTTTTAGATGGGCACTTGAGGGCTCGTCTGATTTCTTGTCAGTGCTGTTCATAGGACATATCAGAGCACCGTAGTTTGAGTTTGATAAAGAAGTCATAGATTTTGGAAAAGTTTCATTTAATTTCCCTTAAGAAGAGAAGTTAAAATTGTCAAATAAATCTAGTGTGCCGTTTGTGTATAACTTGCGAATTCCAGGGGATGGAAAACTAAAAGACAGAGAATTCGTGATTGCTAATTCGCATGGAGAAATTTAAGCAGGAGAAACAATTGAAACAACGATTGAGTTCACTCCTCGATACACAAAGAAATATGAGATGGTTCTAACAATTGATATTGAAGGAGTAGCTTAGGATATGAAATGTCTCACCATCAAAGCAGAGTCAGAAGTTCCTTAAGTTGAAATCAGACCAGGCGATAAACTTGATTTTAAAGAAATATTCTTAAGACATGTGGATTATTAGAGCATTTAGCTGATAAACAGTTCAAAACTCAAAGCGAAATTTGAAGTGCAAGAACAGAAAAAAGAGAGTATGGTACTCGCTAAATACGATGTTGAGCCTTCAAGTGGCATCATTGAACCTGGAAATACATTAACAATTCAAGTCAAACTTTTCACGAACAAATTAGGAGACATCACCTTGCCTCTTGGAGTAGCTTATTTTTTTCGCATTTTTCACAAAAATATTTATTTTTTATTGTTTCAGGTCATAATAGTAGGAAGCAACAACAATCTACCTCACTTTATCAACATTGTGGCTAGCTCTATTGGGCCGATTGTTGAAGTAACAGGTGCTATAAAAGAACTAGATTTTGGTTAAGTTGATGTTTTGAAAGATTATTCTTAAAAAATCACAATAACAAATAAATCAAAAATCGAAGCAGATTTTAGAGTCTTCACGAAAAATAAAATCTCAATCTTTAGACCCCTTCAGAAACATGGTTTGCTTATGCCAGCATAATCGATTGAAGTTGAGGTTGTGTGCAACGCAGATGATGCAGCAAAGTTTTTAGATGTACTTCATTTTGTCATAAAAGAAGGTCTTGATATTGACATCGCTCTCAAAGCAAAAGCAGTAGGCAGTACAATATTCTGCAAGGAAGATCTTAATTATGTTGATTTCAGTACTCTCTACACTCATAGACCAAAAACTAGAGAGATATTTGTAGAAAATAAAGGAAGAAAACCATAAAAATTATCTTGGGTAAAAAGATTAGATGCAAAAAAGAAATTAGCTATGACAGATGAAAAACTAGGAAAAGTTAATAAGGATTCAACTCAAAACGCAGGCAGCACCAATGAAATACCACCCGAAGAAGTGGATATATTCAGTATTGTCCCAGATATTGTGGTATTACCTCCAAAACATGGCATAATGTTTTAGTTTAGAGCATTCTCTACAAAACCAGGAAAACAACCTGAGCATTTCAGTTTAAACAGTGTCATTGGAAATGAGAGAAAAACCAATTCACTGTTCAACACAACTGTTGAAGGTGATTTTATTAAGCCGACTTTGCGATTCAGTGAGAAGAAGCTGTACTTCAAATACACTTGGGAAAAAGATGTACCATTTACACCTATTTCCAAGAATCTTGAAATAGTGAGCACTTCTGCGTTGCCTATGAACTTTATGCTGAAATATGCACCTCCTTTCTCAATAAGTTAAGAGAGCTTCTAATTGCAAAGTGGTGAAACTGCAACAGTAAAAGTTGATTTCGATCCAGGTTAAAAATTAGATAAAGTTTCTGGTGAGTAGTTAGGGAAACTACAAATTGTACACACTGATCATCCTCATAGGGAAACTATCGATTTAGTGGGAGAAGTATGCTTTCCAAATATAAAGCTGGAACAAGCAACAGTGAATTTTGGGGCTATCTTAAATGAAACAAGTAAGAAAATGTTCATAACTATGTCAAATATTTCAGAAATGGCTTTAGATTACGAATGGACTTTCTTAGAAGACGAAATCACTGCTTTATCTGGATAAGATTTCAACAAATCAACAAATTCTGGAGGATTCAATAGATCTGGGACAATTAATCCAGGGGCTGTATCCGTGCCAATAAATGAAGTTTTTGATATTCTACCTTTATCAGGACATCTGCTACCTGGTGAGGTTGAAAATGTTGAATTCGTCTACAATGCTTTTGGGGGGTAGTTATTTAAAACCACAGCAGTTTGTCATGTAGATGGAGGACCAAGTTATGAAGTAACTTTAGCTGGTGATTCATCTCTAATCACTTACAAGTTATCAACTTACTCTATTGATTTGGGAGATTTACGATTCTGTGATTGGATGTCTAAGGATATTTATATTGAAAATACTGGAAAAGTTACCTTTGAATATAATACACTTCTAGATACTGTGAAGCGCAAAGGATATGTTGAATGCTTCCCATAATCAGGGAGAATTGCTGGAGGGGAAAAGTAGAAAATCACTATTAAGATATGTCCAATTATGCCAGCTGAATTCAAAGAAGTCATTCAAGTCTAAGTTGGGTATTTTGAGCCAGATTCGATTACAATCACAGGAAAAGGATTCTACCCATCGATGGTTGTTGCTTTAGATAGAGTTGAAAGTCCTGAATAGAAGGCTAAATACGATGAAGAATTTGAGAAAAAGAGGGCAGAACGGGAAGCGTAACTGAAGAGAGCTTAACTAATTGCCAAGGTGAGTTTAATAAACAAACTAGCTTTTAATTAATTTTTTTTTTTTAATTTAGGCAGCTGATAAGAGTCCTGAAAGTAAACAAACCGATCCCTTTGCAGGAATAAAGAGTCTTGAGTTAATTAGTAACGATATTTAGAAAGAACTAGACAGATAACTCTTCTGTTCACTCATTACAAAAGAACTAGAAGAAAGAGAGAAAATTTAAAATACCACTTAGCATGAAGATGAATAGTTCAAAACAATGAACAACACTTCTGGTCCTTCTAACCCTCTTCTTAAATCATAAATGATGAACTCAACTAATGCGAGCAAAATGCATGTCGGCGTTGAAAGCAAACTTTATGAAAAAATATTCCTGACAGGATTTGTCTGTGATTTCGGAAATGTAGTCATGAATTCTGTTAAACAGAAAACTTTTAGGGTTTTTAATGCTGGAATTTAACCTCTAGAGATCAACTTTGACACTAAAGCTGCCAGAGCTGCTGGTTATACTATGCCAGAGCGTCCTCCTAAGGTTATGCCAAATTAAGAATTCATCGTGAAAATAAGTTACACAGCAAAAAACAAAATAAAGTATGGAAAGAACAAATGCCTTGTTCCGATGGAGCTGAAGAACGGTGCGAAATACAGTCTTGAACTTGTTTCGAATATCACAATTCCAGAAATAACCCTCGAAAACATAACTGAAGAATCTGTAGATTTCGGGAAGGTACTTTGTGGATAAAGCAAAACAATGTTTATTCGATTTGTTAATGACAAAGAAATCCCATGTGTATGGGTTCTCAACACTCGCGCAGATCTTGTTTAAGATAAAAAGAAAGAAGAAAACAAATTTGTGATATCTCCAACATCTGGGACGATTCTTAGTGGGTCAAAGTAGCTTGTGTAGATCACATTTAACCCTACTACTGAAAAGTAATATTAGCACAAATTCATCATGAATATACAAGAAAATCCCAAACCACTTAATATCTATGCAAAAGGAAATGGTGCATTAATTAATTTAGATTTCTAACCTCCGTTGGTTAATATTGGACCAGTTCTTCCATATGATACATTTGCTTATGGAGTGCTTGAAATATCGAATCCTACACCTTATCCAACTGAGCTGTTTAGTTTGGATTTTGATAAAAAATATCTTGAAGAAGAGGAGACTCTTGCTTCTTATGAGGCTTTTGATACATAGGATTAGCTTTTTGTAGATGTTAGAGAACCAGGCAATCCACTTTGGGATTTCGTGAAAGTTGCTGTAGATAAAAAGAAAAGCAGAGATGCAATTAACCTAAAATTGACTAGACATGCACTTGCAATCTAAGCTCAATAGGATTATGATGCGAAGGTTTAAGCTAAAGAAGCTATCAAGCCTGTTGATTAGAAGGATTAGTAAAAATAACCAACAGATACAAAATAGCCTACTGATTCAAAATAGGTAGCTGACACAAAACAAACAGTTGATCCTAAATAAGCAGCCGATTCTAAACAATTACCAGCAGCGACTACTACATTGGCTAATTAAATAATTGAAAAGCCAGCAATTTTATCAGAAAATGCAATTCTTACGCCAGATGAAAAAGCAGAACTTGAAAAGCAACTTGAAGTTCTTTCTTAAAGTGAAGTGAAAGTAGAATTCCCTCCAAGAGTAGAAGAAGACAAGATTCATCATACCATTGTCTTAGGCCATCCATGCTCAGGAAAGACTGCTGCTGTTAAACACTTAGCTACCTAGCATCGAGTAACAATATCTTTACATCTTTATTTATTTGTATTATTCATTAACGATTTCTTTGATTGTAATTAGAGGTTCATAGCTTCTATTGATGAAGCTGTTAACTGGGCTATTGAGAATGATACTGCTGGTGGCAAAAAAGCAAAGGCATATTAAGAAGCTAAAAATGTGGAGTTCGAAAATATTAATAACGAAAGGGAAAAATTAAAGAAAAAAGCTGGTAAAAAAGCACCAGAACTTGATTAAAAATGGGGACCTGTTAAAGAGGATCAATTCAAGTTTATCAGTGATGATATTCTAGAAGAATGCATTAGAGATAGAATAGCAAGTCCAGCTTGTAATGCAGGTCTTATTTTTGATGGAATTGATTCTAAATATGCTAGTTCTTATCTTGTAGCTATGAAAGCAATCATGAGAGCAGCTGGTAAGCAAAGTCTCTAAGTTGTGATATTCACTCCTTAAACAGATGAGGAAGGGTTTGAAATTTGGAAGTTAGTTGAATGGGAAAATATGGAAAGCATTGCTAACTAATAAGCAGGCCTTCAAGCCTCAAGAAGTCCAAGAAATAGACCAGATAATAAATAAAAGCGAGCAGGATCGAGTCCAGCCGCTAAAAATATAGAAACTAAATCTGCTTCTGAAAAGGAACCATCTTCCTTCTCAAAAGCAGCATCAAAGGCTACAGCAGGTACGCGTGTTCAAAAAGATTTGAAATCTAATGAGAGTGCGGTTGTTAAAAACACCAGCACTGTGAATAATGCATCGCTAGCTAGTAATCTAAGTGCTATTAATAGCAATTAAACTGCCAAAGACAACAAGGAAAAGAAAGATAACGCATCATCTGTCAAGAGTGTGCCAACAAGAAAGTCCAATGATACACGGAAGAGAGCAAGTAAAATGTAAAAGGATTCTATCAACGAAGACATTCCTGCAGATGAGCCAGCACTTTTTGAAATATTCTCTCCTGGTGATTATATCGATGGACAAAAAAAAGAAGATGAACTCAAGAAAATAGCAAATATTTAAGCTCTGATTGAAAATAGATTTACCGATAAAATTGAGGACCCGCCTATTTTCGACCCTGTGTTTGACGAAGGGAAGAAGGAAGAAAAAAAGCCAGTTAAGAAGGATGCCAAAGGGAAAATTATCGAGGAGGAACCTGAAGTTATTGTACCAGAAAAGGTTGATTACACTGAATTGCTGTAAAAAGGACCAAGATTCTTCACAAAGCTACCTTTGCATTATAATCTACCTCATTTGTTCAGGACTTGTCTTGAAGTTGTACCTGCTCCGATATATCCTGATCCAAATACTCTCCCAGTTTCTGAACCTATTTTTAAGTAAATTATCAGCAGACCGCAGAGAAATATTGCTAAAAAGAGATAAGATATTGCTGCCAGCTAGACAATTCGTAATTTCGAGATACTTACGCCAATCAATCCTTTTAAATAAGATTCTTCGCCATAAAAGGCTGCCACTTTAGGAACTTAACCTAATATTCCTGGAAATTTAGAAGGAGACTAAGCATAAAGTACAAATAAAACTGAAGGTTCAAGTGATCCAGTTAACCCTTCTTCATAAAATCCTGGAGAAATAAATACAGATTAATAACTAGAATAGAAAGTAGAAGAACAACTGACATCGAATGAGGATGGATTACGAAAAAGTGGAGTTGTAAAGAGAGCATAAAAGCAATCCATAACGATTTCAAAGGGAAAGCCATTAACATAATCGAAAATAATGGGATAATCTACTGTGCGTGGGTCAATTGTTGTGTAAGATGGGGCAGAGATTATAAAACCTAAGATTGAATTCAAGAAAGAAGATCTAATTTCTGGGTAGTCAAGATGGGTAATTCCTGGCAACAAAACTCTTCTTTTAGCAGTGCGTTTCTTCACGAAAAAAACAGGTACATATGATGGCAAACTGGAATTTGAAAATTTCTTTAGTTAAAAGAGATACAGCATTGATTTAAAAGGGTATTCCGATTTCCCTACTATATCAACTCTATCTAAGAACCTTTATTGGTAAGCTAAAAAGACTAGGCCAGCTATTGCACCTGACAGTTATCTCTCTAAGGTTTTTATTAGCTCTGAGAACACATTTGAATTTGGACCATTACTTATTGGAAAAAACCCCGAAAAAAGAACTGATGCTGACATTAAAAAGATGAATTCAACAACTTTTAGAATTAGTAATAATGGAAAGTTCGAAGCTAATCTAGATTTCGCACTTATTTCTTCAATAAAAGAAGATGAAGATGAATACAAAAAGGGAATTTTTTGGATTGAACCAGAGACAATGAAAATTGCACCTACCGATGTTGCATAGGAATTACGTATTTGGGCTATCCCCGGTGTGGCTCAAAAGTACAAAGATGAAATTGTTGTTATGATTAAAGACAACCCAACACCAGTTATTTTACCAATCTAATGTATGGGTGCTAAACCGACTGTGGATATTGAAGAAGGTGTGTCAGTTAAAATCGATAGGCTTTTGCTAAACTAAAGTTCTCGAAAAGAGATTAAAATTAAAAATAATGGATAAATACCAGCGAAATGGCGAATTACAGGTAAGGAAAGTCTTCCAGAAGAATTCACTTTGATGAATACAGAAGGGGAATTGAAACCAACATAAGATTCGATAATTTATGTAACGTTCAAAGCGATAAAGTAGCAGAAGTTTGTCTAATAGCTGTAGCTTGAAGTTGAAGATGTCGAAGGGCAAGGTAAAATAACTATTATTAGTCATTAAATATAATATTTTTAACTAACAATTGGTTGATTATCAGGAGTGAAACAAGAAGTGAAAACAATCTCAATTGAAGCCGAAGCTTTTGATATTACAGTGGAGCTGAAATTCCCTGAGAATAACACAGAGAATGTCTTAGACTATGGTGCTGTGCGAGTTGGTGATATCAAAGACTAAACGTTCTCAGTCAAAAATATTGGTCTTTATCAAGTTTAATTCTCCTTTTCAATGAAGAAAAAACTTTTCAAAGATAATTTCAAGATTGAACCTTCCAAAGTTGAACTTGAACCAAACTAAGAAAAGTAAATCTAAGTACGCTTTTGCTCTTAAAAGGAAGTTCGCATGGCTACAACTAACTCAACTACTGATATAATTATGGAGATCTTAGAAGGAAAAACACTAGAACTGTACAAACCTGTGCCTATCAATGTAAAAGTGAATTCAGTATTCAGCAAATATACCATCTTACCATTGAAGAACATTAACTTTGGCGCGATATAATTTAATGATGCTAAGACATTAACGTTTGATATTAAAAATGAAGGACTATTTGAGTTCAATTATACAATTTTTAACTATGCTGATGAAGAATTTAGAAAATAACTTTTAGAAGAATAAACTAGAGAAAAAGAAGCTAGATTATCGGCTATTCTTGGATAGTCTAGTGATAAGGATAAGAAAGCAGCTAAAAAGGAAGTTAAAGTTGATAAAAAAGCTGCTAAAAGTGGGAAAGGTTAGGTAAAAAACAACTCATCTTTTTTTTATTAAATTTAAGAATTAAATTATTTTTCTTAATTTTTTTAGCCAGTCGAAGGGTAATTAAAGGTAGGCTAATGGGCAATAAATCCAGCTAGAGGAACAGTTGCTCCGGATAGTTAAGTCACTATTGAAATAGAATTTAGTGGAGCTGGATAAAAATTATATGAGTAGAAGTTAGCAGTTGATGTAACAGGAAGAGATCCTGAAGATTAACCTAAAGGTATTTTGTATGAGACAATAGGAGAATCATGCATTCCAGGGATAAATTGTGATAATTTCGAATCAATCTTCGAGGAATAAATCATTGTGACATCGATGAACTCCAATTAAAATATCTAATCGATGATCAACTCGAATGTGTTTTTCTATGAAGAAAAAACATTTAGCTTTGGAACACTTGTTCCGTAATAATATCCTGATGGGATTTTTGAGAAGTTTAAGATTATTAATCCAAATAAGGTAAGATTTTGTTGAGTTTATTAGGATTATCTTTTTGAGGTATTGTGGGGGAGAAATTGATGGTTAAAATGATTTTTTTTTATTGAAGGTTCCTTGTTCAGTGAAGTTTGATGTGAGAAAGAGAAACCCAACTTCAACGGAACCATTTGCATTTGAAATAGCCTAAAAAACTGCAAAAATACATCCTCATGAGCATACTTATGTTAAGATATTCTTCAAGCCTACTATTATGGCTTAATACAGTGGCATCTTTGAAGCGATTGTTGAAAATGGAGAACAAAATCCAAAGACCTACAAATTGCTGTTTGACTTGAGAGGTGAAGGGGCTATGCCAACAATCAAATTAGAAAAACCCAAGGAATGGTTTAATGACTCAACTCCACATTTGAAATTCCAGAAAGTTAGAATTGGCAAAGTAACTCTTTACTTATTCAAGACAATTATCTTCAATTAAGTTTTTTTATTTTTAAAAAAAGGCAATTACATTACCAATCACAGTTAAGAATGAAGGATAAGTTCCAGCAACTGTGAAATGGGATTTGGTTACAAATGAAAACTTCCGTTTCTTAGACTAAAATAGCTACACTTTGATTCCAAAAACCTACAAGACTTTTAACATTGAATTCACGCCTAAAGAAGCAGGTGCAAAATAGTGGCAGATTGCAATGTAGACATTACTTAATCCTTATGAAGTCACTAGGTTTATGATCACCGGAGATGGATTTTAAGAAGATGTAGTTTTCGAGGGATTACCTGAGGATGCAGAAGAGGAAGTAAATCTCGGGGATTGCATCACTGAATAAGAAAGAAAATTAGGTTTTTCGATCAGAAACAACAGAAGTGAAACAATTAAATTCTCTTGGAATTCTTAAGGATGTGAAGATTTCTCATTTTCTCCGCGAATCGGACATTTAGTTGGGCATGGAACTAAATACATTTAGTTGATTTTCAAGGGTACAAAACCAACTACACATAAGAATTTACCTTTATTACTTGAGACAAGACAAATAAAGTAGTAAGGTACTGACTCCTACATAGACTGGGATGATTCTATGAAAAACATCAAATATGTAACTAAATCTGAATTTGAGTGGCTAACAAAGAGAAAAGCAGAAGAGGAAGCTCGTAGACATGAAGAAGAAGCTCTAGCAGCTGCTGCTAAGAAAGGAGGGAAAAAAGATGCTAAAGGGAAAAAATAACAAGAAGAAATCGTAAAAGAAGATAAACCACCTGCAGCTTAGCCTGGCGAACGAGCTGATGTTCCATTTGAAGAGTCTACTTTAGAACCTGAAAATATTGTGATTGAAAAAACAGAGAAGAATGTTACTCTGAAAGTTTCCGCTGTTTCAGATTTCGCAAAGTTTGAAGTAGAATCGAAAGAAATTGTTTTCAAGCCGACTCTTATGTACACATCTCGAACTCACGCGTTTAAAGTCAAGAATTCTTGCTTAATAGCATTGAAATACTCTTGCAAGATCATTGCCTACTAAGATAATGTTCCCGTTGTTGATCCTGGATTCTTCTCGATCAACCCCAAAACAGGTACGAAATGTTTAAAATGAATAAGAAAATCAAAAAAACAATAAATTTTATAATTTCCTTCCATTTCTTCACATTATTTTAACAAAACAAAACTATTTTTTAGGAACTATTGGTGCTTCAGGTGATTAAGAATTCAATGTTAGATTCTCCCCAACAGAGGTTGAGGAATCAAATGAGCGATTCCTTGTAATCAGTATTGAAGGATCTGAAAAAGGAAAAGAACCTCTTGTGATAGAACTTCAAGGAGAAGCAGAACGACCAATTTGTCATTTTGAACTTGCTCCAAGCACTTATCGTTAGAAGAAACCTGAATTAGAAGCATCATATAATGTCATTGAGTTTGATAGTCTTGGCACAAAGGTTAAAAATACCAAGAAATTCTATGTTGTGAATCCAACTTCAATTGGATATGAATTCGAATGGCGTAGAATCGAAGAAGACAAATTACCAGCCGGAGCTAATGCTCAAAACGAAGGATTCTTTAAATGTGCAGTTGCAAAAGGAACTATCCTGAGTGGCAAAAAATTTGAGACAATATTTGAATACACACCTGACACCGTTGGCGTTCATGAATCATATTGGTAGTTCACTATCCCTGGCTAGAACATTGTCCAAAACTTCTTGGTGGTTGGCACAGTGATCGAACCAAATGTGTTTTTTGATGTTGGAAAAGTTAACTTTGGTCCACTATTGCTTGGTGGTAAGAATAGGGAAGTAGTTCACTTGAAAAATGTAGAAGATGTTCCCATGGCATTTAACTTTGAAAGATCTAGTGTAAGAGGTTCGATAGAGTACGCTGATTCATTGCTTGTCAGCCCAATGAGTGGAGTAATCTCAGCTTAGTCACAAGTTGAAGTAGAAATCATTTTTACTCCTCGTGCGGAGACAGAGTACAACTATAATTTGCTGTGTTATGTAAAGAGAAAATCAAGGCCAGTATCGCTAAATGTCAAAGGTATTGGGTATATTCTTCATCATGCTGTGTTCTTACAAGGTTAAGCAACCACTTAGCTAGACTCTAGTGCTCCTTAAGCTTTGGAGCTTGGAAGTATCTATGTTAATGAAAAGCGCTCAAGAATTATTGAGATTGAAAATTCTGGATAATTCAATTTTGACTTTGCAATTAAGAAATCGCAAGCGCATCTATCTTTCGTGCAAATTGTCCCAGAACATGGGACTGTGAAGCAAGGTGAGAGATAGAAAATTGAAGTTATTTTTGCTCCATTGAGTGAGGTACGTCTTAGTAAATAAGCTTTCATGCTGAGTATCACAAGTGGTCCAAATTACTAGTTCTTGCTGGAAGGAAAAGCTAAAAAACCTGGTGTGGAACTGTCGTTCTTGCATTATGATTATGGATGCTAGTTTGTTCTGAAGCAACCACTTCCAATCACAGCTTTCTTAGAAATGCGCAACCATGATATTTCAGCAATGTCGGTGGAAACATCTTTCGAGAAAACAAATTATCTTGATGTTAGTCTCCCTCCAGGACAAGTAATACTCCCACTATAAACAGAGTCCGTAAAAGACAAAAAAGGACTTCTTCAGCTTGTTGAGAGCAATATCTTGAAAATTCCTATTGTCTTTACGCCTCGAGAATGCAGGAAATACGAGGAAACTATCACATTTGATTTGAATGGCCTGCACAAGATCGACGTGAAAATCACAGGAGAAGGAATTCCTTTGAAGCTTGAACTGGAGAAAACAGAAGATCAGAATTTAGATTTCGGTATTCTCCGCGTTGGAGTAGAACAAACAAGACATGTTTTACTTTCCAATTTCTCAAGGAAGCCCATAACAATCACGTTCGACACTGATAACTAACTTGAAGAACTAGGGAAATCATACATTAATATTTCTCCTGAAGGACCATTTTAGATTCTCCCTAGAGACAAAACTGTGTTAGAGATCTCCTTCCGACCTGAAGTTAGACTTCACGCGTTCAGAAAAGAACTCCTATATAAGATCGTTGACAATCAAGAGTAGCGTAAGTTACTGCTGCTTTAAGGTGCTTGCCATGGAGTTGAGCTTAAACTCATGGAAGACACTCTTGGTTTCGGTGTTGTTGTAATTCACTCTAAGAAAAAGAAAACCTTGTAATTATCTAATTTAGGTGATATAGGTGCAAAGTTTGAATGGGATTTCACATACTGCGGGAAGTACTTCTCAGTCAACCCTGAAAAAGGTTATTTACCGCCACATGAAGATTCTTTCTTCACAGTGACATTCCACCCTGAAGTTGTTGATCAAGATATCAGATTCAATAATGTACCCTGTCTTATCGAAGGTTCTTAACCTTTGCATGTGAATCTTCTTGGAAAATGCATACCTTAACCGATAGAGTCTATCCAAGACATTAAGTTTTCAACGGTTGTTAGGACTATCGCCAAGAATAAAGTTACAATTAAAAATACATCCACTGAGACATGGAAAATCAAGGTTTCCGTGACTTCTAACAATGCTCCTAATGGGTAGAACTATTTCTCAGGTAAAGAAATCATCGAGATAGCTCCCAATGCATCGGCTGAATACGAGGTTTCTTACAATCCTTTGACAATGACAGCTAGTCCTGATCAACCATTGATCAAGTAAACTTAGCATGAAGGTACTTTGTTCTTCCCACTCCCAGATGGATCAGCACTATTGTACAATCTCTTTGGTGTTGCAACTCCTCCTTAACCTGCTCAGACATTCGATATAACCGCTAAAGCCAAAAAGCAATAAGTGCACATTATTCCATTAAATAACTGGTTGAAAACACTATAGCGATTCTAAGTCACATGGGGCATCGATCCAAGTGATCCTTCTTTGTTCTTATCAGGTGCTAACACCTTCGATGTTGCTGCAGACTCAACGAAAAATTATAAATTATCAATTTATGCACTGAAACCATCTGCTTCCAAGATCACTGTGAATTTCAAGAATACCACTACAAATGAATTCATCTTCTTTAGAATTGTAAACTCAAAAATAATTACATATCTTAATAATTTTCATTAATATTTTTCCTTTTCTTTCCTCTAGAATCTAACTGTCTAGCCTCCTGATGCATAAGAGAAAATAGAAATGTCTGCAGTCATTCGCGAAACAACTATTAAATTAATCACAGTAACGAATCCCTTGCCAACACCGATAGAGATCAAGAAGGAAATGCTGATTTCAGACAACGAAAATGTTACATTCAACCCAAACTCCTTCACAATAAATGCAAACTCTGTAATTTATTTTGTTCAACAATTAAATACTTTCTTTCTTTTTTTAAACTTAATTTTTTCACTTCATAGGAATTTGGATTTGAGATAATCTATCGTCCTCTGCTAGCCAAAGAAGAGGTTTCTAAAGTTACATTGAATTCAACTGAACTTGGGTAGTTTATCTATCCACTTCAGCTCAAAGGTGTACCTTAAGCCTCGATTTAGCGTAACATGATCATGAAAGCACCTCTTGGCTCAGATATCACTTAAACGTTCAAATTCACTAATTATTGCAAACGCTAAACAACATATGTTTGTAGAGTTGATAAAATTGGAAAGCCTAATCAGCCTGCTTAGGTTGTTGATCCTAAAGCGAAATAGCCAGCTGTAGCTGTAGATTTCTCTGTCGAACAACCAACAATCCCAGCTCCACCTGCGGAATCAATAGATGGTACAGAATTAAGTGTAATTGTTAGATTTGAACCATCGCTACTTGGAGAATCAGTTGCTCTTCTGGTAATTTCAAGCCCTGAAGGAGGAGAATTTAACTGCATGCTCCATGGTCTCTCTTCTCCTCCTCAGCCAAAAGGACCTCACAAAATAGGAGGAGCAAAACCAGGTCCAATAGATTTCAAGAATCCATTCTTCGATGCATGCGATTTCACTGTGCGTTTAGACAATCCCTGCTTCACAACAGCTGTTAAAAACCCTGTTAAAATTGATGTAATTAACTCAATTTCTAATGTTTTTATGATTAAAATAACTATGAATTTTTTTAAAAAAAATAGGGTAAAAAAGTGCTTGGAATATCGATTCAATTTAAAGCTGCACCTGGATAGAGCTCCAATGGAAGGTTAATCATCCAGACAGGTAAATCAATATTTAATGAAGCTTTTTCTTTCATACTTCCAAACAAAATTTTGTTTTTTATTTTGAAGATAAATTCGACTATCCTCCTTGGGTGTTTTACCTCTAAGGTGAATGAAAACAAAGTTAAGTTAATCTGATCAAAATCATAAATGCATTTGCCTAATCACGTTTGTTTTCTTTATTAGAAATATGTTGAACCATACTCATTTGTTTGTGCTTTTTCTCT
>Ga0302271_10001775_pt1 | contig 20360 bp, 9 predicted proteins | sample III_Bog_N1_1_FD_198767 | JGI IMG/M metagenome (GOLD analysis project Ga0302271, IMG submission 198767) | Peat permafrost microbial communities from Stordalen Mire near Abisko, Sweden - III_Bog_N1_1 | ecosystem: Environmental > Terrestrial > Soil > Wetlands > Peat | place: Sweden: Abisko... | reverse complement strand
AGTTCTCATTTTATTCTCCATTTCTCTAATCTCTCTATCCATTTTGTTCTTTTCCTCAAGCGACTAGATTTCCATTTTATTCTCAAGATTCTCATATTCCTCCTTTAGCTTCTTTTATTCACCCAAGGAGATAGGAGTTATGTAATGTCTATGAATTGCTGAAATACTTTTTTTAATTGTTGATGAAGATTGTAATCTAATCCAATGCTCTCAATATTGTTAAAAGTATTAGTAAAGGGATATCAGAGTGGATCAACATTAGTCTAAATGAGCTGCTTCAGGGCATCTCTGTGAATTGCTAAGACATCATATCAGCAATGTGTTTGTATTCCTCTTAAGGGATATTCCTTCTGTTTTAATATTTTATTTTTTGCTTGTGTGGATGTTAAATTTCTTTTTTCTTTTGATCAGGATTTCAACTGATTGAAAAACAAAATAGACTATTAAGATACCTTATCAATCCTTCTTCATAACGTACGAATCCTTAATTCGTTTTAATTTGAATAAGGTAATGCCAAAAAATCAAATAAATTTCAGTGCAAATCAGGCATATTCCGAATCACACACTACACAAATTAAATCAAACAATTAAACACAAAACATTACTTCAAACAACTTTATTTATCTCTAACGACCTCTATGTCAAACTTCAAAAACTAGCAATCATCTTACATGTTCTCACCTTCAAGCTTGAGAACCCCTAATAGCTCGCAGAATTTTTAACCCAGCAACTACTATCCAGATAACTACAACAAATTCTCTGCATATACCGGATAAACAGATCTATCCTTCAACAGCGTTAATGGAGTGACTGCATAAGTATTCGATCCCTCTGAGTATATCACAGATGGAGTCACAGAGAAAGATGTGTACGTTTGCAAACAAGCATTTGATTTAATTGATGGAAAAGGCGAAGGATTTCTTAATCCCGGTAAAATTCGAACAGCGTTAAAAGAATATGGAAAATACATTGCTTCGATTGAGCTCGTGTATCAGATTTGCTATGATTTCGACAAGGACATGAACGGAAAAATTGACTTTAAGGAATTCATGGATATGATGAAAATGAGACCATGCGAATCAGACTCAAAAGAAGATATACAAAAGGTGTTTGATGATATCAACGAATATAGAGATAATCAAGGGATTACACCTTAAGACATCGTTGATTTAGCTAAAAACTGCGGTGAGTAGCTGTCTCTTTAAGATGCAATTAGAATAGTCAATAAGATCAACCCGAATTCGTAAACTATTTCTATTGAAGATTTCACAACCTTTAATAAGCTGTGCAACTTCTAATCTGAACTTTGAGATATTAAGTTGTTTCAATATATTTATGTTAAATAAGTTAGAAAATAAGCATCAATTGTTGTTGTTGTTAAAATAATTCACTTTTTCAAATGAATCCCTTGCATAAAATAATGATCAAAACACAAACAACAGCGCATTTTCTGAGGTTTATCTGCTTCTGCTTGCCTCATTTGGAAATTGGTAAAATGGCAAGTAATCATTAACATAATGGGTATAATCCATCCAAGAGGTAATTGAGAAAAAAATCAAGATATTTTTATTATTAGTTCTCTTTTGCTTATTAGAAATTTCTTTTTACCCCTCGAACTGAATAAAAACAAGCAAAAATAAAGGCACAATTCAATTCATTCATTCTTGAACTAATATCAATCTTATTAAAAAATTAAAAGATCTTTTTGAATTTCCATATGAACAATCAAGAAAATCCTTAAACTAGTGATCACTAGAAGGGACAACCAGCTCCTCCTTAACCTCATTCCCAACCGTTCGATCCAAAAGATCCTTTGAATATATATCCTAAGCAATCACTGAACATCCTAGAATCTGCTTCTGGAGCTGTGCCTTCAGCTGAGGGAAATGTTCGACCTACAACTAAAGTTGCATAGAACTTAATGGAACAGATCGAATACTTTAAACTCTCTTATAAGCTACGCTTCAGTCATATTCTTTGGATGGGGATGGCAACGTACATTTGTTATGACAGATACACTGCATTCGCTAATTATCGAGGGGAGAAATCATAGATTTTCAGTAGGAATCGTAAAGCAATCGCTGATAAATATGGGAATCTCAACTTGAAATACACGTAATCAGTGATAAACCCCCGTGGCGATCCAGACTTAGGTGATTGGGTTTATTTTAAAGAGCTTTCAGAAGTAGATCAATAGAAATTTTTGGAATCACGAGCGAATTTCTTAGATTAATCAGCTTAGTTCAATGCGTTTATGCCATTGTACATAACATCTGGGATTTGTTTCCCATTTTTTTCCTTAATAATTGGGTTACTGTTTAGAAATAAAGTCTTTTCATAGAGGTAATAGGCAACTACTCCGATACACAACGCTAATAGCTTAAATAAGGAACAAGCACAGATTTAAGTTTCAACAGCTGCGAATAATAATAAAGATTCTGTGATTGAAGCCACCAATGGAGAAGGAGACAATATCAATGAAGAAGCACCATAAGCTAAGAAGAAATGGTTTGAAGGGAAGGCTCCAGTTGATAGTATTAATAATAATTTATCTCTAACAAATATTTTCGGTGCCATGACAGGATTTGCGTTAGTCTCTTGCGTTCGTATTGTATAATCCTTTATTTTGTGAATGCACATAACATCTGTAACATGCTCGTTTATTATTATAAAACTTTATTTTATTTACTTTCCAAACAAAAGTGTCATTCTAAACCCTCCACCAAAGGAGAACTTCCAAGAAAGCAAAGGAGAAGTTTGTGAAGTTAATCTGAAAAATAATTAAAAAACAAATAAAGAAGCAAACATCCAAAGATCAGAAATGAATCGGCAATCTCGCTAGGAGTTGGTAAAAGATATTTGCATTTCGGTAGGAGGGGGGGGGGGTTCAGGAGATTTCTATGCTTTTCTTAGTTTTGACATTTGCTTTCTCAGAAAATCACTACGAAAAGGGTAAGTGCTCAAACGGAGAATTAAGAAGATATCCTCTGGAGCCAGCCTTCCGAATCGAGCATTGAAAGTCCTTTTAAAACTGCAGGCCTCATTCCATTTATCAAAGAACACATTACAGCGGTTTTTCACCAACCAATTTAAGTTCATTCTCCGATAAATTTTCCACATTGCTTCCCAAAGATTCATATGCAGCCTATTGGATAATAAACTAATTCATATTTTATCAACTCGAATGCGAATGTAGCTTCTTGCAAAGGGAATTACATTATGATTGGCAATAATAGTCTGCAAAATGAAGCCGAAATTGTAGATGAGTAGTAGATTCAGCAAGTCAAGAGAATGAGTATTTTAGAATTTATTTTAAGCGAATTTTTTAATATTTTTGCTTGTTTTTTATTAAACCCATCTTCCACAGGATGCCACAGCCCCTAAGAGCGTCTTAAAACGATTCTCTATGAGTCTCAGGAAATGCAAGACACCTCCATCAAAGCATTCACCCGACGAAAGAGCTGCAAAGGAGGTTCAGTTTTTGGTGAAGAAACTTATCTCATGTCCTAAAGAGATAGGCTCTTTCCTCTTGCTATCATAAACATGCATGTCAAGCGAATTATTCTGCTCTCAAGTAAAAAATTGAAGGATTCTTAGAAGAAAACTTAGGTTAATTTTTGGAAAGAATCCTCCAAAACTCCACCACTTTCTTCTAAGAATTTCACAGGGAATAAATCTCTGTTTAATAGCATTAACTAACAGCATTAGTCCCCTGCTTCGTAATATGCTCATTTAAGAGCTTTGTCCATCCCTTAGCATCCTTTGTCTCCTTTGAATTAACGTTAGAGCAAAATTGCAAACCAAAGTTAATCTCCAAATCAGTCAATGCCTATGAGTAACAATAATTTCAGTTCCAATTTTAAGCTTTCCTAAGTATGCGAAGTGAAGCGTGTTAGCTTAAATGCCTCCCCATCTATAAGATCCAAGAGCAATTCACTAAGTGAGAACTTTTCGAATTTTTAAATCCCTGATTTTACAGAAAATATTTTTGAGATCCCAATGAAAGGAAGTAAAACTCCATTATCTAGGATAAGTAAAATGAGGAGCTAAGAAAAGTAAACTAGAGATAACTTAATATTAATGGTGAAAGAGAAAGAATTGAATGGGAAAAAGAATTCTTTAGAATAATAGATGATTTTAAAAAATTCCAAAACTAATGAGATTGAAGAAGAGTTTCAAGGAAAACCTAAAGAGATTGATACTAAAGTACTGAATAAGGATGAAGGGCAAACTATGAAAGGAGAAAACCAATAAAATCTCCTTGAATCTAAAGATCCCTCCCATTCAGAAGTAACTGAAGATCGCAAGTTTCTCTCTCCAATAATCAAAGTTCGTTCTCCAAACTCTAGTTTTGTTGCCAAAAGAAGTCACGTAGGTTAGAACATAAATCCATAGATTCTTCGTATAAACAAAATCACCAAAGCTGAGAATAAAACTGAGCAAGATCGTCGCTGTAGTAGCATTCAGATTGGCAGTTAAATCCGTGCAGCTTCTTCAACCAATCCAAATAGCCCTACACAAGAAAAGAGAAAGTTTAGTCTAAATAGTTTATCTTAAAGTTCCCACAAATCCAAACCAGATTAGAACCACCTAAGTAGTTTTTATTTAGAACAGCACAATAAAAATAAATCGCAAGATCACCATACGAATCTAGATCCTTAGAATAACAGCTCAGCCATCATTTCTAATTAAAAACCCTAACTCCAATAAGAATTGAAGCAACTCTCTAAAATGCGAAAAGTGTTTGTCACTGCAACCAACAAAATCACTGAACAAAACAAAACTAATGCAAGCAACACCTTTTATAAAAGCTACTATAATCTAGTCGGTAAAATCAGTTTAAACGCGGAGATTTCCCAGATTCCTGTTCTTTCTGATGAAATCTGCTCCTCCCCTTAAAGTCACAGAAAAGAAAGAAAATCATCTCCCTTGCTGAAAAAAAATAAACCGTCGTTTTCCCCTCGAAAATGCTTTCACGCAAAAGTGATGTTTATTAATTCTATCAATAAGTTTAAACTCAACTCGACGATTTAGAGATATGTTGGTGATAAATCAAGAGATCATTCAGAAACACCGTTTCATTAATAGCAAAGCTTTGAGAGCAACCTTTTGATGGAGTTAAATAAGCAAAATCAGTAATAAAATACACTTCATAGCTCTCCTTCAGGTATTACTCCTCTACCATATATTGATGCTGATGAGCTCAGTCACAAAATGTCTGATGAACAACCTACAAGTGAGTTAAAAATTCAAGAAAATAATGTACTCAAGAATTGCTATTATTAACAAACAAAGAATCCCAATCATCCCTTTATGCAGATTCAAAAAAACCACAGTCGCAATAAGTCAAGTCAACTTATGGGAGAGAATAAGAAGAATAATATTAATAATAGTCTGTCACTGAATTTCCATGAAACAGTCAATAGAAGATGGCATAATATGTCTTCAATTATGAACTGCAATTCGAATACTAAACCAGATAATCCAATATCTTTACAGAATAGTAGTGCCTCTCTTGGACCTTACATTAATAAATCTGGTTAACCAAACATTCTGAAAAGAGCAGCATCTCCATATTTGTTGCCAATTTAAAATAATACCCATAAAAGAGAATATTAGAAGAATTTTAATTCTAAAAAGCAATCAGAACAGCAGAGCACAACGCCTTGGCATAATTCTTCTTCTTCTTCTGCTTCTGGGATATCTCACAAGAAGATTATTTCGATGAGTCCCTTTTCAAATCAAAGTTAAAAATTAGATATTCTGTGATGTTAAAATACAAAAATAAAACTAAAAATACGCATGTGACGACAAATTTAGTCATATTTTGATGGTTTAATTTGGACAAAAAATAACAATTAAGCACACACACACAAGAAAGATAAAACATCAAATTATATCTTCCACGCATTAAATAATTAAAAAGATTTACATAACAAATAGCTCAAAAGAGAACACCATGAAAAACATAGTAGCTTCTTCACTGCGCTTGATCGCTTCTTCAAACCTGCAGAGCATGCACAAAAAGAACATATTTCATGGGTTTTAATGGAAATCATTGGGTAGCTAGTTTTCAACAGGAAGATATTGTTTCTCTTAAATTTCCAATATCCCTCTTGGTGATTAGCAGATCAAAGAACTTAAAACTATTCTGAGTGACCCTCTCCTTGAAATCCATAACATTCCCTAGAAGCTTATGCCTATTAAAACAGCCTTAGAGAGTATAGATATTTCACTAATTCAAGAATTCCATAAGTAACTTGCCAAGTACTACACTGATAAACTGAATTCTTCTGTCTCTGAAGCAGAAAAAAAGATCCTCAATGCTCTTATCCTTCTAGAGACATTATCTTGTTATTTTGCACAAGAGCCAACAGAGTCTAAAGCAGAACTCTCTAATACCTGTGATAAACTTGTTTCGCTGTTTACTTTCTAGGGAGATCTTCCATTTTCATTTGCGAGTGAGCAGTAAAAATTTGAAACTTTATTAGCGTTATCGCAGATATTCAATGTCCACAAGAAAGATGATTCAACTCTGCTTTCTTTTGAGTTACTACAGAATACAACTCCTTTAGAAGTTAAATAAAGAAATTCTGAGCAGTACATCGAGAGTCTCTGCTAAAGAGTAATTCTAAGTTAATTCATGAGAAACCATGATGCAACATTCCATCACTTAGATCTGCTATTTGCTGAGGTTAACGCATTAACTCTAGAAAAATCCTAAAAAATGATTTTAAGTAAAATAAATAAATTTTTCTTAAAAGGAATTCTTTTATCTACACAATTCGACAAGCCAGAAAAACAACTGGAATACTAACAAATGTAACATACTTTCGAGAAGCAATACAACTACGAGTCATCTACAATTGAGAAGCTTATCCTTTAAGTGAAAGAGATATCCTTGAAACATCCAAATTACATCTAACTTAAAGGTGAAGATATCACAAGATTTATTGAGAATCACAAACAAAATTTCTCCAAATAAGTGCAGGATGTCCTGTTGTATTAGTTGTACAATCAAGTTGTGCCCTTGAATATCTTTGAATATTTCTATATGTTGGTGAAGTTTGAAGCAAATTATCGAGAGGAAGCTGAAGAAATTCCTAAATTGTTAGAAGGACCATCTGAGGAACTTGTGGATAATTACTAAGAGCTGATTTAAGAGAATATCACTGTGCTTCTTGAAATCAGGTAGCTGATTACATAATTTACGAATTAAGTATTAGGAATCAATACTGAGAATCCATTTCCTTCACTCGAAATCTCATCTTGGATTGAACATCTCGATCAAGTTCATTAACTCAAAATTAAACAAGCATTTGAGAAGAATGAATAGTTTTTTGTGTGACAGTGATTTTTTAGTGAGCAAATATGACAAATAAATGTGCTTGGTTTTTGAAAATTGTTGTTTTTGAAGAAATTCAATGGTTTGTTAGAATTCAACAATATGTTAGTTAAACAAAATAGATTCTTTGATTAGATAAAAGGATTTTAAGAAAATAAGATGATTTTGATAAAATAGTAATCTATTGATTGAAGGAGCATTTTTAAATGATTATTGAGCAGACATTGGCAAAAAATATTTTTCATTTTTATAATATGAGAAATTTCTCGAAGAATTTGATATAATAAGAAAAAGAGAAGGTTCTCAATTGAAAGGTTGTTTTAAATTTCCACAAAAATCTAAAGTCTTATGAAAACAACTAAGGACTCTTTTAAGTCAAATAGTCCTCCTTTTTTGATTCATTTTCTCCTCTTAACTCTTTATAATTTCTTACTATTTTTTGTCAAGATTTACCATTCACCTTTTATCACTATTCATTTTCTTGGTAATTTCTCCAATCCTTCCATTTATTGCCATTTTCATTTACCTTTAAATCCTTCAAACGAACTTAATTAATTTGCAATAACATTAATATATGCCTAAACACTTCAAGAGCAAAAAAAAAAAAACAGCTTTAAATCGATTTGAGTGTGAGAGTGTCTAAATTCTTAAAAACACTGTTCAAATCAAAAAATTGAAGCAAAAAAATAAGATAAGCAAGACAAGCTAGTAAAATAGAATGTATGATATTTTTCTTTGGACATTGATACCAGTTGTATTGTTCATTGGTTTATTCTTAGGGTTTCTGTTGGGTAGATAATTTTCACGATCTCCTTCCAATAATGGAAACTAAACAACTGTTGAACGAAGATATCGTTAATCTGATAATTCTGTTTCTACATCTAGCTAAACTGACACTCAAATATTCTAAAATCCTTTCTCTAAACCATCTAATAAATACAACAATTCCTTAGACGAAGGAGAAGAAGAAATAAAGCTCGAAAAGGACGATGTGCAATAATAATTTTCCTCTCGAAAATTCTCCAATAACAGCTCCAACAACAATTACTTTGATGATAATATCTCCTCCGAACATTCTGAGATATCAGATTTCATGGGTGGGAGTACCAGCCCAGATGAATTTATGTCCAATAAGCGCAAAGCTTCGTTAACATAGCAGATGCAATCGAAGTTACAAAATCAAGAAATTTTAGGATAAACTGAGTAAAATAATAACAATATTCCATTCAATGACGAATTCACAGAAGACGATAGCAGCAGCGAATTGCAATCGTCGTCCTAACCCTAAAAAGAAACCAAAGATAGTTAATCAATTACATCCAGTATAACCAATGGGACTCTTGAAAAAAGTAGTAGCAGCAGCAACAATATCCTTTTAGCGCTTGTACCCGTTAAAGACACATAGATATTCTCTTAACAATAAAACAAAATTGCTCCTGAGAATGAAGGAGTGTAACTTATAAGAGGGACATCTGATTAATAGGAAGTGGAACATCATGCTCTTATCAATGAAATCGGTGGGTATGTGCAAAGAAGTAAATCAGCAATTACCACAGGAAACTAATCTGGATAAAAGACTGTTCTAAGTGAAAAAAGTGAGAAAGAACTTTTCTTTGAATAGTGTCCATTGCAAGATTAACCGACTCGTAAACAAGCTGAGTTCAAAATAGAATACGAGCAAGACAAAAAGAAGGGAATTTTCAGAAAAATTGAAACCCACTAGGTTGTAGTCGATTACGCGCATAATTCGAAGATCGAGAAAGAAGTTTAAGATGTCAAAATGAGTCTGTTACATAATTTTAATCTTAAGGACAACCACTCGCTAAATGGGTTTAAAATATCCCAAGCAAAGTTTTTCATGCCTTTACAGTCAATTCCTGAATTAGATCCATAGATTCTCAATAATAATCAAATCAACAATATAAACAATCGCTAGCTAGCTGTATATTAGCAGCCTTAGTAATTACCTGCGCATGTAATACCTATTTTCGATTATGGCAATTTTAAGGAATATTTAGATACTGGAAAGTTCAAAAAGTTCTTTAAAGTCATCGAAGAATTAGGTCGAGGTGGTTTTGGCAGGGTTTATAAGGTCTAATGCAGCAATGAAGATAAAACTTATGCAATTAAGAAAATAGTCGTGCCTTTTGATAGAGATACCAATCCAAAAAATCATAAATATTTTAGGGAAGTCACAAGTATCATGAGTATCAATCATATCCATATTGTGAGGTAAAGCAAGGGAGTTAAAAGATACATTAAGGGATTAGGATTAACTTATTGGATATCAGCTTTTTATGAAGAAAATATTATGATTTTGTTTGATTTTTGAATGAGTTTAATTTTCTAAAATTTTTTTGTTTTTTTTGTTTTTTTAGATACCACACAAGTTGGTGGGAATACTGTGATGATGAAATGCTAACATAAGTCAATGAATTCTTGCAAACAACGAACAATAGTTAGAATAAAAGTAGCAGCAGTAGCAGTGATAGTAACTCTAATTCCTTTGAGAATCAAAATGTAGGTTAAAACTAACCATAAAGTAACAGTAATTAACATAATAATTAAACTGGTTCGGTAGTTGAGATAAGCTACCCTGAACTGTCTTGTATCGAATGGGACTAAACTGAGTAAAATAAAGAAAAACATTCCACTTTGAATTAGAAAACTGCACATACTGCGGAAAAGCTAAATTCTGGAAATAATAAAAATAATTCGAACAAAATTCCGAAGATAATTGAAGAAAAGCAAGCTGTGCATTCGTTTAAACACTAAAATAAGAGCCACAAAGCATTTAATTTCTCAAAAAACTCTCAGTTGTTGACTCTTTACATTCAGGTAAGCATGGATTCATTTTTGGATACTTTGAATGTCTAGACAACATTTTTTGACTCTTTTTGTGACCTACATAAATTAGCTGGAATACTGTTCAGGAAAGACTTTGAGGAACTTTTTAGACGAACGTGAAGCAGCTCTAAGTTTCCATGCTGCTTTCGATATTTTCTCATAAGTCCTTGATGGAGTGCTTTGCCTTCACTAAAATGGAATCATTCATAGAGATCTAAAGTAAGAAAACGAATTCATTCAGTATTTTTATTTATTACAACTTCTTTTTTTAAATATTTTGTCCTCTAGACCTTCGAACATCTTGTTAGATAATTCAGTAGTGAAAATCGGTGATTTTGGGCTGTCAATCAAACAAGATATGGAAGAATATAATATTAATTATGATAAAAACTCCAGTTCCTAATAAACTGAAGAAATCAAATCTTCTTCTGTGACACACACTAGCAATGTCGGCACTCCATTTTACATGCCACCTGAATAAGCTGATAAATCAGGGAAATACAATGAGAAAATTGATATTTTTTCACTTGGGATTATTTTACTGGAAATGATCTACAAGACAACCACTCATCATGAAAAACTCGATGTTTTCAGGAAGTTGAAATTGTCTTAAGAGTTACCTTAGAAGCTAAGTGCGAATAGGAAACATGAGTGCAGTTTGATTTTGACTATGACTCATCCTGACCCGATAACGAGGCCCTCTATTAAGGAGATATTAGATAGTTCTTCTTTCTTGGCTTGGAAGAAAAAAGCAAAACATTCCCAGTAAAAGGAGCACCTCTACTTCAAATAGAAACAATAATAATGAAGTTAGTGCAGAATACATATCGTTAGGGAACCTTGATGTTCCAATGGCTTATTATTTAAATAATCTACTTGTTTTCGTGTTGAGGAAACATTTATTTTCAATTTTCATTCATGCTAAGCAATAATACATGGATTATGCATCTCAAAGTTTTCTCTGAAATAATAGGAGTTTTTAAAGGGCTAAGTTGGGTTACATACAAAAACAAATTTCTAACATACATCAAAAGAGAAAAATAACCAATTCATAGTGATAAATTATTGTTTAATAGTGTGAAATCTACAGAATTGTCTTCATCATTTCAGATTAATTCAATGAAAATTTTGATTTTTCTAAGTTTTCCCCTCAAATGTTTCTGCTTTAAATGAACCATAAGAGGCAGTGCTGGCATCTCCGTTACGCTTTCTATTGTAGTTCGTTTCAATTTATTTATAAGGAAGAAGCTAGCGTTGTTGTGGATCTTCATTTGAATAATTTCCAGAAACTACATACGAAAAATTATTTTCTTGTTGCTAATTTCGAGGTGGTTTTTTTTCTACTCCTTTATTGCCTCCTATGGCTTATTGATACATCACTTGAGGGTTCTAAGGATATGATAGATTATCAGATGATTCTGTGTGAAATGGTTTGATATTTGGAGCAATCTAGTTTTATTGCATGGAGTTAAATTCATTATTTTTCCGATAATATTATTGCATATCAGGTTAGGTGTTGATTGACTTTTTCGAAAGGTACAACGACGATGATGTGTTATTGGTATTTTTATTTGTAGCAAGAGATTGTCTAATTAGAGGGTCTTAAACCCCAACAAGTTCAGAGCTATTCAAAGCAATTTTATTCTAAAGAGCTACTTATTCTATTTGGAAATGTTATTATTATTAATATTTTGGTTGAAATTGAAATTCTTTTGAAAGGAAATCATTGTTCTTTAAGATATCTGAGGCTTAGTTTTTCTGACCAATAGACTAGGGTACGTCTATACTCCATGCTCGTACATACCTCCCTTCTACTTCTCTGCTTTTATAGTTATCTTTTTGATTTCCTTGCGAAACATATTAATTTAGTTACCTTGAATTCTCCTCATTGTAACTCAAATTATGGCTTGCAGCTCCACTGCTGTTACGGGAGTTATTGGAAGTTGATTCATAACTGCTTTCTGCTCTGTTTCTCTTTGTTATCGGCTTAGGAATGTTGCATGAAGGGTTTGGATGCATTCCTGGTATGGATGTATTTTATGGGTCACAAGGATGCAAGGGACTAATAATGCCATACTGTTGGGGCTATTATTACCGCTAAGACGAATTGCTACTGAAACGAGATGTAATTGATTCGTGAGCTTAATAGTGACTATTGTCTAAGTGCTTGCTGTTGCAAGATGTGGATGCACTGCTTTTAGGAGCATTAGCTGAATCCCATCCAGGGTTAGAACCTTTTGAAGGAAAAGGACTTAAATTAGATGAAGGATTAGTTTCTCTTTCGCTGCCTTGTTACTGCTACTATTTGGGTACTTATTAGTTGTATGATTAGCAATAAAATTATTCATTTTATTATGTATTTTGAGGATATTTTTAATTTTACAATTATTGCAATTGTTTTTGTTATTTCTCATGTTACTACTGCTGCTACAACTACATTTATTGAGACTGCAACTGTTATGGCTCTTAGAATCTTTAAATGTTCCTGTAGCTATCATAGCTGTGTCTAAGTTGATTTGAAGAGCAAGAAGAAGTTCTTTAGTGAGATGGAATATTGTTCTATTATGCGAGAGGATAATTCTTAGGAATTTCAACTGTTTTCATATCGATTGAAGATTGATTCAGTGAAGGTTCAGTGATTATTGTGTTTTTTTAATACTAAACAACACTAGAATTCGAGGATGACTTGGAAATCGGCAAATAACTCTGAGAAACTGAAGAACCAGGTTAATAAGAATCGATAATGTTTATAGAAGGACCACCTTGCTAAGATGTGGAATCATTATGAGAAAATGATCGCAATCTACTAGGATTATTGTTATTCCTTCCAAGAGCATTTTGCATGTTGCTAGGCATATTATTACTGTTAACCTTTGGGACATTTCCTCCTGAATTGCGCTCAATTCCAGATTCATTTTTGTAGGGGAAATTATTTCGATCCATTGAATATATCGCTGAGTCGTTGCTGTCTCCTTTGAATTAGAATGCCTCCTGCTGTATTAGTGCTTGCTTGTTCAGCTGGTTGTATTACTCCTAAGTATCTTAATTATTGTTGGTATTTACCCTTGCATTAGTGACTTTTTCACCAAATTTAATTTCAGATGCTAGTGATTGATTTAGTCGCTGAAGATGAACATTATGCCGTTGAAGTGCTTCCATTTCACGCTAAAGTCCGTTGATTTAATCAGTTTTTATACCTTACTGCTTCCTGAAATACTCCATTTATCCTGCAATATACCTATCTTTGTCTGCAAGCTCTTAACGTAATTCTAAAATTTCTCTGTCAGCTTAATATCTAGCATCATCTGTTTATTTTCTTCTAACCTCTTCAACCTCTTGTCTTAATTATTCCACAGTATCCTTAAGGGCTTTCTTCTTCATCTTGAGACCCTCTCTTTCTTTGAAAAGTGTGCTGATTTGCTAGTCTTTGTTATCAACAATTTATTACTTGGTGGATATTTCTTCATCTTTAACATCTAATTCTGCTTTGAAAAACTGCATATTCTACTCCAAAACTTAAATATCTCTGCTCTACTATCTGACTATTTCATTGCATCTTTTTATTTCTTTTTCAGCTTCCTGCAACTCCACTAATAACTTAATAATTTCTTTTTTTAGATTATTTTTCTCAGCTGATTCATCAAAATCCAACCGCTCATTTCGTCCTGTAACTGTTGTTGTTTGCCTTTTTGATTTATCTGCGGAATTAATCACATACATGCGGTTGCTTTCTTGCCCGCTGTAGATTGTTTCGGCGAGTAAATTAGAAGAGAATCCACTTGATCCAGTTGGAAGAAACTCATTACTGATCTATAATCTTTCAAGTTTTTCTCCTTTGTCCATTTCTGAAGAGTTAAAAAGGAATTGTTCTCCAGTAGCCTCGAGAACTAGCGCTTAACTTTCTTCGCAAGAGAGATAGCGAGATAGCTCTGCGTCAGAAGTGTGCAGTCTCTTTATAAGAAAGAAATCACCCTTCTTTTAGCTTCCGCTGATTTTGGATTCGGCTGTTTTATTCTGAATCATTGCCACAAGTTATTTTGGGATATTAATTGAAGGTTGTAGTTGCTACTGCTACTGTTGTTGTTGATGTTAATGTAAAATACCATTCTCATGTGAAAGCGATACAGAAGTACGCTGTTTATAGTTATTGATCAAATTTTTAAATTCGTGTCTTACCATCTTCATAGAAGCAGTTGGCGAGGAAGAATCCTCACATTCTTTCTCAGGATTTCTATGGCTGCTATTTTTAGTTTACAAGTTCTCTTTGACTCTCTAGCTGTTTTGCCTATTCTATGCACTTTAATTCTGCTGACAGCTATTTGTTGTAAGCCTTTAATTGCTATTTTAGCTCTAGATTTTCTTGAATTCTTTGCTGTCTTGGCGAGGAAGTTAACTGCTCTCTTATTTAAAGTTCTGTTTATTTAAAAGGAGAATTCTGTCTGAACTGCGGGAACATTCACTGTCATTCTCTTCTACGATCACATTGTCTTTTGAAGGGTTCTTAAGCTACCCATTTGTTGGAGTTATTGAACTTAATCGCACCTTAGAAATTTGAAAATCTCTTTCAAAATCTTTCAGGAATTCCTTGTTGGAGCTTTCCTGTTGATTCAGGGATACCTCAGATTCGTTAATCCCAAGAATATGATGATGACACCCTGGAGCCTCTTCACTTCTTTGGAATTCCTCGAAATCAATCAGCTAGATGTTCTTCGAACAATCTCTAGCAGCGGAATTCTATGCTGTTTCACATTGAATGGTGTTTTCTTTGGAAATTTTAAGGACATTCGTAAGCGAGTGCATATCTGAATCCAATGCTAAAGAGTAACTCTCATTTGTTGCAGAGGACGCAGCTTAGATTGCGATCGGTGTGCAATGCAACGGAAGGGAGAAGCTCTTAGGCGTTAAGAATGATTCTTGGTATTAGGAATTCATAAATTTTGCTTGAGCTTGAAATTCAAATGTTTCAATTAGAAACGAATCAATACAAGGAACAAATGCGAGTATTATTTTAAATAATCTCAAGCAGCGAGAGAGGATTAGAGATAATTAAGCAACAACAAAAAAACATCAAATACCTATCTTTTTGATTAATAATCTGTATTTACAATCTTATTTCTCTCTTCAAATAATTTGAATTTCTTACAGTTTCTTGCTTTCTTTTTTGTTGGGAAACAACTATCAAATAAGGGTTCATTAATAAATTTATTAAATTTCAAATCAAACCAAAAATAAAGGAAAAATAATAATATTTGCTTTTCAGCTAAGTAATTAAAATAATCAGCTGGGTTTTGCCTATTTTTTATTGAACTAGTCTGACATCTGATATTGCATTAAAGTCATCTTGGAAAAACCTATGTGGTCTTTCTTCTATTTGTGAGAGCTTTCGAATTGGTCCAAATCTTACAGAAACTAATAAACCATGTTAATTACATATAACAATTAAAAAAAGTAGTTATTTGAATTTAAAAAACAAATATCGGAATTATATCATTGAATTCAGCTGAATTGGAAGTCTAAATTTAGAAAGAAAGGAGGGGGAAAAGGGGGAGGGGATGTTAAAATCTTATGTAATTTTTTTATAATTTTAATAATACATATCTGGAGCTGCCTTGGAGTGATTCATTGTTATCCTTGAGCTTCACTTGCTTTTTTGTGTGAAATGGATAATAACTTGAAGTCGAAGAGGAAAAAGTAGATGATTGCGGGAATTATCCTGGTTCCTGCCTTGTGAAATAAGGTTATTCATAGAATTCTTCACTATCCCGTTTTGACATCTAAGATCCGTTTTGCAAAATATTTGAGTGATGCTCACTATGTTTATTGGTGCTTGTGGTAGATGGTCTGATAAACGACAGAGTGTTGGAGTTTGTTTAAGTAATCCTAGACATTCTGCTGGAATGTGTTGATGGTCTCACTGAATGCATCATAGTGATTTAGCTGTTTGCCAGAGCACTTCCCGCCATCATTGCCTTTGAGAAGTTCGAATCTGAATTAAAACTCAAAGAATTCAATTCTGCTGCGAGAAGCCCTTTGTACTCTGTTCGATCTAGATAATTTCTAGGCTCTGCAATCAACTATTTAGGCTTTGACATAGTATCCATCCTGAGTTACTTCTTAGATTCAAATTAAGGATATTTTCGTTGCACTACATCTTGGAGATTTTTGAGGACAAATGTTTGATTTTCTGCACTTCCATGTGCTGATCGAGTGTGTTTGGCTGATTCAGGCATTTCGATATTAAAATTAACTGATTTTTTGTTATTGTTTGAGCCTGCACTTGATAGAAAGTCTCTCTCCGTTGAGACATCTTCACCAATGCTTAACCGCTTTTTTTAGTTGATACTCTTGGATCCTAACAATGGCGATGGCTTAGTAACTTCAAATAATCTAAGATTCGTTGCAGAGTTGAGTTTCGAAAGATTAGGTGCAGATATTTAACTTCCACCGGCTTAGAGAAACTAAATTAGCTTAGTGTCTTTTTTAGCAGAATCAATAGTGGGTTCGTCTCCGAAATTGCTCTTATTAAGCTCTTACTTTGAAGATTCATTACGAAAGTTATTGTACTGGATGATTATTTTATCATCACTTGGAGGAGCTGAAAGATCTGATTGGGGCTGCTGCTATTTTGTGATTTAACTCAAATTGGAACTAGAAAATCGATTTGACAGTGGACTCACAGGGATTGTAGAATTATTATTATTATTGTTATTATTGAACTCAACTGGCATCGCTGAGGACGAATTAGGAAATGGATTGATACTCCCTCTATCACTTTTGATAGATTCCAATGGGGAGAATCTCTAAATACTTTGATCTTAACCTTATTGATTGTTATTCACTTTGATCTTCGAAGAACCATTTAGTTAAGACTAAAATATCACGATTGGTTTTTAACTAGGTAGCAATCCACATTTCTCTTAGAACTGCATATTGCGAGAATGCTTCTAAAGGAATTATGATCTAGTATGCTTGTATATTTCATCGAGATTCTCATGTTTCTGTAAAAATACTTCTTTATCCTTCTCGATTCTCTTAGCAATCTACTCGACACCTTTTTCATCTTATCTAATCACAGTGGGTGTTAAAAAGGACTAAATGTACTTTTTAGACGTCTAATTCAATTTGTTCCATCCAAAAGATGTTCGCCCATTAATCGGAAGGGACATTTAGTATTCAGATAGTTTACTGCACATTAAACTAGTCTATTTCTGATCTGTGAGCTCCTCAGCCATTTCCATCACACCATTTACTTGTTTCTCATCGCTCAATACGATATCTTGCATGCTGCCTAATTGCAATGCTAGACGCTCTTTCTTGCGGAGAATCAAACGATCTTTGCTAGCTGCTCTTTCTTCGTTAACGAATTACCTTCGTTGCTCTTGAATGTAGAGGGCATCTAAAATCTATTGCTCTTTCATTTTATCAATGTTGAGTTTTCCATCTTCGATTTACTATTCGTAAAGGCTGTGTCGCTTTTATCGATTAAATTAGTATGCTTCATCGGTATTGTTAAGAGAAATTTAAGGCTTCTGCTTTTACTGCAATGACTTTGTATTTAAGCCATCAAAGTCAGGCATATACTTCAGGAATTGTTTTTGCTTTAAAGACATTAAAATTGCTGTTTGTTTGTTCTGCAGGTTAATCAGATTAATATCAATAAAAAGTTGAATGGTTTGGTAAAACAATGTGAAACTTTTAGAGCTAACTTTGATTAATTAAAGAATATAGTCCAGCTATTATTCAGTCAATCAGCTGGATTAACAAGATCAAGAGATTACAAAGGAATTAAAATATTAAAAGCTTTCCTCAGTCCTTTGATTTTGTTATTTTCTTTGTAGTATCTTGGGTTAGTAGTCTATTTATCCAAATTGGCAAAAAATCATCCTTCTTGTCTCTTTTTAGATTTTATTATTTTTTGCTGATTATTTTAAAATAGTAATAATAATAATAATAATAATATGATATGACATGATATGAAGGTCGCTTTAAACGATCCTTCTTGATAAAACATGAAACATATAAAGATCTTCATCTTTCAATTCTAAATAATAATAATAATAATCATCATCATCATCGAGCAAATACTTTTGATATTAAGGGGAAGGGGAATTAATTTATTTCCATTTTTTATTCAAGATATAAATGGATTTCTTTTATATTTTTCTCTCAAATAAGTTGTATTTTTATGTTCATTTTGAAATCTATTTATTAATTAAATCGATATTTATTTAATTAAACAATAAGCCAATAAATGAGAAGCAAGGTCAAAATACTTCTTAAATAATATTGAATAGTAATTAATACCTTTGAACTTTGCTCTTTCTAATCAAAATAATTGTTTCAAGACAAAAGTGGGTGAGTGTATTTATTCTTGGAGTCATTACTTTAACTATTCAGTCATTGTTCTTAAATTAGCTCTAAAAGTTATTTGAATAACAAAGCTTAAATATTTTATGACTATGAATTTACTAATATTTTTACATCTCTTTGCACAAGTATCAATCAAAATGAAGTGAATGAAAGTTCATTTTCAAGATAAAGAAACTATTTTGTGAGTTTGATTTTGAGTTGATTTCAAAAATATGACTTTATTGACTTTTTCATATTTGATGGGAATAATAAAAATATCAACGAATTTGAAGAAATAGTTGATTTAAAGAGTTGTTGATGGATAAAAGTAGTTTAAAAGATCAATAAAGCCATGTCCTGCTCTGAAATAATACAAGGATCATAGAAAAAAACAGTATTTTATGAAAAAATGTTGTGTGATTTCTGTAGAGCTTGTTATGTTAATTTGTAGGAGGTTGGGGGAAATGTTCGAATCGGTGAGAAAGTGGACTTTAAATGAGTTTTTAAAGAAAAATAGGGGGGAGGTGGGTGAGCGCGGGAGGGGGGATATTCTTTCAGATATAATGATTCTAAAGTTGAGAGTCATTGAAATTAAAGAAGTTAGTTAAAGAGCAAAAAAGTCGAAATACTTTGTAATATTAGGATATTACTTTTCTAAGAAAGAAAAAGGTCCAATTATTTGATTCTAATAACATTGAATCAATAATTTTTAAGATCAGCTAGTTTAGAAAACCAAAATGGATTGCTTAAAATTCGCTGAAAATGTTTTAAAAATTGATAGCAACAAGGCTGAATTTTGAGATGATAATCTAGATAACATGTTAGGCTGATTGCTTCAAAGTTTTAATGTGCCTTAGAAAAGATAATATATTTAGGTGTGTGTGATAGTGGTATTAACACGAAAAAGACTGTCTCTTAATTTCCTATTTAACAAAGCCAAAAGAATGAATTCTTGGAATCTGGAATCTTTTGGAGGTTAAATACCTGACTGGAGGGAAATTTGATCATTAAAATAATTTCAAAAAAAACAAAACAAAGAGATAAGTATTCACATTAAAAGAAGTTTTATTGCAGTAAAAATAATTCCTCAGTGTATTATTCATAAAGCAATTGTTTGGTTCCATCTTGAAATCTTCTTTAAACTGCCACAAAGGAGAGCCTCCCCTAGTTTCGAAGTGCACATTCTGACAAATATTCAATTGTTCCTTCTCGCTTACGAATATTTTGATGAGTAAAAAATAAGATTCCGATTAGGATAAGAACTAGAATTAAAACCAAGACAATAACCAATAGGAATAGATTTATGGAGCATGGAATGATCCTGAGGCACCTCCTCCTCCAACGGGGTAATAAGAATAACAATAATAATAAAGTGAATTTCTCCCTGGATCATCTAATTAGTAGTCAACGATGAGAAATTTGGGTTCAAATGAAAACTCAGGATAATCCTAAAACCGAGACACAGGATCCTATTATTATCAGCCAACAAATTTTTCATTAAATCAGGAAACAGGTGGGAGATCTTAAATTTAACAATATTCCATGAGCAATTAATCCTTCAACTCGCAATAACAAACTAGATAAACTAACCAGTAATAACAATTCACTTCAATATTTCCCATAAACTCACCTGGAATATTCAATTCGTAAGTTCCTTTGGGTCAATTTTAACCTGCCACTAGCACTAATGCCTTGCTCCCTCAAATCAACTCCAATCCTTAGTTTGTATAATCTACATATTATGGTTATTAATAATAATAGAATCCATTTATGCAGGTATCCTAACAGTAATATTAACAACCGCTACCAATAAGGAAT
>Ga0302271_10001774_pt1 | contig 20370 bp, 13 predicted proteins | sample III_Bog_N1_1_FD_198767 | JGI IMG/M metagenome (GOLD analysis project Ga0302271, IMG submission 198767) | Peat permafrost microbial communities from Stordalen Mire near Abisko, Sweden - III_Bog_N1_1 | ecosystem: Environmental > Terrestrial > Soil > Wetlands > Peat | place: Sweden: Abisko... | reverse complement strand
TAGTCTAAGCACATGGCCATTTCCGTACTGCAAAATGTGTGCGCTGCAAAGCTGTAAATCCCATTGAGGACTTTATTGAAGCAGCGAAAAATGATTAAATCTGCATTTGCAAGAAATGCGAAAAGGGAATAGTCAAACCAGATATTGTCTTCTTTGGAGAAAGTCTCCCCGCAGAGTTCTTTTAGAATTGCAAACTCCTAGAATAAGCTGATCTCGTATTTGTCATGGGTAAACAAATACAAAAATATTTTGGGAAAAACGTTTTTTACAGGATGTGATGATAGCTTATCCCTCAAAACTTTTTATGTAATTTACTTGGAATAATCAACTTTCTTTGTTTTTTCTCCCAAAAAGGAACATCACTGAAAGTCTTCCCATTTGCATCTTTGGTTGATCTAATTGAAGAGAAAGTGCCAATAGTTCTTTTGAACAGAGAAAATCCTGGAATTGTGAGATCTAATTTCCTCTTCATGGAAGGTGACATTGATGATTCCGCGGAGAAAATCATGAAAGATATCGACTGGAAATTCCCAGAAATCAAGAGAACATACCCAGAAGGAACAATTAAAGAGGGAGACTCTTCCAAAGGTAAGCTGTGAAGAAGATAAATATCATAAATACACTGAAACTAATTTAAGAAAAAATAATAATAATAAAAACGATAACATACATTTACAACTGAGAGAAAATAACCATAACAATAATGGACAAAATCAATCTCTTATTCTATGTGTAGCTTGTCTATGAGATTATGGATGAATGCTTCAATTGATTTCTTTTTCTTATCCTCTCATTCCAAGTCTGTTGAAGTTTAGAGGGAGAGGGATTTGGTTTTTATTTTTTAACAAATGAAATAAAACAAATAAGTATTTCTCGTTGGGATGAAATTCTGTTTAAAACATCTTGAGATTCTTGCAATTTAGTTCTTAAAGTATCCCGAAAGAGCATCTTTATTTGTGTTGGATTCATAGTTTCAAATAGGTTTTGTTTATAATATATTTTTTTCTTCTAACATTGTATATGTCTTCTGATTTTTAGTAAATAAAAGTGATTTAAGACTAACGTCTTCTCCTCAAGAAGGTTTGAAATTATCAGCAATGACCTTATTGAGTTTATTAAGGGTGGGTCGATCGGATTCTTGTGGAGAAACCATGGATTTTATCATATCAATAAACCATTAATGGAAAATCTTTTTCTCAGAAACTTCTTTCAGTCGATCTTAAATCTAACCAGGAGCTGGCTGGTTTAAGACTTCTGCACCGAATAGTAAAAACAACCCAAGTTTCTAGACTCTGTTTGCCATACCCTTGTGGATTTCAGCTTTGTCATGGTTTAAATAGCAGGCAAACATATCCTTTGGGAAGAATTCAATTAATTGAATTATTTCTTTAGGATATTTCAATTTCGTAGAAGATGTTGTTCCTGCAGCCCCTCCTGCTACTGCTGTGCCGGTTTTCCCATCGTTTAAGTTCAGAGGGTGCATTCCCTGTTAATTTTGTTAAAAAAATATCAAAGAATGTTTGCATAAAAATGGTTGTATATTATTTTAATCTCACATCATGGTCTCCTGCTTCTGGTTAATCTTTCTCAATTCTGAGCTACATCTTCTTATTCTAAATCATGGCCTTAGTCGGTGGTGAAATAGGGGAGGATATTTCATTTAGGATCATGTTATTAGCAGGAAAATGTGATTTTGGTGGAGAGAAAACTGGGCTTTTAGAGGTATCTCCAAGTCCAGCTCTTTCCATTCCACTCGCCCTTTCATCTTCAACTTATTGAATTTTTTAATCCGTTCCAGCATTGGCAACACCAGCTGCATCTCCGTTTTATTTGGAGTTCCCATCTAAACCTTGATTTTCTGCATTTGGAATAACCTATCCTTATCTGTCTAAGTTTGTATTCACAAAAAGATTTTTCCTCTATCCATGTTTGGCTCCTTTCGATGGACCATTCTCGTCTTCATCATCCTCTTATTCGCATTCTCCCATACCCTCAACTGCATTGAAATTATCGTTTTCAGTTGTTCAGCAAAAATAATCTTTTTGTATGTAAATAATCACTTACCTTGAATTTTAATAGGGTGAATGAGGGAATTTTCTCTTTTATTCGATGCAAATGGAAATAATTATGGCCTGTTTTAGAAATCCTAATCTTTATTTGAAGGTGTTCCAACCGGTGAGAGTTGATCAGATATTTTATGATTCAATTTCACAGGTGAATAATCATCTTCTTCGTTTTCGAGTAAATACTCCTTGTTGGCTTCGATATCCTCCAGTAAAATAAGCAAATCTCTAGAGAATTTATACAGTGCCTCTACTTATGTTGGCAGTGTTGATTTCATGCTGTTCACATCAATTTCTCGCATCGGTTTGAGCTGATTGACTTAGTGCAGAAGTGTATTTCGCAGCATAGTTGGAGAAGCACTGTAATTGTTCGTATGGTAATTCATTTCGTATTCCTGATTAGATGAAGCAGAATTCTTGTGTCCAGGTATCTTGGGGATTTGCTGTTGTTCTTTCATTCCATTGATTAGCTTTGTTCGTTGAACTTATGTTCCATGTTCAGTTGCAGATGGCATTTTATCTACATCAATACCTTTATCGCTGAAGAAACTATGTTGCAAGGCTTAAGTTGCACTTAGTCTACGGACAGGATCCCTCTACAGTAAGCGATTTAGCAAATCCAAAGCCTCACCACTTAGCTATTTTTTTGTAATAAAACAATTATAAAATTATCATCAAAATAACTTGAAAATGCAATAACTCTTCCCAAGTAATTCTTGGAACACAAAATCAAAGAAGATTGTTTCTAATTTACTTGCTCGTAGCGAGGACCTGTGAGCTGAATCTAGCATAATTTGTTCTTCTCAAGAACTTATGAGAACTTTGTTCCAGAAAAGACTGTCTTCCCTGTTAAGCTGTTGGATTTATTTCATTTTTTAAAGGACAATTATTCAATTTAGAATCTCAACAAAAAATTATCTTTTGTTTCTCCTTACAGTGTATGGAAGATAACTCCAATGGAGAACAAATCACATTTCTCATCGTATCTGTGATTTTCAGATTCATTCGCTAGAATTTCTGGTGCAACAAACCCAGGTGTGCCTACATGCACATAAATGTACTTCTTTGCGTTGATGAACTAGGCCAATCCGAAATCAATCAGCTTTAACGAGCTAAGTGCACCTGATTAGCTTTACGCAAACATAATATTCTGAGGTTTTAAGTCCCTGTGCATAATGCCTTTGGAGTGAATGTATTCTAAGCCTCTGAGTAATGAGCTGAGAATGTGCTTCGTCATTTAGTAGGAGAATTATGGATTTCGATATTTGACAATTTCTTGTTAAAGTGATTTAGTTTCATCTAATAACTCAGTTAAAATGTAGTACCCTACGTTATCTTAGTAGCAAGCAACGAGTTTCAAGCAATTTGGATGGTTTATAGCACGAAGGATGTTTAATTCGTTGTCTAATGCTAACTAATTGAGAAAATGAATAAAATTAAATTAAACTTAGTAATTAATCGAGATAAGGAGCTTATTAATTATGTAAGGGGAAGTTACCCTTCAATGAATAAAGTTGGAAAATCTAAATCTCAAATGATAATTAAAATAAAAGAGAAATCCTTTTGGTTTGAGTGTGCGGGAGATAGTTTTAAATAGAAATTAATGCATTTTGGCAATTTCAATAAATTCTTGATTCTTTATCTCTTCCCCTAGAACAAAACTATTCTTTTGGTTTGTTTTATGAATCGATCTAGCCAAATTATAGTTTCTGTTTTCTTCTATCACTTGATTTGTAATTGGGGAGAGAAATTATTGGATCATTGCATCAAAAAGCTACTCGAATTATTCTGATGAGATTTGCAGATATTTTGAGTATTTTACAAAAATATTAGATTAGACACATAACTGTAAGGAATTAGCCTTAGAATCAGGGTAATATGTGGCTTAGTTTTATGTGTAGAAAATAAGATTTTTGGCATTTAAGAAGTAATTCTTATTTTAGTAAGTATTTTTTGGTTTGTAAAATTGCAGAAGAAATTAGAAATAATAACTGGATATTAATAAAATTAAAAATTTTTTGCCTTTTATTTTTTAGAGATTTCTGACTCGCTAAAAAATGTGCTTCAGATAGTTTAAAAATCAAACAAATAATTAGTATTTTTACCTCACTATCATCTATATCCTTCATTTTGCGTTTGTGAAGATATTTCACAGCGAAAAACTCTCCTGAATCTTTTCTGCGGACTTTATAGACCTACAAAAACAAATTTTTAAATTTAAAAGAAAGCCTAATAGATCTCATATTGGAAATAAGTAGTTTTAGATTTAGGCAACCTATCTTTGTCAAGAAACAGCTGTAATAATCGATGGATAAATCCCACGATTAGAATTATTTGTTATTGTTACCTTTGCGTATTTTCCCTTTCCGATTTTTTGCAGAATTTCATATTCTTACAGGAAATCCGATTGAAAGATCTACTTTCCAAGGAAATCTAACAGACTTGTCATGATGATTTAATCGCCGTAGAATGATGTTGTTATCTCTTCTTTGTCACTGAGAAGATAGAATCCCAGGGTTTTTTCTTTGAAAGGTCTATCTGCTTTTTTCGGCTCATAAATCCATCGTATTGACATTCTATTAGTGATTGGTATCACTTTCTCTGGCTTAGCTTGATATGGTTCCTATTTAAGTTAGCGAAAATAGTTTGGTTTGTTTGTTTCTTTGAATTGAAATATGTAAAATGATCTAAAACAACACCAAACCCAAACCATTCTTCAGTTATTGTGTGATATTATTTTACCTTGCATACAATGAGTCTATCTTTAGCAAAATAAACATATCGAAGGACTGAATGCAGGAACTTTTTCTTAGTGAGCCTTACTTCGAAAGTGCATCCAGTGTAGTCATACGCTACTGAGCTTGTTTGGGTGCTCATACTTCCCTTTTGTAGTAATGTCTACCCTTGAGTAATAAATCCTTATCTCTTTCCTTAAAAGATTCTCGTATGTGATTATTGTGAGTTATGATTCTAGTTTTTTATGACTCCAATGAAATCTTTACTTCTCAACCAATCTTTATTTTTATCGCCCCACCTGAATTCAGTTATTTCCACCTCCCCCAAAAAAAACAAAATGTGAAAGAGGCAGAATAAATTGAGAGATCGTTTTATCTCATTTTAAGTTGATTTTGGTTTATTCTTCTTTATTCAATCTCTCCCCCCAAATTAAACTTTAAGAATATCTTAAAAGAAGGGAATAAATATTTTTTGATTATGTGTATGTTTATAATTTACTGTAAAATATGTTGTCTTCTTCTCTGTTGTTATATCATTGTAATCATTTCGGAATCCTTTATTCCCTTATCTGAATATTTTTAATATTAGATTTCAATTAATCTTGATGTAACCGTGCAACAAAAAAAAGTAGCTATCACATTAATAAAAATTTGTCTAGATTTGATTCTGAAATAGGGTTTATTTGTGAATTTTGCAATTTAAATCAGTTTGTTTGTTGAGTTTTTCTTCTACTAAGCTCCTAAGAAGAGCTATTAGTCATAGTTAATGTAGTACTAATTATTTTTTATTATATTAGAATTCAGTTAAAAGAACTCTCAAAGTAATATTTCATTCATTTGAAATTAGATTATCAATTAACCAGACGTTCATCGCTAGTACATGTGTGTGCGTTAAAAGATGATTGCAAGAAATGAATTTTGGAAAGTGAAATGGAAGTTATAAATAGTGGATAATATAAAAGATAAGTAAACAGTTTTTATTATTTTTTCTTTTAATTTGTTGCTGAAAATATTTCCAATTTGATCAAAATATGCTTTTTATTATGTAATAAAACAAAAAAAGAATTGAAATTTCTAATAGTAGAGAAAGAATGAGGGAAATAACAGCTCAACTAATAAATCTCAACCATACTGCATTAGGTTGATAACTTTGCTGTAGATGTTTGCCTTATTTTTTTAGATAATTTTTATGTGCTGAAAGGCAACTTGCTGAATAGTTTACTTCAGATACATAGCAATTTGCTTAGATAAATACCAAAAAATTAATAGAATAACAGGTATTTACAATATTTCAAAAAAATAGAATAACTATTGAGCCTAATATGTATTACAACCTCGAGCCAGTCTTATCAATCTCTCAAGTTTAAGGGTAGATAACATGGCCCAGAAAATAATTTATCTTTTCTAGCTAATCTTATTAATCTTTCAAGTATTTCTATTAGCCTTAAAAGTACCTCAAGTAGGGTCTTTAACGAATCTCAAAACTTTATTAGAGACATCTGTGCATAGCCACTTTGTGCTCAATTAATCAAACTCATAAATATATTAATAAGTTTATCTTAAAACTTAATGGATACTGGAATTGAAGAAAATAAAGCAGAGTATCTTTTAAAACCCCTAGTAAACCTCCTTAAAATATTTAGTATTCAGTTTGACCACTACGATAACTGAATATTATCTGATGAAGCATAATCTCTGCTATTTCCACTTGCTTGCCAAAATTACCAAATCTCTTAAGCATCTCAACCTGAACTTATTGTTCTAACATTAATTTCTTCATCTTCAAGATATTTATGCAATATACTTACTTTATTCCTTATGCAATAATAGCTCTTCTATCTATTTGAGAAGGTCATCTTAGTTTTACTTTCAGCTTTGAAACCTTTTATGGCAATAAACGGTCTTATGTAATTTTCCATAGCTAAGCTCACAAGTTTTGAGATCTTTAAGTCAAGTCACACTGATGTACTGATGTAAGAACGTTATCTTTGGTGATGAGCTTGCCAAGTCAAGATTTTGTTTAAGACGACCGACATGCTGGGCTTTTATTTCTTTTTGATAATGTTTTCTTGAAATCAATTAATGACTATGATCTTAAAATAAGATGCGCTTTTCATGCTTATCATTCGTATCTTTGATGTTTTTTTTGTTTTTTTTTCTTTAAAAATCACACATATTTCTGTTTCGCTTCAATTTCTTTATTCCCTTCTTCCTCTTACCCCACTCTTAATTAATTCATTAAGTACTTTTTCAAAATCCTTTTCCCATATTTGATTTAAATTTATTGCAATAATCAATTATTTCTCCCAAAGAAATTTAAAAAATTGATCATTTATCTAAGAAACAAAGAGGAATAATAGCAATAAACCTCCATATCTTGAAAACAGCCATTTTTAATCATGAAGTTAGCACCAAAGTACAGGAAAGTTTTTACAATTCTACAAAAAGCGTTGCTTATCCACATAGTTTTTGACCTTCTGCAACGCACTAGACCATATGCGAGTTCCAGTACTTAACAATAGCTATCAATAGATACCTTGGATAGAATCAAGAACAGCATTAAGCATATGCTTGATGATCTGAACTTGATAGAGATGGATAATGAATCCACTTGAATTTTCAAAGCTTAACAAAGGAATCAATCGTAGTTTTTTGAATATTTTTAAGCGCTATGTAACTGCATTTATATTTAGCAGCAGATTACTAGCTAATAAGAGAGAGAGAGAGAGAGAGATATATGAATTCATTTAAAAAGATAAATAAAAAATTAAATTAAAATTTAAAAACCAAAATAAATTCAAATAAAAATGAGGGAAATCCCCTCGCAAACACATAAATTCAAATTAACATAAAATCAAATAAAAATAAATTTTGCAAAATTTCAAATTCAATAAGTCAATTTATTGAGGAAGGATGAGTATTTGAATTGATTTGTCAGAATGAATGGATTATTGTCTTGGTTTTGGTAAAAAAAATTTGCAAAAAATTCAATCTTAAAAACTTTAAAAAATCAAAGAATGTGCCTATCTAATAATTAAAAGAAAAACCTAAAAACAAATCAGTATTTTTAATGTGATTGTTACAAATAATTTCACTGAACTTTTTAATGAATTTGCAAACATTTCAATTTTTAATTAATTTTCAGTTAAAAAATCCCAAATTAATCTAATGTGTGTTTGTATTTTCCTATTCAATTATTATCAGTATTTCTGTAAAATAAAAAGACTTTCTTCTTGCACGAAAAAAATAAAAAATAACTCAAACAAAAACAATCAATATTCTTTGTTAATGTCATCTGTCACCCATAGATCATATTCCGCAAGTATTTTCTTGAATGGGTTGCATTTATTGGTAGCTAGAGCGTCTTCATCTAGTTTGTCTTTTCTATCATTGTATCCATTTTCTTAGACCATATTATCGAATAATGTAATAAGATTGGAGTCTTTGAGATTTGAAATAGATGAATTATCAAGATTTATGATGGCATTAGCTATATTTATCTTGAACCTTTATATTCCCATGATTTTCTCTTCCAAAGTGTCTTTGGTTATCATCCTATAAACGTTAAGGGTATTTTTCTAACCAATTCTATGAGCTCTATCGATTGCTTGTAAGTCATTCATTGGATTGTAATTATGATCAAACATAATGACTACATTTGCTGATGTAAGATTCAATCCTAACCCACCGACTGATGTCGTCAGGAGCATGATTTTACATTCAGAATCTTCATTGAATTTGTTGACGATTGAATATCGTTTTGAAACAGGTACATTCCCATCTAATCGTAAGTATTTTATGTGAGCAAACTCTGTATTCAACAGTAATTCGCAGATAAGCTGAAGAGATTCTTTGAATCTACTGAAAATTAGCACTTTATTTTTATTTGTTGTTAAGACTTTTTGCTCCTCAGATTGGATGCTCTCTTTTTCTTCAAATCCAAGATCTGTTAGGAGTTGTTTTAGCGCTAAAAACTTTCCACTAGCGTTGAGGCCATTTTGCAAATCTTTTTATGATGCTTGATTTTTTATTTTCCTGCATTGCCAAGGATGGTTTACGATCTAAATCATTTGAGAAAGCATACGGAGAACAGATTCTTAAACTTTTGTGCTTTGGGCTTCTGGACCAGTACCCTCAGTAGCTCCTAATTGAGTTTGCAGTTCACTTTCACATTTTTCGATTTGATTATTCTCTAAATCGTCATAAAGTTGTTGCTGTGATTCTGTCATGTAACAATAATAGTCCTAGATAATCTTTGGAGGTAATTCTTTGAGAACCTATGATAAGAAAGAGAAATAAATAAGGGTAAAAATATATAATTTTAGATCTAAAGTGAAAGTGATTTCTTTATTATTTACTAATTTTTTGTCTCTTCTTAAGATGAAAGGCATGACTTTTTTGTGCAAATCTTGTAAGACTCTATTTTGATCCTCTGAGAATAGCACTTTTTCATCTGAGAAATTCAAGATATTTGTGTGGAAGAGCTTTGAAAAGCGCTCACGGAAATTCTTCGAACTTCCAAGATATCCAGGCATCAAAAAGTCAAAAATACTCCATAGTTCCTGTAGATTATTCTGAATTGGTGTGCCTGAAAGCAAGAACTTATGCTTCGCTTGAAGAGAGCGCACAGCTTCTGCAACTTTAGTTTTTTAGTTCTTAATGAGATGGCCTTCATCTAAGATACAGAATTTATATGAAACCGCAGAGAATAGTGCTTGATTTCTCTGAACTGTGTTGTAAGAAGCGATCAAAATCCGATGTTTCTCTTTATCCCTATTGTAATCTAACAAATTTCAAAAGAATGTTTGAAATATTATTTTACTATATATCTCCAAAAAAAAAAGATTCCTATTATAAATATGCATTTTTACCATCGAGAACAACTTTGCTACTGACTACAAGAGGTTTCATAACAGCTGGATTTAGATACTTCTGGATTTCATAGTACCAATGATCGACAATACTTGAAGGAGCAATAATCAGTGATATCGTATGTGGTTTACCTTCATCAATATCCTTTTAAATTTCGTTCTGCAATACAACGAGTACTTACAGTGTTTTCCCAAGCCCCATGTCATCACAAAGTGCTCCATTAAGATTATATTTAGTCAAGAACCCTAACCATTTAACACCTTCAAGTTAGTATTCCCGAAGAGTTGTTCTTGGTTGGGAAGATAATTTATAATCAAAATGAGCATTGTTCTAAAAATCTAATATGAACTGATTTCCTTTGGCTATTTTTCTTTGTAAAATATCACTGAGTTTCGAAGTTGATTCGGCATTTAAGTTCTGCAAGAATACACTTGTGATGATTTTACCAAGATTCTAAAATGCGAGATCTTTGATAACTAGATTCGGAGAAGTCAAGCACTTAACAACTTGCATGACAAAAATACCTGAATAATCCATCATTTACTTTGAGTTCTCTTCAAGCAAAGAAGTTAATAACTCAAATCCGATTTGGTTTTATGCCTTTAGAAGTGAATGAAGTGACTCAAATAAAAAATTCTAAACTGATATCAGCCTAGAAAAGCTAAGGTCATTGCTTGCATTTATGGAAGAATTAGTATCAGTAGAGGTATTTGCACTTATTGTAGTAGTATTAGAAGGCTAAAATGAAGATTCCATCAATAAAGTCTATTTCATCCCTTAGAAATTTTTCTCAAAAGCTCTGACAAGAATATTATTCAAGATTTTTCTAGCAACTTTACTGATTTTGTTTCTTTTTGGCTCCTCCATTGAAATGAATGTCTAATCAGATGGACTCATCAGCTAGCTATTTAGAAAGATAATTAACTAAATAATGAACTTAGATAGTCTCTCTACGAAAGAGAATTGTCTTAAATCCATTAAGGACTCTAATAATTTATAAAGAATTCTCAATTGATTTTCAAGCTCATCCCATTTAACACCTGATGCATCGACTCTCAAGTTCTCACGTAGCCTAGTAAAAAAGAGAAAGATTAGGAAAAGTAATTAAAAATATTGTGATTTTAGTTGTAATTTAGCTAAAAAAAATGATAAAACGTGTAATTTATTTTTACCATTTGGAATCGAGCTAAATATGTGCGAAAAACTGCGAATTCGACAGAAGATTATCATATATGAACGATAGATTTCCAATCTCTCCATGCTTATCCACATACAAACCCAGAAGAGAATTAAAACAAGCACATTTCGATGCATATTTCAGAAATTCTTTATGATATTTCTCAGGATCTGTTATCCCCGAATGTGAAAACTTTTTCCGTTAAATCACTTTAGAGAGGGAGTTCTTCAGAAGTTTCTAAGTTGTCTCAAATTTCTCGATTGACTAGATTAATAAAAGGAAAGTTTAGCTCACGAAGCAGCTGATAATCTAGAATTTTTCGAGCTAAATGTATCTGGGAAGTGGACGACAAATTAGATTCAAATTTGCTAGTGGTTGCTTGTTGAAGGTAATAGATGTAATGTAGAGATAAATTGAGCACATCTTGATGAGGATCGTGAAGTCTTCGCATTTCTCAACAAAAGCATCGATATTCTTTATTATGCACTCCATGTTTTGAATAAGTTTATGCCCGATTTCGGTTTAATTATTGAGTTTATTCATTAATTCTACAGACATATTCCGTAACTCTGCATAATTGTTCCTTCTTTCAGTCAAACCTTTTTATTTTGAGTTGCAAATAACATAAAAAAAGGGATTTAATGGATGATTATTAATTTTTTACTTGCGAATGTCCTATGAAATAGTATGTCTTAAATGACTTTTGAATTCTTAATGAGTGGTGCAGATTCCGTCACAGAGTCGATGGATTACAGATAATTTTAAATATCCTAGTCAACAATCGAGATTGATTCAATAGTCATGTCAACTTACTTTAGATCCATTAGCTATTCCAGCGACTGGAGAGAGAAGAAATTTGTTATCTACCCAGGGGAGATCACAGCAGAAAAAGCAAGTTAGGATGATAGTGTTAGACATAATAAGACATGTTAATGGTAGTTTTTCAGTTGAGTTTATTGAATTATCTTGCGTATTTCTTGCTGGATATAATCAAGATTTGACTGATAGTTTTAAGCTAAACGAGATAAGGCTATCACAATACGTTAGAGTCTCATTATATTGTTGTCAAAATACCCAATCCTTGACAGAGAACTTGAGCAATAATTATAATGTAATTTCAACCCCTCCACTCCAAGATCAAGCCCACTAAACTCCTCGACGACTTTCTCACAAGATTAGCTCGAACCTGCGACGTTGAAAAGCAGTGAAATAGTCTTCTGCGCTTATTCAATTTTCAAGTGTGGCTAAACAACTTTGCTCAGATTTATCAAAGCACTGAAGTTATCTTCACTTCTTTCCACTACCAATCCTCTAATGATCAATTCAAACAACAATTACATGACTTCTTGATCTTTAGATTATTGAATTTTGAGTTTCTTGACACCTTCACATAGGAAAGAATATGTTTCATTTCTGACTTCTTCTTCCCAGTGGAAAAAATATTTAAATAATTTTTTAATGTGAGGAGGTGAAAAATCAGCTTCAGTCATGAACCCTAGTCTCTAGAACTCCTGCAAGAGACAAAGGATCGTCTTGATATTGTAGCTGATGTCATCGAAGATATCCACGTAATTCCAGAGCCTAGAAATAATCTGTGAAAGAAAAGGGCCTTCCTTGGTAATCCACTCTTTTTCTCCAACGAAAATCAAGAAATTTTCTGCGAAATGCATTACAATATCTTCATCTTAATCAGCTCCTAATATGGCTTCATAACTGTGTCGAAATAACTGGAAAATCTCCCTCCTTTAGAACAGAAATTAAAAAAAAAAATAATTAAGAATTAAAATTTCTGGCATAATTTTGTTTCATACCTAAGATCTTGGCGTTCATTAAGAAGGGAAGTTACTAAAACAAGTGAAGTCTGCGTGATTAATCGTTGGCCTTCTTTTTCAATGGATCTCTATAGAAATGATTAGATTTTCATAAGAAATTCAAACCTAAAGGTATCTGAGATGTAATTTGAATTTTTCAATATCAAAGTGACCATCTCGCATGCGACTCTTCTAATCATAATATCACTCTTTTTACCACTGTAATCAGTCAGCTAATCAAGAAGAATTATGATGAGATTTCTGCTAAGATAATTTTCTATTTTATCTCTGAGATTTGATCCATCTGCAAGGAATCTCTAAAGTTACCCTTAGAGAGTTAAAAGAATCGAATTAAAAAACAACTGCTCGTTGTTCTCTTCAAGCAGCTTTGGGTCAATGTCTTTCATCAAAATATTATGAGAAAAGTCTAAAAATTCAATGTTTTCCTTTAAAAATCCCTTCAAAACCATCGCCGAATAATGTCTGATTTCCCAAGTTTTACTAAGTAGATTCTTCAAGCACTACCTGAAAATGTTATTGAATGGCACAAATAGATTCAATCCCAAGCATTCTTTCATGCTCACTTCTGGAACCTATGGTCCATTTTCATTGTTATTTAGATTTGCATCTTCAGCTGGATTCAAGTTATTAGTATTATTATTCTCCGTTTTGATTTTTTTCTTAGTATTTTCACCAGGATTCTATGATGAGGACTATTAATTATCTTTCTTTCTCTTTTTATTCTCACTTGGTATCCTACTCATAGAGTTTGGAGCGCTATTTGCAGTAGTATTTGTTTATTCTTCTTCAATAGCATCTGAAAAACTGTCTTAATCAAGCATACTGTTTTCCCTTTATTTTTCTGAAAAACTAGCAAAAAAATGAGAATTCACAATTCCTAGTAAATTAGTCGGATTCAGCTCAGCAGATAATCCCATTTTCGATAAAATCTATTCTTCCAGTTCTCTTGATTCTCTTTGCTATTATAACTGAACATCATAGAATCCTTTTTCTCTTGCAAACAGAGGCTCTTCATGTTCCACCATGTGTTCATAATCAATATCTTTGACTTTAATATTCCAAGATGCTTTCACTTCCTCTATTGTTCTGATGGTTCGATTCTGATTGCTCCAATTCTCTCTGATGATATTCTTTCTTTTCTCAAAATTCATTTGCTCAGCATTTAAATTATGTTTTTCCACACCTATTTCCTCGTTTTCTTCAAGCTGCATTTCTACTGCATTGCTATTTTTCGGATTATTACCATTTGCATTGTTAGTTCCTTTCTTCTTGCTATTTTATTTCTCTTATTGCACAACCTATTTTTCTTTCGAAATCCTTTTCTTTTTCTTAGAAGTTTCTTCTCCTTCAATCTGCATAACTTCAGAACTTTCCTTACCATTCGCGGCTCTTCCATTATCAGATATTAAATCAACATTCTCACCTTTATCTTCATTGGAAATCTTCTCCATATGGAAGAGACTTAGAATATCAATATCTTCATCTTTTTCTAAATCTGACACTAAGAACTTCTGCAACCGCTGAGTGTAGTAATGGTAAGTTTTTTCAATAATTCCAGCAGCAACTTGCCTGTGTTTGAGCTGTAAATATGAGTCTTTTGTCGTTGAGAACAGCAATCTCATTGCTTTTTTCAAGAGATAATAGATTGATGAAGGAGAGTCCTTGTATATCTCGACAATCTATCTCACGCAGAGCTCAAACAGACTCTCATTTTTCTTGTCTTAAAACAAGTTAAATATCTTGTCCAGTTTAGCTTCCATCTTCTTATTTTTTCGAATAAAAACCTACTTTTTCTATTTTTTCCCTTTTTCTTTTCAGCTAGCAGCTGCAGTGATTCAGAGTGTAAAAGCACCCCTGATATTTTTTATTTTATTTTTCTCCGCGTTCCTTCCTCCTGACTCCACCACCCCCCACCCTCCCAAGCTTTCATTTAAAACCTCGAATGATCTTATTTACCCCTCTTTAACTCTCTCTCCCTCCCTTTTGATTATTAAAAACACCTTCACTGAAATGGATTTAAAAAATATCATCTTTCTTAAAATATTAGGTACTTTTGACAATATAAATCAGTCATTTATTGAACCATATTTCCTTTATATTTTACTAGTATCTAGCGAAACTTTTCTCTCATTTTTTCTTTTTCAGCCTTTTGATACTTTTCTTTCTGATAACTAAGTAAAAATCATCCTGATAAAGCTTTTTCATAAATGAAGGTAAGTAAAGCAAAGGATATTTGCATTTTAAGGAGAAAAAAATAATTAAAAAATGCAGTGGCTTGTTTCATTCCTTTCAAAGTTAGGATATTTAAAATAAAACTGATTGTTAACAAAAACGAGCTATTTCTTTTTTTTTAACTCCTGCATCTCTCTCTCTCTACTTTGTTTGCTTAAGATTTTGAAGTATTTCACATATTCTTCTTGTAAAATAACCAATTTCAATCGCATTTTTAAATCGTTTCATTTGGGATAACAAACAAAATATCAAATACCAAAACTAGATTAAACTATTCTTTTATATTGTTCCTACAAATATTGAATTTAAACATAAAAGTGCGCCAAAACAATTCAAAATCATAATTATTTACATCCTAGACACTTGAGAAATAAAATCATTCAATTTAACTAATTCTAATGCAACAATTATATTCTTATTTTAATGTACATGAAAATCCTAAAATACTTAAAAAACGAAAGAATCAATAACTATTTGCTGCTTTATTACTTAACACTCAAAAAATGAATGCTATGTGAAACGGTTTTTCAATTATCAAAAAATTCAATTCAAAATAGAATAAAAAAAAATATGAAACTAATAAGCTATTTGTAATGTCCTCAACGAGTTGGACGATAAGGGCTTGCTTGCTAAAGTGTTTCTCCAAGTTAATTTCTAACACTTTGAGAATATGCCAGCAGTTTGTTGCCTTAGAGATAATCACTTTAACCAGGAGGAGGAATTACCTATGGGTTTTAGCTCGAATTGATAATAAAACTGCCATAATTGTTGTTTATGTTATGCGTCATCAATTGAGAGTTTGCCTATTGAGGGTAATAACCCTTGCTATCTCTTTAATTCTCTATGTAACTATTCTAACTTTCCCTTTTCATGCCCTAAACATTAACGTTCGAATTAACATTATTGCTAATATTATTTGTTTGTCCATTGAGTGGTAAGGTACTTGCAATGTTCGGATACAAAAACTAATTTTAAGCCTGCAACGCTTGAACTGTTGTCCTCAATCCTTCTATCTAAGCATCTTTATTAGAAACGTAAAACTATGATTACTCAAGTTGTGCAATCGTTTGCTGCAATTGTTTAATCGTTTCCTTCAGCGATCCTATTTCTACTTCTTTTTTCTTGATTTCATTATCTTTTGAGCTAAGTTACCCTTCCAATTTCTGCAATTACCCTTACAAAGAATGAATAATTTCATTGTATTCATGAACTTCTTCGCTGTGCTGTTTTTCCAGTGCTTTGTAGTTCAAGAGGTCATCTCTTCTAGCTGCATCGATAAGTTAGTTTAACTCACTTTTCATCTTTTAAGCTTCTTGCTTTTCTCTTTTAGCAGCTTCTCCTTCTTCTTTCACAGAATTATACTTCTTCTACCACATCGCAGCTTCTCGTGAATCTGTGCAACCCACAAAATATTCATTTTCCAAAATGAAAAAAAATGAAAAATAAATTAATAAAAAATAATCTTCTGCATCTTTTCCTAACCTTCTTAGGAATGGTCTTGTAAAGTTGCTTTAAAATCCTTGTAGATGCCAAGTTTCTACTCAGCCAATTAAGAATTCGCATTCGCTTCTTTGAGTTTTTGATCCTTTTCGAAATTTTCTTATGAAAATCGCTAGGTTTTCTCTTTAAGCAGTTTTTCATATAGTTCTTAGTAATATTTCGATTACATTTTTTCATTCTCCGTAGAAGTTAAACTCACTCGATCAAGCACTTCTTGCACTTTTCTCTAAGCCTTTATGACTTCCTGATCTTTCTCATTTAATGCACTCATAAGATTCTAGATTCTCCTATCCATGTCGAAGATCTATCTTTAATGCTCAGCTTCAATATCTGATTGTTAGCTTTACTCAAATCTTCTCCCAAGGATCCTTTCAATCTCCTTATCCTTGGCTTTCAGTTCTCTTTGCAATTCTGACAAATAAACAACACAAAACCAATCAATTTCATTTAAATTATGGAATAATTTTAAACATTTTGATCTCTTTTTATTTTTTGTTACATTCTTCTTTGGCATTAAAATCCTGGGTGGTTCTGTTAAGCTTCTCAGTGGAGACTTATGAACGCTGTAGGAATTCAATTTAATCGTTTAGATAATTGATTTAGCCTTGCATGCTTTTGATAACACCGTTTTTTTCTTGCTCAAGATCTTTGTATCGTTTTGCTAAAATATCGTTTTCATGGCAGATCTTCTCAAGCCATTTCTAATGATCAGCAGAATTGTACACTGATTATGCGCGGGAGTCACTGAAATTCTTTAGAGCCTAGAGTTGTTCTTAAAGGAGAGATATTTCTCTCTCCATTTTTTTGTTTTCTTTAGAGGGAAAAATAAATAAATAAACATAATTTGTAAATCAATCAACTCGATTGAAGGAAGTTCTATTAATGCTATTTGCTATTTGGGCTTCGTACATTCAGTTAGTTGATCGATTTTCTGTATTTTATTCCTTTCTTGACTTTAAAACCATGGTGATTTTATGAATTCCTCAAGTTGTTTATCGTTGTTGATGTTGTTATTGTCCATCGCTATGCAGTGGTTAGAATTCTTAAAAATTCGTTTTTTACTCTAATTGAATAAAATAGTTCAATGTATGCAACTCTTCAACTTAATAGCATTCCCAAAAAATTGTCTGTTTATTTCTCCCCCTAATACACCTTTTTAATCAAAACATCCTTGTTTCTTTTTTCAACTTGATGCCCAAAATACATAAGCAAACATGAGTGTTTTATTTTTATTTTAAAGAAAGATAAACAAAGGAATAAAAAAAATCAAAGATAACATCCTTGCTAGATTTCTTAATAGCATTTTCCAGTAATTTTTGTAATTCTAAAGATCGTTCTTCTTCAAATTCATTTGAAGTTTAAAATGGACAGATTGTGAGAGTGTGAAATATAAAATAGGACTAATTTGCCTTATTCTAAAACCTTATCTTAAAAACTTACATTTTCTCAAATACTGAACTAATTATTTAATTATTTGCAAGCTCAAATGAAAGATTGGTTTTTTTCTGATCGAAATTTTTTGAGAATCGACAGGTCAAAATTTTTAAAATAAATAAATATTACAAAAAAGTAAATTTAAAAAAGCAGAAATTTTACAGGTTCTCTCTCTCTCTCTCACTCTTAAAAAATAGAAGCAATCATAATCAAATGTAAAGATAGAAATGTAAAGAACATCCATAATTACCATGTGATTTTATCAGTATCGAAATGAATTCTAGAAAACGAGAAATGTGTTTCTAATGTGCTTAAGAACAATGTATTCCCTGCTCATAATTGCTGTATATAAACTCCGTATTACTCTCATCGAACAATAATGATTGTAAAGTACTAAAGAATTATCCTCCTCTTAATGACGAGCAACTATCTGCGACCCTCATGGAGTTTAACCAAAATAAAATCATAGAAGAAATAGAGATATTTTTTGCATGCCTCAGAAAAGATTTAAACAAAGCTGTCGATTACGCATAAAACAAAGCAAAAGAAGCTGTTTCTAAATGTACTGCTAATAACTCCCATATCCTAGATGAATATTGTAAAATGGCAGAAATAGATAAACTGAAGTAACTCATAAAATCAAATGAAAAAGATGCAGATAGCAACCTTGACGAATTCATTAAAGACAAATGGGAAAAAGCTGATGAAAATAGGGAAATTCTAAGAAATATTATCGACTAACAGTAAGAGAAAAAAAAAGTTTCCTTAAATTAGTCTTACAAAGTCGCTAATTAAATTATTGAAACCATTAAGAACGTCGATTTTTATGAAAATCCCTCCGCTAATGATAAAAAATTAAGCCAGTTTGAATTAGTAAAATCGAACCACAGAACTTCATAACAAGTGGAAATCAAAAAGTATCCTAACTAAATTTTTTAAGTAAAGAACACACAGCACGGCGAATGGCAATAAGTGTTTATCGATCCTGTTTTGGATTCATCCAAGAAATACATTTTTCAAATAGAAGTTGAACAAGGACCGAAAATCACAAGCAATCATTTTATGTTTGGAATAGTCAAAGATTCTGATAAAAATGGTGATTTTGCTTAACTTAAAAAAATGGGTTATTACGATTATTCAAGTGGATTCGGAATCGACAAGTTAATCAAAGGAACTCCCATGTAATCAGGAAAAAAAATAACTGGAAAGCATAGTTTCGAAGTGAGAATTCATTTAGATTAAAAAATTCTTAGAGTTGGTTCCCTCCCATTTTATACATCAGTAGCGTAGCTTGATAATCCCAATAAAATCGATCCAAAAGTGCCCTATAGATTTTTTATTTCAGTGAATTGTCTAGGAGATACTATGAAAGTTATCTCAATGAAGATTGTTTAGCAGTTTGATTATTACATGTGAGAAAGATAGATTTGGAGTTTAGATTTAAAGAGCATGTAAAAATGTTGCTTTTTTACCTTGTTTGTCAGTGAAATTTAAAGATTTTTTTAATAACATTGAAGTTGTGGAAATGGTGTCTTTTTATTAAATACCTAAATAAAGAAGAAGCAGATTAAATTTTATGACAATTATGAAGAATCTCTGATATCTTGGGATTTAATATGATCACTGGATTAATCAGAGAGTTTAAAGCTAAAATAAATGAAAAACTGTGAATCTTGTAATAATATATCTTAGAATTCCAAATCATATCAACAATGTAAGAAAGATACATTTTAAGCAATCCATAAAATCGCTTTTAAAACTCAATCTTATCTTAAAATTAGACTAAAAGAAATAAGTATCTCATTGAAATCATTTCATTCACTCTCTCACATTTACCATCTAAAATAATCATAAATACCCCCCAACCAACATCAATAAATGTCAAAGAATTGTCTTAATAGTGCTAAGATGAATCGCAGGGTACTCTGGATAATTTTAAAAATAGATTATTTTCCCCACTATGCTCTGCCTTCATTTCAAAATAATAAACTAAATCATCTTAAATTACACAATTATGAGCAATAGGAATGCAAAATATGATATACAATAAATGGTCTTTTGAGCCAGTTTATCCTTTACAAGTTATTTTTAATTACTGTAAAATAAATCTATTTGACTCCAAAAAAAGAAGCAAACAATCATAATCATTTTCTGACTTTTTCGTATAAAATCCTAAAAGAATTCTTTCATTATCCAAATAATCCACTCATACTTCTTTTTTAAACCCTCAAAAAATACCATAACATGCATTCAACCCTTCTAATATTTTTCTTTCTTGAAAATTTTTTGATGATCATAATAAATGGCTTTTTTCTCTTTTACTGGTTGAAAAGATATTTTATTATTTGCCAAAACCAAACCAGCTGACAAATGACAGTTTGCGTTACTTTCTTTTCTTCTAACATTAAAAACAACCACCTTGAAATAATAATCCTAATGATTCTAAGAAAAAAACATATCTCCTACATTCTTCAATTTCTATTAATTATTTGAGATCATTTTCACTGGCTGATTTGCTTCACTTT
>Ga0302271_10001773_pt1 | contig 20373 bp, 15 predicted proteins | sample III_Bog_N1_1_FD_198767 | JGI IMG/M metagenome (GOLD analysis project Ga0302271, IMG submission 198767) | Peat permafrost microbial communities from Stordalen Mire near Abisko, Sweden - III_Bog_N1_1 | ecosystem: Environmental > Terrestrial > Soil > Wetlands > Peat | place: Sweden: Abisko... | reverse complement strand
ATTGCAATAGCCTTATCCCTATCTATTGATTTTATCAGTTTAAATCGATTTTTCCTCATTCAAAAATAATATTTTTTTGATGAATTTTATGAAAAACAGAAAAAGGTGTTTGACTCTGCTGATTACTACAAAGAAAAAGAAGAGTCGGATAAGAATTGAAAGATGTATATTGATGAATTCAAAGGTGAAGAAGGCCCAATGTCAATTGATAACAGCAGATATGTCAAAGCAGCCTTCGCATAATTGACGTAGATCAAATACCTTTATTTCAATTTTCTTTCCAATGATGAGTTCTGTTTTGTATGTTTCTTTAAAAGAAGGTCCTTTTTTATCTTTTGATTTCGAAAGGGAAAATAAAAACAATAGATATTTAATCATTAAAACAAAAGCAATATTTTCTTTAAACATTCTTTCAGTTGAGTAAACTGAAAATAACCAAACTTAAATAATCATCAAAATGAAATCAAACAAAAAAGGAGGTATTTATTTTAGACTCCATTTCAAGTGAATTAATGCAAAATTTTAGGTTTTATCGAATTAATTAATAATAACATAGTATGGAAAATCATGTTAATAATGTATAACCTGTAAAAATTGGGCACTACTCAAACCATGATTTTTTGTCCAATTTATTTATAACTTTGCCCAATTTATGAAAAAGCTAAAACAATAAAAGATATGTATTAGGTTTAACAGGCAGACCAAAAATTTTAATAATATTATTCACACAAGAGAAGTTGGATCCTAATAATCTTTCTAAAAAGTTATTTTTAAAGTATCTTGAGAAAGAATCATTAGTCCTTGGTACATGTTTTAGAAAGAAATTTGGAAGTTTGTCGGAGTAAAAAGCACATTAAAGCTTTTTTCGAAAGAAATTGTTGAATATTATTTTTCTTTCCAAAAGACTTTATTTTGAATTCATAAGAGAAACAAAACAGAGAAAATTCAACTATTTTCAAAAAAGTGATTCCATGATTTAAACTTTAGAGGTAGGTCATTGAATTGAGTGACTTTGAGATGAAAAGAGTGACTATGAGCACTTAAAACGAAGAAAACTCTTTTACCTTTACGTTAAATAAAGGTGAAGGAAGATAAAAGAAAGATCTCTGATATTCCAAGATTACTTTTTAGTTATAATGATTAAAAAAGTGTTTTTTAGGACAATAGATCTGAATCTTAATAATAGCCATCCTTGTAACTTCCAATTACATAACAAATGAGAGGATATTATAGTTTTTATGATAGAAGTAGCCATAGTAAAGAAGGTATTGAGAAAATTGCTGCATTAATAAATTACGAATTAGTACAAAGAAATGAGAAAACGAAGATCAAGAAGAGGATAAAAATGTTCTTTTTAGGGTTTTGATAGTTGTTATTTCTGTGTCTGTATCAGCACTTAAAGGAACATGATTCTTAATGGTACATATCGAGAGGAACAATTCTTTGTACTCAAATCTTTTTTTGGAGATAGCTTTTGGCTTCTATGCTGTTTCAGCCTCTAGTGTTCAAGAAATACAGGAAGGAAAAATCAATGAGACTTAAGAATTAATTAAGGTTGTGTACTCGAAAAAGTATTCTTTAAGAATAAAGCAAAAGAAACATTTTGTAATGTGGGCTTATCAAGACATTGGAGAGTAAAAGTGACATAAAGAGTTGTGGATTAGAGTTAGTTTTGTAATTAAATGGAAAAGAGTAGTTTAGTCTAACTAAAAGACCATTTTATTTTCCATTATATTAAAATGTCAGAGAGGACAGAATAGCTTATCAATGAAGCATATTATTTTTATTTTCAAAACAAGATCCTTGAAAGGTTCAATGGGATACTGAATGCTAGAGATACAATCAATTGTGTAATAATTGATGACTGGAATGTATTCTTTCCCATTCTTTACTTTAACAACTATTGTTACCATAGCATAATTTTAATATCCGTTTCTCAGTCTTTCATGGCAAACAAAAACAAACAACAATAAATTTGCTAAAGTCCTTTTCGAATTGTTTGAAAGATCTATTTATTAATTTAGATTGAAAATATTTAATTAATAAATAACTGGCTTTAGCTGATTCTTTCAAACTCTGAGTTTTCGAAGACTGTTGCGTTTCTATTCATTCTATTTGATCGGAAACCTATGAAGCTCGCCAAGGTTAGAAGAAAAAAAATAATCTCAAGAAATATCAATATTATTCAACATAAAAAAGAGATACTCTTATTGCTAGTCGATGAGATAACAAGGAACTAAGTAAAATTCTTAAAATAGCATAAAGACTAAGAAGCCAGTTGGCTCAGGATCTTCAGCTGTAGCTCCTTTGTCGAACCAGCGAAATGCGGTCTAAAATCGTTCTCTGTCTCCCGCATCTAAGCCATAAAGAAATGCTAGGTCAAGAAATACACACACTATTTCAGAAAACTAGCATAGTTTGCCTGCTTTGCAATAACGAAAAGCGTAACAGTAATTGCAAGAGCAGTAATAATAGCACTAGCATTAATCTCAGTCTCTGCCTTAACGAATGACAATGGCTGAGAAGTTAATTTAAGATGAATATCCATTCGAGCAAATCAATAATCTCGTGCATGAGTATCTCCTCAAGAACAATATGGTCAAAACACTTGATACATTCCAAGACGAACTGACTCAACCTCTTCCTCCTTACGATCAATCACGTGGGTATGAGTTCTAACTCATGGAAGTAAAAGATTATCTGCTCATTATTTTTTCATTTACAAAATTCAAATCAGATCTTTTTTAAACTGGGCAATGAACTGATCAATTAAATCTAGATTTTCTTTCGACGTATTATTTATTGTAAATTGGTGTTTGAATAATGTTTGCAGCATTTCAAACGAGGCCAGAGAGAGCAATTCTTCATGAAATGGAACCGCTTCTTACCTTTGAGTCTTCTGGTTGGTGACGAGAAAGTGACTCGCTTGGAATTCTATCTCTAGATCTTCTTCTTCATTTTCCCCATCCATCCGTTTTTCAAGCGAGCTTAGCAAGTCAGTGCTGAGAGCATAGCAGTATTCAAGGAGTATCTAGATACTAGAGGTGCAGCATTGTCCAAAACAAGCGAATTTCTTTAGTTCTATGCATTACCTTATATTCCTCGACCATAAGAACATCCAGCGTTAAAGCATCTCTTCACAAATGAGTGGATCGAAGGGGTTAGATTGTAGCTCAATGAGTTCTTAGCTTCAGTTTATGATAATCAACCCCTCCCTTAGCTCTTCTATGTGTATTAGAATTACCTATATTCTAACAACAATAACTCTAATGTTATTGACAACGAGAGCAGTAGCAGTAACAATGAAAATAGTAGACGAGACAGTGGATTGCAACAGCGAGGATAGTAACTAGCTAAATCAACTGATATTGCAATGCTATAAAATGAGAATAGGGAGCTAGTGAATGTAGTCAAGTAGTTCAATGAAAAGTACATGGTGCTCTTAAACTAAAACAAGATTGTTTCAGACTAAAACAAGCAAATCATTATCGAAAGCCATCAGAAGTGGATTGTTACAGCTAACGAGCTTGTCTAAATATCCAAAAGTGTAATTCAATTGAAAAAACCTTTCAAATACTTTATTTGTTAGGACATTTGATTGTTTGCAGCTCAAAGGGATGATCGATGGCAACAGGCAAAGAGGAATAGAGTTCTAAGAGAAGGCCTTGGAAGCCCTTCAGAGTCGCATTGATAAATTCGAAAGCTTCTTGAACACAAATATCGAAGAACTGATCTCCCAAAGCTAAGACATCTCACTCTTTGAAAAGCAACCTTTCATAAATGACCAGCAGCATGATTAACATGGATCTGATTTCCTCATTAGTCCACAACCTCTTAACTTTATCTCCTCTAGTAGTAATTACTTATTGACTTAGGACGGAAGCTAATTTATTTTATTGTATTACAACTCTAGATTTCTAGTTTAACAATGGGAACAACATCAATGAACCAATGAAATACGAAAACCCTTATTGCGCACTGGATTTCAACAAGATCAAAGCGACGATCATCAGACAAGATGATCCCGTGCTTTGTTGCAGTCTTCTGTAAGCCCTTCGATGGAGAGTGTCCAAGGCGAGAGGAGCGTATGTCCGAAGAGAGATTGTAGTGATTTATGCAACTTCTGACATTATTGGATGCTCAAATCCAGAGAATATTCCACTTTAATAAGCGCTGTTTCAATAGAATCTCAAAGTGCAAGAGTAACATGTCATCATTAATGAAAAGTGTTCTAATGGATTTTGTTTGTTGAAAGGTTTGCTTTGAGATTGATCAACGCAATGGCTTCAGATTTCTACGGCAGAACTTACCTCATCAAGTCTCAGAATCTCACTACTCTTTTAATCGACATTATCAGAAAAGAAGTAAATTTATTTCAGCAAAGACTATTCTTTCAAATCATTTATACTTATGTTTGAAAGAAATCGGATAGTTTCACTCGTCGGCATGCTCTCGGTGCTCTCTAGAAACTGTCTCTCCGTCGAAAGCCTTAGAAAGTTATGATTAGCTAGGATCTGATCCATTGGATAGTTCAGACTCTTCGTGAAGAAAAAGATACTCTGTCTGAGTACTCCTATGAATACGCAACTGCGCTTTTCATGAATCTTTCCCTTCGAAGCAGTGGTAAGCTCAAATGCGAGGATCCAAAGGAAGGAGTATTGAATGTACTCAATGATCTTCTCGAGCATGAAAACATGCAAGTTCGTACTTTCGTTAACGGCACGCTGTATTCTCTCTTGGGACGGTAATCCTTAAGAGAATAAGCCAATGCTATGGGGATGAATGAGATCCTCTCTTACTTAAAGGAAAACAGCGATGAAAGGTTCACAAAGTAGATTCAATACATCATGGATTAGCTTAACAAGCAAGGGAATCAAGATGAGGGAAATGAAAGCGATTCTAATGAAGAAGACAACGATGTTGATGATATCGACGACGAAGAAGAGCTCGGGGAAGAAGAATAAGCAGACGATGTCATCGATTTCTCTTAAAGTAATCAGAGCTCTCAGCAGAAACAACCAAACGGAGAGAGACTATTAGAAGGGCAGTTCATTTTGTAAGGCCAAGAAGGTGCAAGATAGCTCAACCTCAGCAGAAAAATAATGATGGAATCACATTAGAATAGAATGCTCTCTTCAGCAAATACTTAAGGAGGATAGTAAAGTAGCAGTTACCATCGCGGAATCAACATGGATGTGCCATTCAACAGACCTGCTACTCCTTCAATGTCTGCTAGTTACATCTCGCATTCTTAAAAAACTACTTACAATGTTGGAAGAACACAGCCAAGCTAATAACAACAGAGAAACATCAACAGCAGCCTGAATAATGGAATTAACAACACTCCCAATTAATAGAATTAATAGGTGAACTACAGCAATGGAGAATCACCAAGTTAACCTGGAATCACTGTTAATCAACTCAATGAAGAAGAAATCAGAAGTAACTAACTGGACTTAACATGAATTGCATGAATCTATTAACATAGTTTAATCTGATTTTGTGTTTAAGATTTACCTTCAGAAATGCAATCTAGACCAAAGATTCTCAGGACTCCAGCAGGTGGAGAGAGACAGAGAATAGAGGAGCTCTAAAAGCAACATGAGCATCTTCTGTAATAGTCTTATGTAGAATAGGCAATTACGTACCCAGTTACAAAAAAGGAAAAACCAAAGCCAAAAGAAAAACCTTAAGTACAAGAACAGCAACCTGAAGCAGAACAACCTAAATCAGCTCCAAGTGCAGCTCTTCCAACTGACACTACTGCTGCAATCAAGGTAATTACATTTCTTACCTTAGCCAAAGTGTTTGTATTAATAAACTTTATGTATTTGCCATCTAAAGCCATCAGAAGCTCCGGTGTTCGATCAAGCATTCGAATCTAAGCCAAAGATTCCGAGAACTCCTCCAGGACTGTAGAAATGACTGAACATTTAGAACTAGATACGATTTTCCAAAGTAGTGTGTGTATGTCACTAGTTGTCTGTTTCTCTGTTAATAAGTTAGTTCTCGAAAATAAACAAATAATTATCAATTGAATTTAATAAACAAACGATAAATGCACATGGGTTGAGTGAAATTACAAATCATAAAGGCACTAGAAGTAATAGCTTTAATGAAATCCACTGTCTAGTATTCTAAAGCCACTGGTATTAAGCCTACAAATAATCATTATAAAGCCTTCCCCAAGAAGAATGATCAAGTAGTTGATCAAATAATATCAAACCATTAAAATCCTATATCTAGTAAATATTTGTAAATAACTAACTTGGTTTGACTTAGACTTGATTACTCAATAAGGAAGGAAATATCTCCCAAAAAGGAGTTATTCTTCCAAATAGTTACACAAAGAAAAATGAAAAATGATTAAAAATGTGTAAAATAATCAAACAAAGTAAAAGATGGGAACAAACAATATTGAACGGCACATGATATCCCTCCTCATTTTGTACTTTTAAAATTTATCTCTCTAACTCACCATACTCACAATGATTAAGGACTACGATAGGCCCCCATTTAAATAGAGTTTGGTAATTCTATTTAGCATTGTCCTTCTTTTTTTATTGCAGTGTTTGGTAATTTCTTGCAAAAGAATCTTTGATTTTTTCGAAGTTAATTTATCAGAAATCTTTGAATACATCATCAAATGTATTATCAGTTGAAGGTTGCTTCGTGATTCGAACTGTTAGCTTCGTGAAATCCTTATCGAAGTTATCTATCCAGCTGGAACCTTCTGTGATTGGCACAAATTCCGCAGCAATTTCTTTTTTCAGTAAACTCTACCAGTTGATACCTTCAAACCATGAATGAGCTTGAATTTCCTTTTACCCATTAGCACCTAATCTCTGAGTTTTATCTTTATGTAAGCATCTTGTTATAAAGTTCTTTCCTGCCTCAGAAATAGCTACATCTGGAAGAAACTCAAATTATGAATATTTTATTAGCTCGAACATTTATCTCGGATTTTTATTATGAAATGGCGTGACTCCATTCAGCAGCTCATAGCAGATAATCCCTAATGCCCACCAATCGCCTGAATAATCCTATCCATCGCCTTTTAAGATCTCAGGCGATAAATATTCTGCTGTGCCACAAAATGTCGTAGCGATTTATGATTGACTCATGATCTTTTTAGCTAAACCGAAGTCTGTCAAGCAGATATAACCTAATTGTCAGGAAAAATTAAACGTTATTCTGATTTAGAATTGTGATTTCCAAGACTTTTTGAATAAGTCAATATTACCCGCTGAATCCATGATGATATTTTCGAGTTTGAGGTCTCTATAAATGATTGATTTCGAGTGCAGGTGTCCAAGAGCAAGGACGAGTTATGCAATGTAGAATTTCGTTCGAGATTCAGTGAATCTTTAGTCTCTTTTTAAATATTACAATAATTCGCCTCCCTTTAAGAATTTCATCACAAAGAATACATGCTAGCTGTCTTAGAAGGCATAGACTAGACTCGCTAAGAACGGGAAATTCACATGTTCCAAGATCATCTTTTCTGTTTTGGTGTGCTCGAATTTCCCATTCTCAATAATTACCTGTTTCTTAATAACCTTCATTGCAAACCACTCCTCTAATAAAAACAACACAAATGAGCAAATCCATGGCTTTTAGAGGAAAAAAACAATAATTTTTCATTACATGTTTATTTATCTTCAACAAGCAGTACTTTTCCAAATGCTCCTCCTCCCAGCACCATTAGCAATTAAAAGTCTTAAAGTGAAACTTCTTTCCTCAAGGATGAGTGTGTCCATATTGTCTGGCTGCCTTCTTTACTTGAAGTCCTCGAGATGGGATGGCTGAAACATAAGTTACTTTATGAATCAGTTTTTGCTGGCTGTTCTGTATGTTTTTTGAGATTCATTCTGTCTGCTAGTTCTTTTCTACTCAAAAGAAGAGGCTGCTCTTATGGCATCATATTCAATTGCTTCTTAGAGTCTGCTTTGGATGTCCAATAGGTAACCAAAGACACTTCATCTTTGAAATAAAAAGGCAATTTCTCCTACTTTGCTTCATAATACTGCTCTGCTAAGACGAGGAGTATTTCATCCATTTATTCTAGACTCAAATATCTGTAGTCGTATTCTGTTGGGACGTGAATGACGAATTCATTCCCGAAACATGCGACAGTTACACCAGCAATTCCACTGAAATCTATTTTCCGTTTGATGCTGTGATGCTTTAGATTGTAGACAGCATGGTTAGTTATCATGAGAGTTCGTTCTTGTCGCACTTTATACTCGTTGTATTTAAATACGCTAAAACTAGCAATTACTTCTTCATTCTCTCTCAGCTACTTCAAGACACTCTTCTAGCTTCTCAGCTTCAACTCATCCAAATTTATTTCCAGATCTTCCATCAATATAATACCTTACTTTCCACTACAATACTCAGCTAACAAGAGTTTATTTTTATTGATAAGCACACTCCACTCTTATGATTCTCAAGAAAGTAGGTATGTGTTGGTTTATTCAGAATTAACAACAATTTGATCTCTGAGGATCAACTAGCTGAATGAACTAGGCACTTCTCCTTCTCTAAAGAACTGAATTCCTTTGTTGCTGAGAAAGTTGCTATGATGCTGCTCTCAAAGCTGATTTTAGCTTAATTAATTTAGGGAATTTAGAGTCTGTCAATCCATTTGCTCGAAAGGTATCCACAGAATAATAAAACAAACTTGCACAGAGTCGGATTTATTAATTAAGTCCTTAACCATCTCGAGTGTTTTTTCCCTTTTCAGTTTCTATTAATAGATACAATTACTATTTTTCTACATGTGTTAGCTGCTTTATCATTAGATAAATGATGTAATAATTGCTTTGGATGAGTACTTACCAATATTTCTATCAAACTGGTATTAAAATATAAATATTCTATTGTTAATAATTCCCTAAAAAGAAAAACCATGCACTAAGATAAATATTGACTTCATTTTCTCATTTGTTTTTATTGACCAAAAATGACATTTTCCCTGAATTTCACATTTTCTACATAAAATAGTTTATGAAAAATACAAGGAAAGGATTAGATAGACAGATTGTTTTATTCATTTCTAAGACTATTTAATAAATGTTTTGAAGGTAATACAATTACCATAGGATGGTGGCAAATAATAATAAAACTAATAAATATTTTGATAAATTGGAAAGTGGAAGGATAATGAATTTCAATTAGTAATAGCTCTAAGGGGATTGCAATTTTAAAAGATTAATTGAGTTTCCCTTTGCAGCGGAAGAGTCAAAAGAGCACAATCGCTTTCAGAATCTGAAATAATATTTATTCCGTGAATAATTTAATTAAAGGGAGAGGAAAATACAAAATTATCACGGATGGGAAGATATCCTCAAATGCATGCGATTCCTCCTCGCACTGCAGTCAAACGAAGAAGCATAAGTGGCCAATAAGTTTTTCAAATGCGAGTACCAGTTTTTAAATAACCCTTACTTAATCCTGAGTTTTTAGTGGCCTAATCCCCTCGGAATCGATAATCAGTGAAAGAATACAACACCTCCACATTTCTTAAATGGAATGTGGAGGGTTAGTTTTTAATGTTAAATACCCAGTTAGTTATCAATATTGCGTCATGACCTTGAGTCTTCATCTAGCACCTTGCCCCGTTAGTAGTAGATCATTCCAGTCCCATTTATGTTGTACTTAAAAATGTTTTCAAAAATAAATTATTCAACCAAAATTGTCAAAATGTGTGCTGTGTAGTGTGTGCGTGTGCTTGTGTGTGTGTGACTTGTGCAACTGAGAAGTGGAGCAAAGAGAAGGAGATACCTACCTACTGGACGACCGCAACAAAGAGATTGACGTTGACGACCAGATGAGCTAAGAATACTTTAACTGTCTCTTCAGAAGTTTATAAAGAAGCATAATTTGAAATAAAAGCTATTAAAAGAGAGAGAGATATATGCAAATAATGTGTGTGTGCAAGCAATCTAAAAAATCAAATACTATTGGCCCCTTTCTTGCTTGTCAGCCGATCAAATTCAAATTTTAAATAAAGTGCGCTGATTTGAGAGAGAAAGAGAGGAAATAGCAGAATATCAAAACGTATTGCAGGGAAGTTAATTAATTAATCCCCAAGACGCATCAGAAGGTAACTGCGAGATTAACGAGGAGATATTTTCATAGAATTCTTAAATTAGTTTGATTGAAGTTGTATTTAGTAGAATTAAATGAAAAAGATATGATATTTATTTTGAATTAGAATCTTTAAGAAAACAAGCCAAAACAATTGATTAAAAACTTATTCATTTCAAGTTATGACTCTTACTGAAAAAGAAGCAATCCAACTGATCTAACTCTTCAAGATTAAATAGTTAATTAAGTCAAAAAATATCTAAAAATTTGCTGGGTGCCATCTAGCATGTAGTTCAAACACCTTATTAATTTTGTTAATATTTACAATTCAAAGTCAATGAATTTCAAAGGATAGCTGTTGTCCTTGTTGTCTGCTATGATTTTAAATTATCTTAATCTAATAATCTTTGGGATTTATTATGCAAATTTCAATTATTTTTATGTTATGTAGAGGACTCTTTACTTTAGAACTCTCTGTTGTTGTCTTAAAGCATTTTATGACTTTTTATTGTCAACTGCTAGCCAAAATAATGCAAGAATAATAATATGGATCTTTTTTAATACGCAATGGCTTGTCCTTGAATATTTGGATTAGATTACCCTTGATTTTGTTTGTTTTTTTTGAAAATCTATGTGTTCTTATGATTATTTCCGTTGGCGAAAATAAAATTTGATCATAAAAATTAAGTTTCTGATTGAAGAATCAGCCGTGAACTAGTGTTTTGTTGAGAATTCGCTTAAATAGTAGAATCAAAATTAAGTACTTGAGAACAAGATCGCTAACCACAGCTGACAGACATAACACAGAATAGCTTGTATCCATTCGAGTTCATTGAAACATGCAAGTCAAGGCATTAAAGAGTCCATACGCGCTGACGCCAGAAGCAGCCAGAAGATAGCTGATTGAAGTATTTGGAGCATTCGTAGAGTCAATCTGCAGGTGCAGTGGAGGAGAGTGGGGAAAGGTACTAGCTGACCAATGGAGCTCCCTCAGGAAGCAACTTGAGCCGCAGTTCAATGTAACAGGTGTGACTAGATTCTTCTAAGCACTGAATCGTCCTTCTTCCTTGAAATTAGAAGGACTAGGGAGCAGTAGCAGCATCGGAGTTGGATCTATTCTTTCATTTTATCCAGCTTCCAACTCAAGCAGAGGAATGATGCCACTTGGTTCAACTTACTTAGCTGAAAACAATCATCATGACTTGGATCCTCAGTAGTAGTCAGATCTAACATCAGAAGCTATGAATGCGTTTCTTGACCCCCATCTAACTCAACCAAGTTTAGGATAAATTCAACAGAATATCGAAGCACTGAAATAAAGCTATGGATCTATTGGAAATGACAATCACGATTGTCTGTCTTCTATTAATGGCGTAAATGGCAATAGCAATGATAATAATTGTGCTTCTATGTCTTAAGAAAGCAATTCAAACTAACAGCAAGGTAGTTTACAATGTGAAAGTAGCTCTGCAAAGAATAATTCAAATAGTAACTAGATCAATCCAGAAACTTCAAGATAATCGTCATCTACAGTGCTTAAAGGTGCATCTAAGAAAGCATCCTAAACTAATAAGCTAACCATCAACAGTAACTAAGCTCAGAGTTCAGTAGAGCCTTTAATGTCTCCAAGCGAGATCCTGAGGAGAAACAAGAAGGATCGAAATACCAAGATCAATCGAGCTCTGTCACCACAGCTAGGCTAATAGACTTTAGCCAAAGCAATTTCTCCAGTGAGAAAGAACACTAAGCTTCCTTATGAAAAGAATGAATATTTCTTCGCTGAACAAAAACTATCTGCACCTTAATAAGCTCAGTGCAATTTAGAAGATAAACTAAGCTCAAGGAGTATTAACAGATAAGCAGGATCATAGTAAGAAGATACTTTATATGATGCAACTGTTCTTGTTGATGATGCGAATCCAGCAATTTAATCATCACAGCCAGCAGTAAATTGTATTTCGCCTACTGAAGCTGCTCATGATGAAAATGCTATTAATGCGAATAATGATGTAGAAAGTGAACAACAAGTTGGTCTAGCAGAGAAAGCTGTTGGATAAGATGCAGTGAAAGCTAAGATAGTCTCTGAGCCATTGAAATCACAGTAGCTATCACAAGGGAGGTTAAAAAGTAAAGGAAGAGATGTAGTACATTTCGGATTGAAGGGCATCACCAACATAACATCTTCGCTGAGCAAAATCAAGTCGAGGATGCTAGGGTCTGCAGATAAGGAAAATAACGATGAAGACAGTGGATATCATTCGAAGAAATCATTTAAGTCTTTCAGTCAGTACAAGTAGAGCTCCAAAAGTGGAGAGACTTAATTCTTTGGCTTGCATTCTAGATACAATAACAACCATCACTTGAGCAGCAACTCAACCGTTTAAATTAACTTGTCTCATAACCGTCCTCATAACATCGGTGCTGATGATGCAACTATTGCAGTTTGAAATGTCAAAAGAAGAGGGATTGACAGTAGTCAGATGATTCAATTTGCAGCTAAGAGTTGAATGTAAATTGGTAATCTAGAAGAAATGTTAACTCTCAAAGAAAGAAAAGAGAGCCATACTGCTATTGATGAAGTATTTTAAGAGAATAAAAGATAGCAATAAGCTGATTTGTAAATGAAAAAACTTGTAAAAATATGTATTAAGTTACAACTAATAATAATGAATGTTATTTTGTATTACTAATCATTTGCTTCTTTTCATTCTCTAAAATAATCAATAAAAAGAAGAAAAAATGGATAAAACAAAGTGCAGTAAAGATAATCAATGGAATAGTGGATGAGCTGACAACAACAATTTGCTTTTTCTAAAGCTCCTTCTAACAATTATGTGGTGAATGTTGTTGGGAAAGTGTCAAGAAATTGAGAGGAGAAAGACAAAATAAATTGAAAAACTAATAAATTATTGCAGTAATTCAGAGAAGATTCATCAAATCGATTTCCGTTATTATTAAAAAAACACACAAGAATATATGATTCTATCACATCTTTTCATCAAACTCATTAGCTGTTCTAAAATTAGTAATTCTCATTATGTCACCTTAGGTATACATACAAAGGAAGAATCTATAGGCTATTTTGGGGTCTATTTTGTTCGGGTCATCCAGCTCTGCTATCGAGGAATAGTCAGGGAGGGAAGCGACTCTCAGAAACTTTTGATTTAAATCTATTCTGACTTCGAAACTGTGCTTACCTGTCGCTTTGCTTCCTGATTGCATTGGATTACCCTTAATGTACTTCGTAATACCGTAGCTGTTAGAGTGATCCCAGTAACACATTTTTTAGTTGTAGGCTTAACTATTATCTTTTCCTTCGTCCTTCATAAGGCCAAAGAAGAAATTATTATTATTATTTCCAGGTTTCATTTCTAGTTCGATGCGCAAAATGTACTTTTGTGAAGGATTGATAATAGGATCAATAAATACTTAATCATGATCACTACTTTAAGTTACTTTTTTGATTTAATAAATCGAATTATCAACTTTGGTGATTTCCATTGACTGAGAAGTATTAAAAGTGGATTTTATCAAAGTAATTGATTGTTGTTGTTGTTGAAAGAAGTCGATGCATTTCAGACTATAAATTATTTCTTAGGCAATTCTATTGGGTCCATCAGGTGAGAATTACTAATCAACCTCATACTAATTGATAAGATCCATCATTATCTTTCTGTTTTCTTCAGCTTTGTTCCATTTTTCTTTTATGAAGCTATCTAGATCCTTCTCAGCACTTTCTTTCTCAGAAACTATCAACTACTTCAGCTTCTCTAATTCCGCAATTCTAATGTATCCGTCTAATAATTCCTAATGTGCCCTCTCTTATTTTATCAAGGACTCTTTGATTTTTCTATCTGCTGCTTTTATTTCTTTCTCAAAATCTTCTCTCAATTTCTTAAAATAAGCCTCCATTTCTTCAAGCGATTGTTGTAAGCTAGCATTCATTAGTTTGCTAGACATCTTCTAATCTTTCAAGGGAGGATAAGCTTACAAGATCTAATTTTCCTTAGTTGATAAAACACAACTTATAGATATCAAATTTGAGAAGGAAATTGAATGATTCTACACACAAAGGAAGCACAAAACTCTATCTTTTGCCTCTCCATCGAGATAGATAAAATCACATGGGATATTGGGATGTACTCTACACTTCCATTTCAGTCCTTCTTTAAAAATCTTCTTGTTGATTTCCATTTTCAATATTACTATCTTTTCTCTTTTTCTTCTTCTTGAAATTATCTAAAATATTTCAAAAAGGGTTTATATTCAAATAAATTGTTTAGATATTTTCACTAACAAATTAAAGTTTTGTTGAAAAATTAAATTTATTTGTTGAACAAAAATAAGCTCTCTTCATAATAATCTTAGTCTTATTTATTGACTTCTGTTCAGCTAATAACTAGTTGAAAGCTCATTATTGGAATAAACACAAAAAAAACTAAATTATCTTAATATTCTAAAAAAAATATAATTAAGCATATTTGTAATAATTTATTTTAAGGATTGTGGTCTAAGAAAGTACATCCTAAAGACTAAATTAATAAGATTATCTTCGAAGAACATTCTAAACATACAAAATCAAACACAAATCAGCATGATTTTTATAAAATACACATAAAATATCGACTCCATAGCCAACAGGATTCTCTTTCCCCCGAAAAGACAATAGGATGGTGTGTGCTTGGTTTAATAGTGCTAGAGAGTTTTTATTGTACTTTCTAAAGCCTTACAGTGAAATATCCCAAGCAACACATAGATAAAAGATAGAAGGTGTAGAGAGATAGACTATCTTGTGGTTGTAAAGTACAATAAGTCTCACTTCCTTGAGAAACTGAAGTTCTTGACTCTATTAGTGTTTTGGTTGTGAGGCTGGTAGTCGAAGTCAGTGAAAACGTTCTGTTTTGTTATTTTAATTCAATTATGCAATGTTACTCAACACAAATAAACTGAATGTTACCTTCTCTGAGGGATCTTCGAAGTCCTCCTCTGGCTCGATGTTCTCGAACTCTGTGATGGGAGGAGTGTATTACTTATTGTAGAGTTTTTCCCAATCAATTTTTTCAAAGAACGGATCTCTCTTGAGTGCCTCCTTGTCACTTGCTCCTAATCTTGTTTTCGGATTTCTGTCTAGCAATCCCTTCAAAGAACAAACAGTATTAATCATTAATTACTCCAAGTAGTTTATCATTTTACATTGATAATATTCCTGGCTTTGCTGCTGACATAGGAGGGATAAGTGAGATTGCCTTCTTTGATTTTTTTATACATCGTTGGGATGTCATCGTTGTAATAAGGTGGATCTCCTGTGAGCATCTCATAAAGCACAGCTCCAATACCATATAAATCTGATGCTTTCGTTGCTCCTTTGTTATTGAGCATCTCTGGAGACAGATAAGCAGGTGTTCCACAGAACGATTTGGTCTTGGATTAGTCAGTTACATTATCCTTAGACAATCCGAAATCAGCTAGTTTGATGTGTCCATCTCCAGCAATCAAAATATTCTCAGGTTTCAAATCCCTGTAAACTACATCTTTCTCGTGGATATATTGAATTGCTAGGACTAATTCAGCAATGTAAAACACTGTCTCTTCTTCTTTGAATCTCCTTTTGTATGCTAAATGAGAGGAAATATCACCACCACTGCAGTAATCCAGGACTAGATAGAGGAAATTAGGAGTCTAACGAAATAACAAAATATGTCAAGTTTAACCCAAAAAAAGAAAGAATAAAATGAAATACTTGCAGAGCGAAGTGCAATCCGAGTACGAATGGATGGCTGCACATTTTGAGTACGTTAGCTTCAGTGACAGCGTATCTGAGTTGCCTCTTCATAATTAGTGGTCTCTTTTTGAGTGCCTTTATAGCGTAGACATTCTATGTGTCCTTTTTCTTTGCCAGAAAGACTTTCCCAAAAGAGCCTGCACCGAGCACTTTCAGGATTTAAAATGACTCGAAAGTTATCTTTTCGTCTTGCAAACCACCTAAATCAGGGAAGGCATCTTCTTGAGGCTCATTTTCGTTGCTGCGTTTATGAATATTCTCAACTGCTCCGTTTTTGTAAGCAGTACTAACATCAGAAGAAGATCGAACTGGAGCAGCTGTTTTCTGAGGACTAGTTGATTTCTTAGGCTGTTACTATTATGGTTGAGTCTGCTACTGATTTGGTTGTTATTATTGTTGTGGTTGAGTGTTTTGAGGAGAAAGAGATCGTTACTATCCTCCATTTGAATTCTTTTGTGGTTACGGTATGTTATTGCTCTTTTTATTATTATTTGAATTGTTATCTTTCACAGGGCTTGAATTTTATGAATTATTGTTGCTAGTATTATTATTAGGCAAAGGCATCTATTATTGCTATCCGTTATTTTACAGTTTTTTGGATTGAATTTCAAATGCTTTAACTGCATCTCTGACATTCCCTCCTATCTATCCAACAATAGGCTATTATTTCGGAGAATCTATCAGCTCAATCTCAACGTTATCTTAGAGCTAAGATGCACTAACTTCATTTCTGGATTCAGTGTACAGTGAATAAACGGAAGCCATGAAGAGATATTCAATCCATTTTTTAGTTGTTTGATTGTTTTTGCAAGCTAGGACTTGTCTCCCAGGGAAGTTAATCTCAAAATAAGAGTAATCACTTGGCATAAACCAAGATTTCTAGATCTCTTGGATCACTGTAATCTATTTCAGTGGGATTACCTCCAGTGGTCTCAAGGGATAATGCTAAGGCTGTTTATATCGTATGAGTGTTCCTTCATCAGGATTCAATACGAAATACCTCTCACGGATATTGAACAGCAGTGCACCCATCTTGTAAAATACTCCACGGACAATAGGCGGTTTAGGAGGTAATAATATCATTGGCTGTCGAATTAGTGTAGTAGATTCAGCTGGAGAAGCCATGGCAGTTGAATTTGCTGAGACAGAGGATGTCTACGGGATAGTGATTTCTTTCTTTTGTTAAGCATTGCGAATGTGTGCCTTCAACAATGCAAGACATTCCTCATTCTTGCATAGCTCTAAATAAGGCTCTAATCTAATAAAATAATTAAGATGTTGTTAGGAAAAACAAAATAAATAAGATAATACTCAAAAGTTGGATTTTTCTCAAGAAGCAGAGGAATAATGGCAAGCTTAGAGAACTAGCAAGCTACAGTCAAAGCAGTCCCAATCTGAGACACATACTGCATGTCGAATGTAGGCGATTCCAGCAGCATTTTTAAGACTACAAAATAATCACAGAAAGAAATGATTAATTCAAACTGAAAAATATATTATCTTCAAATGATTTTGTATTTAGTTTTACTCTACAAATCATCTTTGTGAATGGCAATCTGCACGCTGGTCCATCCTTGAAAGTTAGGCACGTTGACATTCGCTCCGTGATTCAGTAGCTCTTGGACTATTTAAACACTCTTTTATTAGATAGCTCTATGGAGAGGATTAAATCCATCTTTCCCAATCTCGTTTATGACTTTCTGCCTTTCTACCATCAGTTCAGATAGCTATTGTGGGGCAATCTTTGTTGGAGTATCGCTTAATAGCCTCTTAACTTCTTCTAAGTGATTGCTCTTGCACTCCCAAATCAGTGTTTCCAAATAGTTTTCGAGCATCTTCTTAATATCTAGATTTCGATGTTATCCATCATCTTCATCAGACGAACTTCCTGAGCGTTGACTATTCTTCTTCCAGCTACCAGTAGGCGATGTGTTTTGTTGTGACTAAGTGTCTCTGAATTTTCTAAAACTTTAATCATTATCATCATCATTTTCTTCTTCTTCGAAGTCCTTGATAATACTCAATGTCCTCTCTTCCTTATTGAATCCTAATTTCTAGAGGTATCTGCTGTTAAGTGCACTGCTCTTACGTCGCTGTTTTTAAGGTCATAATAATCTAATTAGCTAGTCAATGAGAGTGCATATGAATGGTGTTAAGTTTTGTCGAAGTATTTTTCAAAATGAAACAAGCAGAATTAATTAATTTTGCTCTAGCTCTGGAAGTTAAGAAAGGCTTAATCTATTGGCTAGGAAATGCGTTTGGTAAAGTTAAATGACAATAATCTTACGTTGGACTCGTCTGATTCTGCGTCTTTGATTTCAACGTTTACGCATGCTTTGTCCTTGATTTCATAGAACCAGAGTGGCCATCCCGCAATGATTCTCACCTGCTCTCAGATATTAATCAGTTAAAAATGTCATTTAATTTCAAAAAATCATAAGAGTAGCTATGTCGTTACAGATATATTATCCTTTTTGATTGTTGCTACAATCTCATGTAACGGCCGATCAACCTTCACAGAAATCGCTTTAAGTAGCACTAAAGTGTCCTAGTCTTGATTCTCAATATCTACGGCAGCTGTCTTTTTCCGTAAAAAGTCGTAGTAGAACTGAATGATCACTCTAATTGAGCCTTCTTAGACTCCTTATTAGTCTTCTTCTTCCATTGTGCCTTTACTATTAAACTGCTTTTAAATCCTTTTTTATGTGTATCTTCTCTCTTCTTTCTATTGATATCCTCTATGTAAACCTCTAACCTTAAAATGAGAAGGGTTGAAACACAAGCTGGAGTGCTACTAGCTATCTTGTGATTGTTTGAGTATTTTTGATTTATTACTCCACAGCATAATTTCTTCCTTATTTCTCCTGTGAATAATTCAATCTACTCCCCTGTGACTCTTCTCTCCCAGCCCCGTATAAAAGAATTATGTGCAACCACCTTTTTAGCCTTTCCCTCACTATTTGCCTCAGATGAACTTGCAAAAGTGTTCCAAATTAAAACATTACTTATCCAACAATATGACTGAATATTATTAACTAACATACATACACAAAAAAAGCAATTTATTTCTTAAACACATCTTTCATTTTGCTATTAATGCTTTCTCAACAGCATTCTCCTGATCCTTTGGGTTTTTTCGGCTTTGTTTTGCTCGTTGAGAGTTTAACTGCAGTACTATTAACTGGTTCTGCTGAGGATGATTGGGTGGATTCTTTTTCTTTCTAGGACTATGAAATCTGCGAGTTTGTATCTTTCTAGTTGCTAATAATTGTATTTGACTGAAGCTGTGATTACAACAGACTCTTAGCCAGCAATTTCTTGGCTAGAATCTGAAATACTTCCTTGACATTAGTCTACTAAAGTGCGCTTGTTTCAATGTACTCCATATCGTTGTCTTCGCAGTAATCTTAAATCAGCTGTTTGTCTTTCTAATCTGCTTCTGGGAGATCGCATTTATTGCCGACGAGGATCTTGACTACTTCAGTGCCGCTTTAAATCCTTAATTCTCTCAGCCAATACTGCACATCAATGAGAGATTACTTGTCTGTCAAATCAAATACGAGAACAGCTCCTTTGGCATTCTTGAAGTAAGCCTAGATGATTGGCCTGAATTTCTCTTAGCCAGCAGTATCCCAAATCTACATTTTGACTTCGGTTTCTCCTATGAATTCAGAGGAGTTCTTGAAATCAACTTCTACTGTTGTCTTTGGCAGCATCTTGATTGGTTCATTTTCCTTAGAAGAATACGATAGAAGAAGCAAACTCTTGCCCACTCCCGATTTCCCAAGAACTAAAACTTTCGATGTGGTTATCCTTTACTATGTCTTCGAAGACATGATTCCCCCTGCAAAAATAACAAATAAGCTGCAATGATGTTTAGTTTTCCCTCGATTTGCTGATGGTTTTGTTATTCTTCTTCTTCTTCTTCTTCTGTTTCTGCTTGGGCTATTTTTATGTTGATCTGTGGATTAGAAGATTATTTCAGTAGCTAAAGAAGATATTAAATCATGCGATACTAACATAAATATCTAAAAATTTACTCAGTAACGTAATAAAAGCAGCTTAGAAGATTAGAAAAAGAGTCTAAAATTTAATGGAATTAAAAAGATGACCTTTATGATATTTTGAAATCACTTATTTCTTTATGTAAATATCTGCAAGATGACACTGAAATCAAATAAGAAAGATAAAATAGAAATTAATAGATTTTGAAGACTATAACTATTGATACTTGTGACAATCTGAAGACAATGATCTTCCTAGTCAGAGAAATAAGACAACTAATGAGTCAATCAGCAAAAACACAACAAACAAAATTAACCAAATTAATAGAACAGAACGAACTATCAACATAATGGAGAGAGCTCCTTAAAAAAAGGGAGAGAAGAAGGAATGTGTATCAAACTGCTTGAGATAATACAGTTGTTTATTATATAATCTAATTACTGTTTAATTTATCTATTTCCATATTACCTTCCTTTACTCATCTAAAATACCTT